>Ga0105047_10008993_pt1 | contig 16521 bp, 15 predicted proteins | sample MAT04_FD_78384 | JGI IMG/M metagenome (GOLD analysis project Ga0105047, IMG submission 78384) | Freshwater microbial communities from Lake Fryxell liftoff mats and glacier meltwater in Antarctica - MAT-04 (megahit assembly) | ecosystem: Environmental > Aquatic > Freshwater > Ice > Liftoff...
CAGCTTTTGCTGGCAAAAAGAACCAAAAAAAATAGAATCTCCCCTTCTCTCCCCGGTTTTTGGGGAGAGAAGGGGGCAGGGGGATGAGAGGGGTGGGCGGATGATCTTATGTTACCGCTTATGGGATAAAGCCCCCTTCAAACCAGGCCTCGTACCCGGCTTTGAACGGGACCTGCACCTCGCTCCAGCCGGCCTGGATCGAAACCTGGGGGCCGCCGGAATACTGGAACAGGATCTGAATCACCTGGCTGGCCGTCCCCGGCTGGGCCTGGCGGGCGGAAGCCATCACCCGCTGGGGCGCGCCTAAATAATAATTTACAAAATCGACATCGTGGATGTGCAAATCGTACAGCGTGCCCCCGCTGCGTGTCGGGTCCAAAAACCAGTTTTGCCAGCCCCAGCCCAGTGGGCGCACGTCGGCAATGGCCGCCAGTTCGCCTCCGGGAATTTGAAAATAGCGCGAGGCGTGAAACCACCCCATGCCACCCATTCCTACGATTCCGACACGCATTTTGCTCCTTTATTAATACCCGGAACCGAATACCCACCGGTAAACAACAGGTTATCAGGGACGATAGCGATGCGGTCCAAAACAACCGGTTTACCCAGGGCTTGCAGGCGTTTTTGGGCTACTTTGCTGTACAGGCAAATCCGCCGGTCGGCAGCGGTTTCTTCTTCCATGGCGCTAAGGAACTGGGAAAAATAGTATTCCTAAAAAAAACGATTGGAGAATGACTCCAAATTTACACTGACCGAGATTTCGTATTCAAGGTGAAATATATCGCTGTACCGATTCCCAATTTTCCTTCTGCCCAAACCCGCCCACCATGCCGTTGGATGATTCGTTTGACGATCGCAAGGCCGATTCCATTGCCCTCGAAATCTGCGCTTGAGTGGAGCCTTCGGAATGGTTGAAACAACTGGCTGCTGTAGGCCATATCAAAGCCAACCCCATTGTCGCGAATACAGTAAACCATCTCATTGTTTACCATCAGACAGCTTAGTTCTATTTTTGCGTCTGCACGTTTTATAGTATATTTCCAGGCGTTGCCCAACAAGTTATCTAATACAATGCGCATCATACCGCGGTCGGCCTGCACCCAACACTCCTCAGACAGCACAAACGCAACCTGTCGTTCGGGCACAGCATCCATCAACCCGGCAATGACTTCACGCGCCATCGTGCTTAGATCCACTTCAACAATGTTAAAATCGCTGCGCGTCACATGCGATAGATGAAGCAAATCATCTATCAATTCAGTCATACGCTGCACATTAGCCTTAATCCGTTCAAGCGGCAGCCTATCGGTGGGCAGTAATTTTTCACCAAGATCTTCAAGCAAAACCTCGGAGTAACCTCGAATCGCGCGCAAAGGAGCACGAAGATCGTGAGAGATGGAGTAAGAAAACGCCTCCAGTTCATTATTGATCTCTTCGAGACGAGCAGTACGTTCTTGCACACGTTGCTCCAGTTCTGAATTGAACTGTCGGATTTGATTTTCAGCCTGCTTGCGTTCTGTAATATCCTGGCGGATTCCGATGCACTTTTCGGGCTGACCATTTGCATCAAATTCGAACTCTCCGCTAGATTGCATAATTCGTTCAACGCCATCTGAGCGGGTTACGCGGAATTCCATCATCCACACCTTTTTAGCCGCAACCATTTTTTCAATTTCTGCTAACACTCTGGCACGGTCATCAGGATGAATAACCGCATTTGCAGTATCCGAAAGATTTCCAGTAAACCTGGATTCATCGAGCCCATGGATTGCATACATATTCTGTGACCACAAGAGCTGGTTTGTCTTAAGATTCAATACAAAGCTGCCAAGATTCGCTTGTTTTTGAGAGCGCTGTAGCAAGGCTTCACTTTCTCTTCTTCTAATTTCTGTTTTTTGCAGTTCCACAAACTGCTTTTTTTGTGCTTCGGTTCTCAAATTCACCATGTGCTGTAATTGCCGGTTCCAGATTAACACCCCGGTCATGATTACCAGCACAGATCCAAATCCGCCTGTTAACCACCCCAATAAGTTGTAATTGATTTCAGATGGCGGTTTGAAAAAAAAGCCATCCAATGAGTTCAAAGGCTGCATCAACTCAATCTCTGCGTAAGTATCGGCGATGCGTTTCCAACGGTCAGGGTTGTTATGGCCAATTTCCACCAATTCCGGTAACATTAGTGCATGTAGGGCCTGTGCTTCGAAAGCCAGTTGTGCGGTGTTTTTTTGGGGTGCATAATCCTTTTTGATCAAGGCGATGGTTTCTTCCTGGTGTGAAAAAGCATAATTCCAGCCTCGTTCCACGGCTCGCTGAAAGGTTATAACCCTTTCTGGATGGTTTGACGCCTCTTGTTGCGATGTAAAAAGGCTGTCGCCATAAAAATCTATTCCATAATTGATCGGTCGCAATGTTCTCACGGGCACGCCGTTAAGTTTGAAGAGATAAGGCTGGTTCGCTATACTTCCCACTACTGAGTCGATTTGGCCTTTCAAAAAACGGTCTTCACTTGTTGCATTCTTAGCTTCAAAAGTTACCTGATCCAGTGAAATTCCTTCCCGCAGGATCATTGCCTTAATTTCTGGGTCCTCGTTGATGGTCACGACAACACGTTTGCCTATCAGATCTTGGGCAGAAAATATATCACTGTTCTCGCGCACCATTAAAGCGCGAATCGAATGTTGGAAAATCGGGGCAACCAACACGATTGATTTGCCCTCTTGCCATTTTTTAACCAACTCAGAACCTAAAATTCCAAAATTTGCTCTGCCAGAAAGCACTTCGTCGTCAACATTGATGCCTGGCCCCCCAGCAACAATGACCACATCGAGACCTTCTTCCTTAAAATATCCCTGTTCCAATGCCGTATAATATCCGGCAAACTGAAATTGATGGGACCATTTGAGTTGAAGGGTAATTGGGGTTAAAGCTGGCTGAGATTGGTTGTTCACACAAGAAGTAAGACCCAAAAGAATAATGCAAACCAAACTAGATAATAATAAAATCCAATTTCTGTGATTTATTTGCCCAAAAAAGGCAATATTTTTGGGGTTATTCATTTCACCGACCTTCACACGGAATGACTCGGAATAAAAAGGATTATAGCAGATAATCAATGCTTGACTTTATAACCCGGATTCCACGCCGGGTAAATTTTGTCAACATTTTCACCCCAGAGGGATGATTGTTGTGGCGGAACTCACTTAAATTTAGCATCATTTTTAGCAATTCATTTCATAAAATCGGACGTTGGAAATGATTTTTCTCGGCCTGTAAAGGGTTGAGATGAAAAAGGTTGTTTTTTCAGGACAGACTTTGTTCATATATCTCTCGATAAGGGTATCTTTCAGACAGCTTCATTACCACGCTTCTGGTCGTTCTAATGATCTTTCCTGCCATGATTTCTTCGCCTTCCAGGAGAGATTATTGTGGTGCGCCTTGCGCGGCCTGCTTTCTAAAATAATTGTACCTGCGGGTTTGATTCTTACCAGTATTTGGTAATCACATTGACTCCTCGCTTCCCAAATTTGGCCTAAAGTGGTATGATTTCGCCAACTCATGGGGCGCAAGCCTTCCCTTTTTCAGTTACCAACCCAAAACCGCCTAAGTTTGCAGAAACGCGGGGAGCCCAGGTCATTGGGGTGAATCCGGTACGTCCGGTAGGGTACCTTTGGGAACCCGAACCCGTCAGCTAACCTCGTTGGCGTATCCAAAGATCCTCGTGAACCCACCCGGACCCCCGGAGGTGTGGGCAGCGCAGGGTCTTATGCTTTAAAACGGCTCGCACACGGCTTTTTACGCACAATCAATGTGCCATCATCAAAAAAACGCCTTCTCCGTGCCTCCGTGTCTCTGTGGTTAGAACTTCTACAACTTTTTTAAACCGTGAGTCATGGTAAATCATTTCTGCTCCGTGTTCCCCGTGCCTCCGTGGTTAAATCCGATAAGGACAGCCCATGGCTTCAATCTTTAAAAAAATCTTCAAAACCGGTCTGGTCACCGAGCCCCTCACCGCCGGCGACGCCGAAACGGTGGAATTGGTCCATGCCATTTCAGAGCAAACCCGGCGTCTGCTGGGGCGCTCGCTGGCCATCCGCGAAGTGGATGCCGGTTCGTGCAACGGCTGCGAAATTGAAATCACCGCGCTGACCGGCCCCGTTTACGATTCGGAGCGCTTCGGCATTCATTTTGTGGCCTCACCGCGCCACGCCGACCTGCTGCTGGTGACCGGCCCGGTGACGCACAACATGCAGGTGGCCCTGGTAAAAACGTATGAAGCCACCCCCGACCCCAAGCTGGTGGTGGCGGTGGGCGACTGCGCCAAAACCTGCGGTGTGTTTCGGGGCAGTTACGCGGTGGCGGGCAGTGTGGACCAGTTTATTCCGGTGGATGTGTTTGTCACCGGCTGCCCGCCGGAGCCCAACGACCTGCTGCGCGGCATTCTGGCCGCGGTGGGACGCCTGCCGGGAAAGAAACAGGCCGCCGCCCGGGGAGGCCAGGCATGAGCGCGGTTCTCTTTCCATTAATGCTCGCGGGTTACGCGTTTGGCGCGCTGGCGGGCTTGTTGGGGGGCCGCGGCAGCGTTGGGCGCTGGCTGGTGGCGTTGGGTGCGGGGCTGGGAGCCGGGGCCGGGTTGGGGCTGGGCGCCGGCGTCATTGCCGGCGGCGGGGCGCTGGTGTGGAGCAGCCCGGATTTGTTTGGCTTTGCCGGGGGCTTGCAACTGCGCCTGGACACGCTGGGTGCGGCCTTCCTGGTTTTGATTGGGGTGGGCGCCATTCCCGCCGCCATTTATGGCGCGGGGTATTCGGAGGCATATGAAGATGGGCGCACTGCGCTGCGCCGCCACCCTCGTCAGGGCGCCGAAGCGTCGGGATTCATGCTCAACCTTTTCCTGTTGAGCATGAGCCTGGTGGCCATGGCTGATAACATTTTCACCTTCCTGTTCATGTGGGAGGCCATGTCGCTCAGCTCGTACTTCCTGGTGATCACCGAAAGCAGCGAACTGGGCACCCTGCAGGCCGGTCAGTGGTACCTGGGCATGGCCCACCTCGGCTTTGTATGCGTGGCGGCGGGCTTTATGCTCTTTGCCGGCGGCGATTGGGCGGCTTCCTTTGACAGCCTGCGCGCCGGGGCGGCGGCCCTGCCCGCGGCGCTGCGCAGCATCATCTTCCTGCTGGCGCTGGCTGGTTTTGGCTCTAAGGCGGGCATTGTGCCGCTGCACCTGTGGCTGCCCATGGCGCACCCGGTGGCGCCCAGCCACGTTTCCGCGCTGATGTCTGGCGTGCTGATCAAGCTGGGCCTGTACGGCCTGCTGCGGGTGTCGCTGGACCTGTTGGGCGGCGGACCGGCCTGGTGGGGCGGGCTGGTGCTGGGGCTCGGCGCGGTTTCGGCGGTGCTGGGCATATTATACGCGCTGATGGAAAACGATCTTAAACGGCTGCTGGCCTATTCCTCGGTTGAAAACATGGGCATTATTTTGATGGCGCTGGGGGCCGGGCTGATCTTTCACAGCTACGGGCTGATGGCGCTGGCCGGATTGAGCTTTGTGGCCGGGTTGTATCACACCCTCAATCATGCCGCCTTCAAGGGATTGCTATTTTTGGGGGCGGGCGCGGTGCTGCATGCCACCCACACGCGCAACATGGAACTGCTGGGCGGGCTGATCAAACGCATGCCCTGGACGGCCTTCTTCTTTTTGGTGGGCGCTGCCGCCATTTCGGCCCTGCCGCCGTTGAACGGGTTTGTGTCGGAATGGTTGGTGTTTCAGGCCCTGCTGGGTGGATTCCAGATCCCCAGCTCGGAAATGGCGCTGATCATGCCGCTGGCGGTGGGCATGCTGGCGCTGACCAGCGGCCTGGCCGCGGCCTGTTTTGTAAAGGCCTTCGGCATCACCTTTCTGGCCATTCCGCGCTCGGTCCCGGCCGAACAGGCCCACGAAGCGACGCCGGCGATGCGCGCCGGCATGGGGCTGCTGGCCCTGCTGTGCCTGGGGTTGGGCGTGCTGCCCTTCGCGGTGGTGCCGCTGCTGGGGCGGGTGCTGGCCGGCATTGGCGGGCTGCCCGCGGACCCGGTGGTGCTGACCTTTAACCTATCGCTGCAAATGCCGGCCGGGTTTGGCCAGATGTCGCCCAGCCTGATGGCAGTGGGCCTGGTGGGGCTGCTCGCGCTCATTCCAGTCGTGCTGCGCATGCTGCGGGTCAACCGCCGCCTGCGCCTCAGCGATACCTGGGGCTGCGGGCGCACCGGTCAGACCCCGCGCATGGAATATACCGCCACGGCTTTTGCCGAACCCCTGCGGCGTGTATTTACCCAGCTTTACCGTCCCACCAAAGAACTGACCATCGACTTCCATCCCGAATCCAAGTATTTTGTGCAGTCGATCGAATATCGCAGCCAGATCACCCCCTGGTTTGAAAAAGTGCTCTACCGGCCGCTGCTGGAAGGCATTCGTTTCGCGGCCCGCATGGTGCGCCGGCTGCAGTCGGGTTCGCTGCACCTCTACCTGCTGTACATTAGCTTGACGCTGGTGCTGCTGTTAATTGTGGCGAGGTGGTTATAGATGAGTATCCTTCTCGATTTTGCACAGGGAGTGTTGGCGCTGGCGCTGGCGCCCGGGTTGGTGGGGCTGGTGCGCTGGTTTAAGGCCCGGCTGCAAAACCGGCGCGGCGCGGCGCCCTGGCAGCCGTATTTTGAATTGATCAAGCTGTTTGGCAAAGATGGGGTCGTTTCCAATAACGCCTCCTGGCTGTTTCGCGCCGCCCCGTATGTCGTTTTCGGCAGCACGCTGGCGGTCGCCTTTCTGATCCCCACCATTTTTGCGCCGCAAGCACTGGGCGGCGTGGGCGATTTGCTGGCCGTGGTCTACCTGCTGCTGCTGGGCACCTTTTGCCTGGCGCTGGCCGGGTTAGACCCCGGCACTGCCTTTGGCGGCATGGGCGCCAGCCGCGAGATGACCATCGCCGCCATTGCCGAACCGACCCTTGCCCTGGCCATTTTCGGGCTGGCGCTCGAAGCCGGTTCCACCAACCTGGGCCAGATTGTGGCTCAAACCCTGGGTAACCCCGCCCTGGCGGTTACCCCCGGGCATCTGATGGCCTTTGCCGCGCTGTTCATCGTCACCCTGGCCGAAACCGGGCGCCTGCCGGTGGATAACCCCGCCACCCACCTGGAATTGACCATGGTGCACGAGGCCATGATTCTGGAATATTCGGGGCGCTACCTGGCGCTGATCGAATGGGCCGCGGGATTGAAACTACTTATTTTCTTTGCGCTGCTCTCCAACCTGTTCGTGCCGTGGGGCCTGGCGGTCGTGCTCACCCCGGTTAGCCTGCTGGTGGGCGTGGCGGTGTTTATCGTCAAACTGGCCTTTCTGGCCGGCGTGGTGGCACTGCTCGAAACCCGTGTGGCCAAGCTGCGCCTGTTCCGCGTGCCAGAACTGCTCAGCCTGTCGTTTGTGCTGGCCCTGTTATCTGTGATCTCGTCGTTTGTGTTGAGGTAGCCCCATGGTCGACCCCTTATTTGCTCAACTCTCCACCCTGGCCGCCAGCCTGGCGCTGCTTTTTGGCCTGCTGCTGCTGTGGCGGCGCAACCTCGGCTCGTACGTGGACGCTTTTCAGAGCCAGTCGGTGGTTATCTCACTTTTATTTTGCGTGGTCGGCTACTTCGGCGAAGACCCGCAATTGTATGGGGTGGCGCTGCTGTTTGTGGCGCTCAAAGTCTGGCTGATGCCGCGCTACCTGCGCAAAATGCAGCAGCGCTTCGCGGTCGAACGCGAGCGTGAACCGTACCTGAATGTGCCTTCGTCGTTGATCCTGGCAGGGGTGGCCGTGATTCTGGCTTATGCCCTGATGCGCCCGGTGGTGGCCCTCTCCAACCTGCCCACGCGCGGCGGGCTGCCGCTGGCACTGGGCCTGATTTTTGTGGGCCTGCTGGTGATTTTAACCCGCAAGAAAGCCTTCACCCAGGTCATCGGCTTTCTCATTCTGGAAAACGGCATCACCGTTCTGGCCCTGCTGGGCACCTACGGCATCCCGCTGATCGTGGAACTGGGCGTCTTTTTGGATGCGCTGATGGGCTTTCTGGTGATGCAGATCTTTATCTACCAGCTCCACGGCACCTTTGAATCCATCGATGTCGATCAATTGAACCAACTCAGGCATTAAGCGATGACCTTTTTATTCCTGCTGCTCCCTCCGCTGATCGCCGCGCTGCTGGCCGGCCTGGTACGGCCCACCCGGGCCTGGGTGGCACGCGCCAACGCGCTGCTGTCATTAATCCCGTTGGGAGCCGCGCTGGTGTTCGCCGCGCAGGCCGTGGCGGGCCAGCCCGCGGCCACCTTTGGCCCCGGCGAGCTGCTGCGCGCCGACAGCCTTTCGGCGCTGCTGCTGCTGTGCGTGACCGGCGTGGCAGTCCTGGCGCTTTTTCTGGGTCCAAACCTGGGCCCAGACAGCCATTATGACGCCGAACAGTTGCGCCGCTACCAGATATTTGTAAATCTGTTCATCGGCGCCATGCTGCTGGCGGTTTCGGCCAACAATGTGGGCGTGATGTGGGTTGCCATCGAAGCCACCACCCTCTCCTCGGCGCTGATCATTCCGCTTTCACTCAACAAGGCCTCGGTGGAGGCCTCGTGGAAATACATCCTGATCGGTTCCACCGGCATTGCCCTGGCCTTCGCGGGCACCGTGCTGGCCTATTTTGATTTTGTCAGCCTGGTGGGGCCGATTGCCAACGCGCTCAACTGGCCGGTACTGCTGGGCAATGCCCACGCACTGCACCCTGAAGTCATTCGGCTGGCGTTCATCTTCCTGCTGGTCGGCTACGGCACCAAGGCCGGGCTGGCCCCCATGCACACCTGGCTGCCGGATGCGCACGCCGAAGCCCCCGCGCCGCTCTCGGCGCTGATGTCTGGGGTGCTGCTGGCGGTGGCGATCTACGCCGTGCTGCGCTGGAAAGCGGTGGTAGATGCGCTGCTGGGCCCGGCCTTCACCAACAATCTGCTGATCGGCCTGGGTCTGCTCTCGATGGTGATCGCGGCCTTCAGCCTGGTCATCCAGCGCAATTACAAACGCATGCTGGCCTATTCCAGCATCGAGCATACCGGGCTGATCTGCCTGGGCCTGGGGCTGGGCCCCGCCGGCATTTTTGCCGCCCTGCTGCTGCTGATCTGCCATTCGGCGGCCAAATCGATGTTGTTTCTGCTGGCAGGCGGCATTTTACAGCGCTACCAGAGCACCAGCATCGCCTCCGTTTCCGGGCTGCTCAAAGCCATGCCGTGGACCGGCGGCCTGTTCGCCACCGCGCTGCTGGCCCTGCTTGGCCTGCCGCCCTTTGGCATGTTCGTGGCCGAACTGGCCCTGCTGAAGGCCGGCTTTGCGCAGGATGCCCCCTGGCTGATGGCGGCGGTGCTGCTGCTGCTGAGCGTGGCGTTTGTTTCGCTGGTGCGCCACCTCAACCAACTGCTCTACGGCCCGGTGCCGGCCGGGGTGGCGGTAGGCGAATCGTTCAGTTGGCGCAGCGCCCTGTTTTGCCTTAATTTAGGCGGGTTGACCGTGCTGGGCCTGACCCTGCCGGCGCCGTTGATGATACTGCTCAATCAGATCGTAGGAATCGTGACAAAATGACCGATTTTACGCCCATCGTGACTGCGCTTCAGCAAAAATTGGCGGGGCAGCCGCTATCTTACCGGGTCTGCCGCGGCAACCAACTGCACTTGCAACTGGCCCCCGCCGGCCTGCTGCCCAGCGCGGAACTGCTGCGCCAGAGCTTTAAGACCGAACTGATTTTAATGACAGCCAACGATCGCCGCGCCGAGCGCGGCAGCTTTGAAGTGCACTACCTGTTTGCCGGCGCCGCCCAGAACTGGTTTGTGCACGCCACGCTGCTGGCGGATCTCGGGCTGCCTTCGCTGGGCACCTTTCATTTCCCGGCCTCCCGTTTTGAACGGGAAATTTACGACCAGTTTGGCATTGAATTCAGCGGGCACCCGGACCCGCGCCCGCTGGTGCGGCATACCTTCTGGCCGGAAGATTACTTCCCGCTGCGCAAAGACGCCGTGCCGCCGGTCGAAATGATTAATGACGGCAGTTCATTCCCCTTCACACCGGTGGGCGGCGAGGGCGTTTACGAAATACCGGTCGGCCCGGTGCACGCCGGCATTATCGAACCCGGCCATTTTCGCTTCAGCGTGGTGGGCGAAACCGTCATCGACCTGAGTATCCGCCTCTCCTATACGCATAAAGGCACCGAGAAATTATTTGAAGGGCGCCTCCCCGCGGTCGGGGTGGAACTGGCCGAACGCATCTCCGGCGATACCACGGTGGGCCACGCCCTGGCCTACTGCCAGGCGCTGGAAAGCCTGGCCGGCCTGGCCCTGCCGGCGCGCGCCGCGTATTTGCGCGTCATCCTGCTGGAAATGGAACGCCTGTACAACCATGTCGCCGATTTCGGAATGATCGCCAACGATACTGGGTTTGCCATGGCCCATTCGCACTGCTTTCGCATGCGCGAAAGTCTGCTGCGCCTGAATAAACGCCTGAGCGGCAGCCGCCTGCTGCGCGACAGCGTGATTCCGGGCGGGGTGCGCCGCGACCTGCCGGCCGGGCTGGACCTGGCGGCCGAACTGAGCGCCCTGCTGGCCGATTTTAATGAGGTGGTCGATATCAGCCTGAAGAATACCATGCTGTTCAACCGCCTGGAAGGCACCGGGCGCTTAACCCACCAGACGGCGCACGATCACGGCGTGCTGGGGTTTGTGGCGCGCGCCTCGGGCATCGACTGCGACGCCCGCCGCGACCACCCTTTTGCCGCGTATGGCCAGTTGAACTTTCGCGTGCCCGTATTCGAGAGCGGCGACGTACTGGCCCGAACCATGGCGCGCGTGGACGAAGTGCGCGAGTCGGTCGGCCTGATCCAGCAGGCGCTGTGGCAACTGCCACCCGGCCCGCTGGCGGCCACGCTGGGCGCGCTGCCGGCCTTTGAACCCGCCTTTGGCGTGGTGGAAGCCTGGCGCGGCGCGATTGTGTGCTGGGTGATGGTCGACGCGGCCGGCAGGCTGTACCGGGTGAAGGTCAAAGATCCGTCTTTTGTCAACTGGCCCGCGCTGGAGTTCGCCGTGCTCAAAAACATCGTGCCCGATTTCCCGCTGTGCAACAAATCGTTCAATCAATCCTATTCGGGAAACGATTTATAATGTAGCCATGGAAAGCCCTATCCCGGTCCTACTGTTTCGCCAATTTTACGACCGCTTCGATGCCCCGATGACCGCCTGCGACTGCGGCCAAAAATGTGCTGCGCACAACCCCAGCGGCAAACCATTTTGCTGCGACATCTGCCACGCCGTGCCGGTGGCCTACCACCAGGAATGGTTGTACCTGAAAGACCACACCGACCTGTGGCATGTGTGGCGCGGCGATGAATGCGCCAGCGACCCCGTCGACCCGGCGATTTTGACCGCTGAGTCCCCGCCGCACCTGACCCTGCTGGCCTGCCTGGGGCCGGCGCTGTGCCAGCGCCCCTTCCGCGCCTCAAGCTGCCGGCAGTTCCCATTTTTCCCATACATCACGTCTGACGACCGTTTTATCGGCCTGGCCTACGAGTGGGATTTCGAACCGACCTGCTGGGTGATCAGCCACCTGGAGGCCGTGACCGCGAGCTACCGAGACGAGTTTGTGGCCCATTATGACGATCTGTTTGAGCGTTGGTCGGACGAATACGAAAGCTACGTGGCCCTGTCTGAAGATATGCGCGCGCACTTTGGCGCGCACCGGCGGCGCATCCCGCTGCTGCACCGCCGCGGCGGCTATTACCTGATCAGCCCCACCAGCGAGCGCGCCCGGCGGGTGACGGCAGCGCAGTTCAAACGCTTTGGACCCTACCGGGCAGACGAACCGGCCTGAAAAGAACCCTATGCAAGATGTATCCGAACTCATCACGGGGATTGTGGAGCGCTTGAAAAGCGTGGCCGGGGTGGAAGCACGGGTGTTGGGCGGGTCACGCGCCCGCGGCAGCCATATCGCCACCTCGGATGTGGACCTGGGGATCTACTACCACCCTTCCGCCGCGCTGGATTTTACAGAGCTGGCCCGCGTGGCGGCGGAAATGGATGACGCGCACCGCGAACACCTGGTGACGGGCATTGGCGGCTGGGGCCCGTGGATTAATGGCGGCGGCTGCTGCTTCCGCAGCATCGCCTGCCTGGCGCAGACGCTCTTTGCGCTGAATGAGCAGTACTGGATGAATGAAAAGGGAGCGGTGGCGCTTGCGGCCGGGTTTCTGCGCTCTCCGGCGCAGTTTGCGGAACGCGTGGCGCTCGCCTTCGAGCAGATGGATCGTTCAGCCCAGGGCATATCCGCCGGAATCGAGACGATTGAAGCATTGGTGGAGGAATGCCGTGGTTGGGTGAAAGCAGCCGCATACCCCCCCTCACCAGAGAAATAAAATGCCCTGTTCCGGCAGCCGGAACAGGGCATTTTATTTCTTACCACGAACTGGCTCTAGTTGAACTGCATCGCCGCGACATTAACGCCCATCGCTTTGAGCATACCCGACATGCGCCGGTTGGGCGAGATCGGTGAAACATCCCGTTCCATGGTAATTTTATTGTTTTTGACGGTGAATTCAAAATTTCCGTTGGGGAAAATGATGAATTTGCGGGAACAGGGCACCACACCAATATTCATCTTCCTCAAGTCCAAATGGCCCGAGTTGATGCCGCTGAGCTGCACGGTCAATTTCACCACATGCTCTTCAAAGCGAATGTTGCTCAGGGAATGCGCCAGGTTGGGCATGGCCACCTTGAGCAGACTCACCATTTCCAGCATGGCATCCTTGTCCATCGGCTGCGGGGTAAAATCTACCAACTGATAGGTTTCAGAAAGGTATTGATCTACCAATTCCATATCCGCTGCATCCAGAGCGGCGAAGTAGGCCTTCACAATTTCAATTTCGATGCTGACCATAGATATTTCTCCTGAAGGGTAATGCCCTCACAGTTCATGGTTGTGTGAGGTTGATTATAGAATGGCTGACCATGAATGATGAGCGGTGAGTGAAACTCAGTTCCCCGATTTGCACAAATCGGTGCCGAATGCAGGCTCGTACAAAAACAAAACAGGCCATCCATATAATGAGGCAGAGGGCCTGGGTAGGTATTCTGTGTCACAATCGGGCAGAATTAATTACAAATGTAGTCTTATTATATCACATTGCAAGCCGGGACGCGAATCGAAAACGAAGCCAATAGACGAATTAATCCTTGACAATTTAACCAACAATTATATAATTATCTCAGAACATGCGTTCGACAATAGAGCAGGGAATAAGGAAAATAATGATGACTGATAATAATCTTAACCCACCTGAAAGCGACCTCCCCAAATTGGGCCAACCGGCCCTGCGCGCGCTGGCGGGGATCGGCTGCACCCGGCTGGAACAGGTCACGGCGCTCAGCGAGAACCAGCTCAAGCGGCTGCATGGCATTGGGCCCAACGCGCTTGAGAAGCTCCGCCACGCGATGGCAGCCAGGGGCCTATCATTCGCCGTGGAAGAAAATCCGAAAGGAGCATGAACACGAGCAAAATAATTCTTTAGCCGCTCCATTTGAAACTACTCAAAACGAAATCATTTCGAAACGGCAACGTGCTACTATTTTACCAGCCGGAGACAAGCGTGAGCTGACATGGACGAAAACCCTCAAACCATTCTGGACCAGGTGTTTCTGGAAAATCGCGAAGCGCAGAGCAAGGCTTATTACGAACTTATGGCCATGACGGAGCCACCCGTGACCTGGGCTTATGCCGTATGGGACCGGCTGGTCGCGTCATTAAAGCACAAAGATAACCTGGTGCGCGCCATCACAGCCCAGGTGCTGTGCAACCTGGCCAAGAGCGACCCGAAAAACCGCATGCTCCGGGATTTTGACGCGCTGTTGGAGGTGACCCGGGATAAACGCTTCGTCACCGCGCGTCACTGCCTGCAGGCCATTTGGAAAGTGGGCGCAGCGGGGCAAGCGCAGCGGCAGATCCTATTGGACGGCCTCACCCTGCGTTTTGCGGAGTGCCCCGCAGAAAAGAATGGCAGCCTGACGCGCGCCGACATTTTGCAAAGTCTGCGCAACCTGTACAACCAGGTGGCGGATGAGGCCATCCGTGAGCGCGCCCTGGCGTTAATCGAAACGGAAACCGACCCAAAATATCGCAAAAAGTATGCCGGGTTGTGGCGAACCGGGCGAAAATGAAACATTCCCTGAGGCAGCAGCCTCAGGGAATGTTTTTGATCGGGCAACCAAGAGTATAATTTAAGTGGGGAGACCGCTCTTTATGGCCGTCAGGGAAATTTCAGGGCAGATCAGCCAGTTAATTGAACACAGCCGCGCGCTTGAAGCCGTTGGAGATATTGGCGGCGCGTTTCAGCAGGCGAATGAGGCGGTTCAACGGGCCCTGGCCGGGGGAGATGCCACCGAGAACGCGGCCGCGCTGCTGGGCCTGGCGTATCTTCATTTTCGGATTGGGCATGACGCGGATGTGATTCGCCTGGCCCGGCAGGCGCTGGAATTGGCCCCCCCCGAAAGCCGCTGGAAAGTGGACGCCTTGATGATGCTGGGCGCGGCCGGGGAAGGCGAAGATTATATGCTGCAGCGCAAGCAGCGCTACCTGCAGGTGATTGACCTGGCCCGCCAGATTGGCTATCACCGTGCTCTGGTGCGCGGCCTGCACAACCTGGCTGCCGGGGTGTATATGCCGTGGGGCCAGTTTGAACTGGCCCTGGCGGCAGACCGCGAAGCCGCCAAACTGGTGCAGACCTATCAAATGCCCGATCTCACCTGGGGACCGCTGCACACCATCGGCTGGATTCTGTGGCTGATGCGGCGCCCGGCTGAGGCATGGGCGGTGACGGTGGAACTGGCCGGCTGCGCGCTGCCCGGCTCGATGGCGGATGCCTACGTGGCCCTGATCCGCGCCAACCTGCTGGCGGACGAGGGGAATTTTAACGAAGCGCGCCCGGCCTACGAAAGCGCGCGCGGCATCGGCGAAAAGAACGGCTCGCCTGAGATCGGTATTTTTGTGCGCCTGGGGTTAAGCCGCATGGAACGCGCCCAGGGCAACGGCCCGGCTGCGCGCGCCTGGGCCGAAGACGCCCTGGAATTAACCCGGCGCGTGGATTACCCGCACCAGGAAGGCAATGCCCTGGTGGAATGCGGGCGGGCCGCCGGGTATGTGGGCGACCTGCCCGCGGCGGAAGCCTACCTGCGGCAGGCGCTGGCGAAACTGGCGCCGCTGCGGGCCACGTTTGAATTGGCGCGCGGCAGCCTGCTGCTGGCAGCCCTGTTCTCCACCCTACGCCGCCCGGAAGCAAAGGCGATTTGGGAACAGGCCGCGCGGCTGGTGCTGGATAACGGCTGCGATTTTTTGCTGGATGAAGAGCGCGCCCTGGTGCTGCCAGGGATTGCCGCCGGGCTCGATTCACCCGACCTCGAAGCTGTAGAAACCAGCCGGGAGCTGCTCGACCGGCTGCAAAACGCCACGCCCGCGCCGCTGCGCGCGCGGCTGCTGGGACAGTTTTCCGTGCAGATTGGTCCCCGGCCCATTGCCAAAGAGGCACTGCGCCAGCGCCGGGCCGGAGAATTATTGGCGCTGCTGCTGGCCTGCCCCGGCCAAACCCAAACCTTTCAACAGATCACCGAAGCGCTATGCCCGGAAAAAGACCCAGATGCCGCGCTGGATTTTTACCATCACGCCACATCCGCCCTGCGGCGTGCGCTGGAACCCGACCTGCCCGACCGCCGCTTTATCTGCCGCTACCTTGAGGTGGATGAGGAGCGCGTCAGTCTGTGCCTGCAGGATCAATCGAGCATCGATTTTATTGCGTTTGAGCGGGCTTTCAAAGAAAAAGATTGGCCGCAAGTCGTAAAACTGTATCAAGGTGAATTTCTGCCGGCGCTGCGCTATGCCGAATGGAGCATCCCCATCCGGCAGCACCTGGCCGACCTGGCCGAGACGGCGCTGCTGACCCTGGCCGAGAACCAGTTGCAGCAGGGCAGCCCCAGGGTCTGCCTGGAATTGAGCCGGCAGGCCCTGCTGCACAACCCCTGGCAGGAACGCGCCGTGGAGCTGGGCATGCGCGCGGCCATTGCGCTCGCGGACCGCAGCACCGCCCTGCTACTTTACCAACGACTGGAGAAAGTACTGGCAAAAGAGTTGGGGCTTGCCCCGCAAAAAGAGCTGCAAGCGCTCTATCACAGCGTCAAAAAAGACCGTTCCAGGTAAACCAAGCGTGGATTCTCCCATTCAGGCGAGGAGGCAGCAACCCTCTCGCCTTTTTGATTCGATCAAACCACCCCGCCGTGAAAAAACAGCCCTCTGAAGTCATTTTTCCACCCCCATCCCCCATAAGCGGTAACACAAGATCATCCGCCCACCCCTCTCATCCCCCTGCCCCCTTCTCTCCCCAAAAACCGGGGAGAGAAGGGGAGATTCTATTTTTTTGGTTCTTTTTGCCAGCAAAAGCTGGCAAAAAGAACCATTA
>Ga0105047_10008995_pt1 | contig 16519 bp, 15 predicted proteins | sample MAT04_FD_78384 | JGI IMG/M metagenome (GOLD analysis project Ga0105047, IMG submission 78384) | Freshwater microbial communities from Lake Fryxell liftoff mats and glacier meltwater in Antarctica - MAT-04 (megahit assembly) | ecosystem: Environmental > Aquatic > Freshwater > Ice > Liftoff...
AAAAAATTATTGTTGTCCGACTAAATGTCTGAAAGCCTTATCAAGCCTGCATGACCTCACCCCACCCCCTCTCCAAAGGAGAGGGGCCAGAACCCTCAACCAGTAAGCACTTGAGCGATTTGGTAAAGTTTTAGTCGGACAATAGTGATAAAAAATCATTGAGGAAATAAATGCCTTAACCAAATGGGAACCTGGTTTTAGTAAGCACCACAATCAAGGTTTCCTTAAACACTACATTATTAACTGTTTTAGTGGATGTACTTCTATAAACAGCGTCAGCTATTTTAGTAAGCGTAAAAATTTTGGTAGCATTAGTACTTATTTCTTTTAAAGAAAGAATGCTCAGGTTTGTGGCAAGACTAACATTATAATATTTCTGGGTATAAGACAAAGTTATAAATGGAATATTTTCTGCCTTAATGCTGTTACAATCCATCGAAAATGCCATAAAATCTGCTGAAAGGGATGGTTCAATATTATCGCCACGAGTCATGGCATCTAATGGATCCGATACCCTTGTATATTTAACAACAAAATTGATTCCCCTAAAAACATTTGATTCAATAGTTTTAAGAAAATCAACAAATGGCTTGTAGTCTGCCCTGGGCAGCATAAAATTGCTATTGCAGTCAATTTCAACTTTTAGTGGTAATGCCTGAACTAAAATTTCCTTTTTATCTAATAACGGAAGCTGCGCCATTGCTGAAAAGCTGGTAATCAAGCATAACATAATAACAAGTAACTTTTTCATAATTGTGTTTTTTGATTTTTAAATTGCTGTTTAATTATTAATTTTTTTTACCGCATCACGCAACTAATATTAGCTATCGGTAAAAATGAAATTGTTTTAAAATTTTTATCAAGCACACAGCGCATACCGTAGTTCAAAATCACATTGCGGCTGATCCGCCAGTCGCCGCCGAAGTTGATGGTGTAAGAATGCACCACAGCCCATTTTTATGACTTGTTTGCCAAGCTTTTCCATTGTGTAAATCAATCACTTTGTCCAATTCTTGTATGCGTATTTTGAGTGATTTACCTTCCTCTATAAATTTTGCAAAAAAGTTTAAAACATACCTACAGTAAGGTAAGATGATGCACAAGACTGCCTCTTTAATAATTGATTACATAATGTATAGTTTTAATAATCTTTATTTATTGTAAAGATTGGCCTGTTTAATTTTATTTTCTTTTTATAGAACTGTGATACTGCCGGTAAATGTTTTTATATTGTTGTCTTCAAAAATTTCTTCAATGGCAAAACTTGGGTCAACCACTAGTGTATATGGTTTGTCGAGCCAATTAAAGGGCACTTCATTCAATTCAAAACATTCTGCACAACTGCTGTGGCGCACTAATTTCTTCCTGCTTTCTGGCCGGTGGAAAACAATTACTTTTTGTTCCTTTGCAATCATCCTCGGGATAGTGAGGGTTTCAAGGATGTTAAGGCCGAACTTTACATGTACTGTAATGGGAGTAAAAACGGGTGCATAGCTGTTATTAGTAATGGTGAACCTTACATCAGGCATGGTTACTATTTTTTCTACTTGGGGAGTTTCGGGTATTGGATTAGCAAGATTAAATTCGGTAACACAACGGGATGGGTTTTGAATCATAAAATTATTATTCTGATTTATCGCACCGCATGAGCCCTGTTTCCTATTATAAATTCCTATAACCTGGTTATCAACAGTTAAATCAGGCTTATCGTAGGCCCTGAAAAAAGGTAAGTTGTTTACCACCCAGATACTTACACCTTTATACTCATGGTATTTGAATTGCCTGCCGGCTACAGTAAAAACAAAATCAATCTGCTTAATATCTATCTTGTCGCGCCTTGTTGAATAGCGAAATTTAAAATCACTTTGAGCTGCAGTTGCAGAAATTGTGCTTATAGCCGAGTAATTTACATCACTTGGTCTAAAAGAAAGCAAGTTTACATTAGTGCCTGTAATTCTCAACCTTGTATCTTGATTAATTGGGAATGCATCAAGATAAGCGGGAGTTGCATTACCCATTGTAAGTACCTGTGTAGATGCAATAGCAATATGGTTGGTATAAATAATAGTAATCCTGTCTTCGCCGCCTGGCCTTTTCAATATTACTGTGTACCGGCCCGGCTTGTCTGAGTTTAAAGTAAACTCAACATAAGGGTCATTGTTTGCCCCACTTTTGTTGCCCACACCAATATTAAAATTAGGCTGGCCATCAAGCCCTACGGCATCAATATCATTGGTAGTGTCAAGCCACGGCCCCCTCACCCGTACTACATTTGGCCTGCTTCTAAAAATGGGCATTGTTTGCGTAGGGGTAAAAGAAGATGTAAGCAAAGTATTTGACATACTGGTGATATTGCCTGCGTGTGTTATAAAGCTGCTGCACATAATAATTGGCAAAAGCAGGCATAATAAAATTGTTTTCTGATTCATTGTTTTTGTTTTATTGTTTATAGAAAAAATGTGTACTTTTTTTATAGTTTTATTAATTAAATGCAGCAGATAGGCTCTTACACTTCAACCCAATCAATGCTACCGCACCAGCACCAGTCGTATTTATTACCCGGAAAGATGAAGCAGTAACAGTTTTTATTTTAACCGGGATAACTACCAGGACTTTATCGGGGGTAAGTAAATTAACAACGCCATCAATTGTATTTTTAACAGAATTACCCTGAGTGTACCAATTATTCCAGGCAGCGATATCTGTTCCTTCCACGCTAATGAGTATTATTCTTTCACTGCTATTTGAAAAACCTAAACCCTTTATCATCGTTATTTTGCCAGTAGGCAGGGTGCCTAGTTTTACGGTATAGGCAGAAGTATTGAGGTAAGAAAATTTTATATTTGAAAATGAAGGTTCAGAATATTGCAGGGTATTACTTGTATTTGTAATAGTAGTAAATGCGGTTTCTGTCACAACCCTTATTTTTAGTATGGTATCAAAATCGCTTTTTAGATTAGTAAATCCACAATCTTTTATAATTGTACCCCGGCAGGTTTTTTCAAATAGTTCAATAAGGCGGTAATCAGTTTTGCGGTGTACCATTTGTACGGGCTGGCCACTTAATGCCAATTGCTGCAACAGCATAAAAACTTCTTTGAATGTAGCTTTCGTGGAAACAGGCATTTCAAATACAACTCTTTTTATTAACCTGTTTTGCTCATTGGGTTCGGTAAAAACCGTATCAGGCATAAAAGCAATGCCATTGATGCTGATATAATTCTTATTGGATGAGTCAATAGAAATTTGCAATTGGGGGGTCTCTTGTGCCATCAAACTGCTATAGTTAATAAAGAGCGCTGCTGCTAATAGTAACTGGATGGCTTTTATTTTTTTCATTTTACTGGTTTTAATTTTATTGAATTGTGTCACCGCATCATGCAACTAATATTAGCAATCGGCAAAAATGAAATTGTTTTAAAATTTTTATCAAGCAAGCACCTCATGCCATAGTTTAATATCACATTGCGGCTGATGCGCCAGTCGCCGCCGAAGTTGATGGTGTACGGGTGTACTATATCCCACTTTACGGTACTCGTTATTACAGTTTTTCCATCAGGTAACTCGAGTACATCGTTAAGAGCAGCTAAGGGTGTTTTTAATGATTTTGCTTCCCTGATAAATTCTGCAAAGAAGTTAAATACCGGCCCGCCATAGCGAAAGTTCACACCAAAAGTGAAGAGCCTATTTGCAGCAATGGCCTGTTGCATATTTTCATCTCCCGTGTTTTCATCCTTTACTGTAAAAGTGAGTTCTTCTTCATAAAATGAGCTACGAACTAATGCTGATAACAACGCTCTCTTGCCAATACCAAAACCAAAGTTTAGCCAGAGTGCATTACCGGTATTTCTGTTGAGAGATAATTTTTTTAATGAGCCTGCACTATCAGTGCTGTAGCTGTACACTTTTCCAAAAGCAAAATCAACATAACCAGCATTCCAGTTATCAACAGCATATTGTGAAGCTTGTTGTTGTATAGCAGTATTCCTTCTTCCGTAAAAACTGGTAAGCAGCTGGTCGTTGTCTCTCAGCTCTTGTCTTTTTAAAACAATCTCAGATGGTTTTAAAATGGTGTCTAATGCTTTTAAAATGTCTTTTTCTTTTTGTTTCAGCGTTACCATTTCCTCATCAAACCCTTTTTGAATATCATTATACACACCCTTTATCATCAATGGGTCTTTTTGTTTGTACAGATTTATTTTTAATGCACCACCAATACGCCTTTCATTATTATTGTTGAGGAGTGTGCCCAATGAAAGGTCAAGCGAAGAAAGCATACGCTGAAAGCCAGAAGCCTTTTGATATTTATCAAGATTTTTGCGGTTATAAAAAAGTTCCCACACGGGTTGTGCCTGTATAGCAAGGTTGGGGTTGATGCGCCAGTTGCTTAGCGACCAGTCAACTTTAAAATCTTTTATGTCTGAAGTACGGGCAACCTGGCTGGGTGCAGCACCCATCAAATCAAAAAGTGGAGATGTGGGTATTGCAAGTTCTCTGGGAGCCATTTTAGTTTCGTTTCCGGCCTGGGCATAACAGAAACTGAATGGTACAATAGTGACCATGGATACAACAAACGCAAAGAATATTTTTTTACCGTTCATTTTTGATATGTGTTTTTATTCTATAACAAAAGTGGGAATGAAATGAATTAATAACAATAGCTAATAATAGTGATACGCAACCTATTTTATAATTTACTTTTGCGTTCACATTGTACAGGAGTGTAGCCGCTATCAATATGGGATCGATCCAGTAGAAAATTTATTGAACAGAAACCTGCAGCCCTTCCTGGTTAATAGCTATCACCACCAACGCAGTATTAGAAATGGATTTTTCTGCAAGTAACTGCATCCCTTCTTTTATTTGCTGCAACACCTTTTTTGCCATGCTGATATTGTCAATGCTTTTTAACGCTGCTTCTTCTATCTCGTAAGTACAATGCATATTTTTTTCTTCCAGAATTTCCTGTCCATATCTTTTTATCCTGGTGGTGAGTGCATCCTGTATATTTTCAGGCGTAAGATTAAGTGCCCATACGATGTCACTTACTTCATTCATTAATTGTACGGTATTGGTATTTATTTCCTGTAAATATTCTTTTGCTTTGAGAGTATCTGTATCTACCAGCTTTTGCGCCACTGATGCATACACATGCAAACTGCTGAGTGCAGCACCCACATCATCGCTTAGAGATTTTGAAATATTGGCCCTGCTTTCGGAAGTGGCGAGTGATAACTGTAGCAAACTATTTTTTTCATCGGCAATTTTTTTAAAGCGGTAACCCAATGCACCAGAGAAAATAATGATGTCGATAAAACTTCCGATCAGGTAAGGCTCCACACCAGAAAGTCCAAAATAACTTTTGCCGAAAATAAAAGAGAACACAGAAAACATGGCAAAAAAGGCATACACATAAGAGCCGATGATAATTGTTTTTTGAAATACCGACTGGCGCACCCGCCATGCCATTGCCAATGCAAAGCCTGCAACAAAAATGGTGGTAAGTCTTGAAATGCCATAATACATCCGGGTGGTGATGCCCGGGCCAATCAACAAAGCTTTTGATACATGCACAATGATGGTGATGCCGGAAAAAATGAGCAGGCCTGTCCAGCACCATTTTACGATCAGCGGCTTTTTGGTTACTTCCAGTGTTACCGCTGCAAAAGTGGCGTAGCTGCTATACATCATCACCTGTAAAATTTCTTCTGCGGCATAATACCAGGTATTGGTAGTAGGTGAAAAAGGATCATAATTATTAGTGTACAGTTTAAAGCTTAGATACACGGAGGCTGTAAAAAGGTAGATGCTGTAGAACAAAAGGAATTTATCTTTCTGCTGTATAAAAAGCACAAAATGGTAAATAGACGCAATGAGGGATGCACCCAGTACAAATATCTCTATGAAAAGCAATTGCGTCATTACACAATTTTATTCTTCATCGCATACGATATGGCTTCACCTACAGAATGTACCTGTAGTTTCTCATAAATCTTTTTTATGTGAGAGTTTACAGTATAGTAGCTGATGCCCATTTTATCTGCTACCATCTTGTAACTTAGCCCGTCAGTTAGATTTTTCAATACCTCTTTTTCTTTGGTGGTCAGGTTCATTTCGCTGTTTAGTGCAGGAGTATTATTAAAATATTTCATTACCCTCAGTGCTACACTCGGCGTCATAAAAGCACCGCCATTATTTACTTCAATTACACTCTGTATTATTTTTTCTGCCGGGGCATTTTTTAAAATATATCCTTCGGCACCAGCCTGCAGGGCAGCAAATATTTTTTCTTCATCTTCAAAAACCGTTTGCATCACCACTTTTATTTGAGGATAATGTTTTTTTATCAGCCTTACCCCTTCAATACCATTTACATTGGGCATTTCTATGTCCATCAATACCAGTGTGGGCTGCAGTTGTTCCATGTCTGCCAGCACCGTACTGCAATCGCTGAAACTGCCGATACATTCTACTCCTTCGCTCAGCATCAGCAGAGCTTCCAGGCTTTTTCTCCTTGCCTCATTATCATCATACACTACTATGTTTATCATATTGTAAATGTCAATAAAATTAAACTGCCGCCGTATCACTAATATTAGTGACAGGAATGCTGCAGGTAATGCTGGTGCCTTTGCCAATAGCAGATTGTATGCTGGTGGTACCGCCCAATGCCGTTGCCCTTGTTTGCATATTCAGCAGGCCGTTTCCGGCTTTGTAATTTTCCATGTCAAATCCACTGCCATCATCTGTGATACTTAAAATAATATGATTGTCTTGCCCGGATATTGAAACAAGTACAATGGTTGCATTGCTGTATTTGGCAATATTATTAATGGCTTCTTTTGCAATCAGTACGATGTTCTTTCTCAGCTCTATTCCTTTGCAGGCTGCTTCCGCCGATTGGCAGATGCTGTAATGGCATTGTATGTTTTTGATGGTCAATAAGCCATAACCAATGTCTTTCAGCCTGGCTTCCATTGAGTGGCCATTTGTTTCGGGCGGCTGCATAGCCCATACGATGTGATCCATATTTTCCATTACCGCTTCCGTATTAGCCGCAATCTGTTGCAGCATTTTTTTTGCTTCCTCCGGTTTTTTATCCATCAGGGTGGCTGCAAGCGAACTGTATATCTGCAGGCTGCTGAGGGAAGAGCCTACATCATCATGCAGGTCTTTGCTGATGCGGTTTTGCATGGCCCTTATGTCCAGTTCTTTTTTTAATAACAACGCCGCTTGCAATGCAAGCGCTTCTCTTTTTTGGGTTTCTTCCAGCAATGTTTGCTGAAATTTTTCTTTGTCCCGGTATGCCATTTTTAACCGGTAGCCGAGTGCTGCTGATAAAAAAACCGCTTCTACCATCATACTGCTCTCTAAAAAATAGAGCCCGCCAAAAGCAAGGTTCTCTTTATATACAAATACATTTACTACCAGCCCGGCAATAACACCCGACACAGACACAATGGTACCTGCAATGATGAGTTGATAAAAAATTTCTTTTCGTAAACGCAGCAACCGGAAGGTCATCAAAAAACCAAAGCCCATTCCGCAAAAACTAACTGCCGTGATAATGGCAGTAGCCAGTTTAAACTGGTAGCCCGTAACCCTTAAAATAAAGTACAGTACTAAAAAAGTAGAGACAAATATCTGCAAAGCCCTCCAGCACCTGTAAATAAATTTTTCGGCTATGGTAACATTCAGTACCACACCCAGGAAATTTACGTACATCAAAAATGCAATGTTGGAAAGTATGGGGTCAAGCGTTTCTACAGTATAATAAGACAATGGGTAGAGCGTAGTAAGCCTGGCATCCAGCAACCGCACTACATTAAAAGCCGCCATCACCAGCAGGTAAAGGGCGTAATTGCGAAAGGCCTTGTCATTTTGCTGCAGGTAAATGGTAAAATGAAAGATCCCCAGTATAAGCAATGCCCCAAAAGTAATTAACAGCAGGTAAGTGGTATTCAGCATAGAGGAGTTAAGATACGGATTTATATAAATAAAAAACCATCCGTTACACAACGAATGGTCTCCTTATTATTTTTATGTTGCTATAATTAGACACCGATTGCAAAAATCGACACAAACTGCTTCCCAGCTTCGCAGGCTACCCAACAGTAAACCGCCAACCTAAACTCCTAAACTTCTAAACACAGATCATGCTCAACCATCGCAGGCTCCTAAACTACAAACCTTAAACTTCAAACTTCAAACTTCCTCACCCCAACTCCGGGTACAAACTAAACTGCCCCATAAACTCATTCACCTGTCCACGAACGGTCTGGATAGTATTTTCATCCTCTGCATTCATCAACACATTGTCTACTGCATTCACCACAAACTGCATGTGTTCTTCTTTTAACCCACGGGTAGTAATGGCAGGCGTACCGATACGGATACCCGAAGTAACGAAAGCGCTCTTGTCATCAAACGGTACCATGTTTTTGTTGAGGGTGATATCTGCTTTTACCAATGCCTGCTCTGCTTTTTTGCCGCTGATATTTTTATTCCGCAGGTCTATCAGCATCAGGTGGTTGTCTGTACCGCTGCTGATGAGTTGATAACCTTTATCCACAAACGCTTTCGCCATGGCCTGTGCATTGCTGATCACCTGTTTTGCATATACATCAAATTCACCGGTCAGTATTTCTCCAAATGCTACGGCTTTGGCAGCAATGATGTGTTGCAACGGTCCGCCCTGTATGCCCGGGAACACCGCCATGTCCATCAGGTTACTCATCGGCCGGATGTTGCCTTTCACATCTTTCAATCCAAACGGGTTGTCAAAATCTTTTTTCATTAAGATGATTCCGCCCCTTGGCCCACGCAAAGTTTTATGTGTAGTGGATGTTACAAAATGACAATGTTCAAAAGGGGAGGCCAGCAATCCCTTTGCAATCAATCCTGCAGGGTGCGCCATGTCACACTGTACAAATGCACCCACTTCGTCGGCCACTTTGCGAATCCGGGCATAGTCCCAGTCACGGCTGTAGGCACTGGCACCGCAGAAGATCAGTTTGGGTTTAAACTCCCTTGCTTTCTGTTCCAGCATGTCATAATCTACCAGCCCCGTTTCTTTTACCACACCATAAAAATGTGCTTCATATAATTTGCCTGAATAATTTACCGGGCTGCCGTGTGTTAAATGTCCGCCCATGCTCAGGTCGAGACCCAAAATTTTATCTCCCGCCTGCAGTACCGCTAAGGCAACGGCGGCATTGGCCTGTGCCCCGCTGTGCGGCTGTACGTTGGCGTAATCGCAGTTGAAAATTTGTTTAATGCGGTCAATGGCCAGTTGCTCTGTCTGGTCTACCATTTCACAGCCGGCATAATAACGCCTTCCGGGATAGCCCTCTGCATATTTGTTGGTCATCACACAGCCGCTGGCTTCCATCACCTGCAGACTGGTAAAATTTTCTGAAGCGATCAGTTCCAGTCCGTGGCGCTGGCGTTCCAGTTCTTTTCGGATAATATCAAAAACGGCGGTGTCTCTTTGCATGAAGTTAGTTTGAGGGTGCAAATATACAGCGGGTGGGTCGAAAAGTTGAAAGGATGGACTGTTTAAAAGTTGAGGGGGTAAGTTTGAGTATGTTCCTGAAGGAAAAATTCCATTGGTTAAAGGCAGCATACAGCGTAGCGTAAAGTGCTTCCATCACAAGGTTTCCCTCTTGTGAAGCGGGGAGACGTTGAGTACGTCGCCTTCGTTAATTACTGTTGCATTTTCCTGCAAGCAGCGTTGATGTTGGGATAATATACAGCCTGGTAATGGCTATTTATTCCATTGTAATTTTTGCTGTATCCACCCGGTACTGAAACCATAAATTACCAGGATAATAAGCACTACTACAATAACTGCCATCACTATGCCGCCATTTGATTTTCGTTTTGGATAGACGGTATCGGCTTTGTTGCCGGCATACTCGGGGTTAACAACAGGTGTTGCTTTGATCAGTTTTCCGGCAAAACGCGTAGTAAATGTTTCAATTTCTGACTGGTTGTTAACAACCTGCTCAGCTAAAAAAATTTCGTTGTTATCCGATAGTTCGAATGCCTGTAAAGTAGCGGGCAATTCTTCTTTTCTTAGATTCATTTGTAAAAGGTTTAACGTGATTATAAAAAACATAAATGCAGTTATATTGCCACCTAACCGCCAACGGACAGGAGTTATCTTTCTGCTATTGATGGAAAAGGGGAAATCAACTGGGAAAGAATTTCCCCCCACCGTGGCGAAAAGTTCGCTGGCAATGAGCATCCGCAAACCTGCATTCAATAGTTTTCGATCGGTGAAAGTCCCTTTTCGCATCCGCAACCATTTAACAGAGCATTGACGACCTGTTCCATTAATATGGGGAACGGTGAATAACTATCTGCTCTGCTGCTGCTAATTGAAATTACCGCCCGCAATGATTTGTTTCTAGTGTCAACCACAAACCTGGAGATGCCTGAAAAAAGTCCGCTTATGTATCAAACTGGGTTTCTTCAATTTTCATAACCGCTTTATCGGCAATATCATCCATCCCCTCACGAATGGAATCAATTTTTCCAGCTACCTTGTCGGTAAGGTTGTTCCATTCTTCTTTCAGGTCGTTGCCGAGGTTGGCAATTTTATTACGGGTATCTTTTCCCCGGGCTGGGGCAAATAAAATACCCAATATTACGCCTGACGTAAATGCAAGTATTATTTTGTTCATAGTCTGTTTTTTTTGATGATCGTAGTAAGTAAATACAGAATTATGCCAGTTTTAGTTTTCGGCAAAGTTGTATTTGATAGCGGGAGTAAGTGGAAGACTTAGCTGTATTAAAGCAAAAGGATATGGCATGATTTTCCTTTGTTCAACATAATCAGGATTTTAACCAAATCAATAAAATAATAACTGTATATGGAACAATCAGCCACAATTCTTGAAGGGTACAGCAGCTTTGAAAAAGGGGCATACCTCGGTGCAATAGCCTCAATTGCAACAGCCGACCATAGTGCAAGCGAAGAAGAAAAGGAGTATTTAAATGCGCTTTGCGAATCGGCTGGTTTAACAGACGAACAAACTTTACTGATAGGGCAAGTAGCGGCAGCCCAAACAACTGAAGAAGATTTGCATCGCTTTTTGGAGGTACTGAAAAATAGTGAGTTGCGGTTCTCTTTGATAAGTGACCTGATCAGTTTTTCCGAGTCTGACCAGGAGTATTCAGAAGAAGAAAAGCATACGGTTGAAAAAATTGCTCAATACCTGGGTGTTAATGGGGAGCAGTTTTCTGTGCTGGACCAGTTTACAAAAAAAGCAGTGGCGGAAGCGCCCGTCCAGGCTGCAGCGCTACAGGCCGAACAGACCACTCCGCAGCATTTTTTGAACAGTCTCGGGTTTGGAGATAAACTTAAAAAAGCGGGTATCAACAGCAATGCACTCATCAAAGGAGCGTTGGGCATTATTGGGCCGATACTGCTGGTAAAAATGCTGAGTGGACGTAACAAAGGTGCTGGCCTGGGTGGTATGATGGGAACGGCCGGTAGTGGAACGATGTCGGGGGGCGGTATGTTGGGTGGATTAGGTGGCCTATTTAGTGGCGGCGGGTTATTAGGTGGATTGTTAGGGGGTGGCCGTGGATTTTCTGGTGCCGGTGGATTATTGAAGCGGATCTTTGGCGCAAATAGCTGAAAAAATACGATAGATTTAGAACGAATAGACGGCGGTAAAAGGACGCATTAAAAAAAAGGGCTTTTTACCTCAATCTCATTTTGTTATTTTGTAAATCATCGTTTGTTCACAGGGTTTTCCGGCGCAGACATAACCTAAGCTTATGGTGGAAGCCTTTGCGCCCGTTCGTTTTACCAGGTTCATCCAATCTGGAAAATTATCGTTCCTGTCTTCGAGTTGGGAGATAAACGTTTGGCAAAATGCAAAAGTAAAGAATCCTCCATCGCCTGCATTGGAGCCAGCCAATTGGCTTTTTTTTGTGGCGGCGATCAGGAAGGAACTCCTGGTGTCAAGAAACAATTTCGAGGTAGCTATTTTATTCCATCTCGGAAAATATTGCATGGCTGAAATAACCTTTGTGTCTTCATACCTTTTCATTTCTACAAATGAATTACAGCAATCGCTCATCACCAGGTTCAGCCGGGCACCTTTTGCTTTTATCATGGAATAGATCGCTTCAATATTCATGGTGGATGACCTCAGCATAGCTTTGCTCGACGCATCCCCACGCCACAACGCCAACTGGGGGAACGGATGGCTGTCATCATTGCGGTAACTGAAGCCGTGGCCGGAATAGTAAAACACAACAATGTCGTTTTTTCCAGGGTGTATTTTTTTAATTGCATTGGTAATCGCCTGTTTCCCGAAGTTACTGTTCTCAATTACAACAGGCCTGTATGGCAGATGAATAAACGAGGCAATATCGCGGAAGAATTCATTTACCCTCCGTGCGTCCCTGATACAGGTAGCGCCGATAGAGGAATCTTTGCTGTCTATTACACTGATACAGTATAAAACAGGTTGGTTACGAACCCTTACTGCCATTAATTGTGGTATGGTAAATTTACTTTGCGAGGTAAGTTCAAAGTCAGCAAAATAAAGGGCCAGGTAATTCCTGTTAAGTGCGTTTATTGTTAAACGTTTGAAACTAATAATATTGGGTGCAATTCCCCTGAATGCAGGCTGTGTTGTATCAGCAGTTACCTGCCCTGCAAACACCGCACGTGTGAGGGTTTTGTCATCCATCAGGTCATCATATTGAATGGGGATTGAATCTGTACAGGGACTATAGTGTGCCGGTATAAGACTGTCTTTCTTAAACCAAAAATTGATGTAATTGAAATCGTTCTTAAATTTCCCGGCGATGTTTTTAACCACTTCTGCTTTGCAGAATAGATAACGTTGCCCCGTTGCCGGGTATAGAAATTCTCTTTCCACACCGGGTATCAGTTCCATATCTACCACGATCGGACTTTTCTTTTTATCTGTCCAGAAAAGCCGGACGAATCCTTTGCCATCCTTGTTCCGCAACAGCAGGGCTTTTCCGGCTGGTAATGCTGCCAATTTGAATTTAAGCTCAAAAATATCCTGGCACCAGCAAGAGCCAGCACTCAAAAAAAAACAAAAGCCGATGATCAATCGCTGCATCCCGGTTATTTTTTTAAATGTAACTAATTGTATTGTAAGTACCAAGCTGGTAGTGTTGTTTGACGGTAACTTGCTGCCCGTCAATGTGATAAAGGCAACCGTTACATTTTTATAGTGGTGATGTTAGCCTTAAAAATGACATTGCTCACTCCGCTGCATGATATGTATCCTTTTCCCTGCCCGGCAGATGACCTTCCTTTGCAAATTATTTTATATTTTAATGAGTATTTTTCCAGTTCATAGTTTCCATATCCCCGTGATGGGGTTGGCTTACACAATTGATACCCCGTTGAAGGTGGCTAGATTCGGTATTTCATCAGTTGTTTCGATTGTAGCAGACAACCTGCCCGAAGATATGCGGCGGTTTTATTGCCATCAGCAAAGCGAAGAATTTGTTCCTATCCATGAGGGGGATGCTGATTTCCGTGCCCGCCGCATCACAGCATACCTCGATCTTTTACACAGGATACTGGCAAAACAAATGGCGCAATTAAGGGCCGAGCCGTTTGAAGACGGCAGAGAAATAGTAAAATATTTTGAACTGCTTCCCCCTGCCTCTCCAATAAGGAACCTCTACAACCAGATGAGAGGATTAGAAGAAGGCGAAGCAAAAAAATCACTGCAGGAAATACTCCGCAGAAAAATGATTGCCGGCTCCATTGATGTGAACATCATGACCAAATGCGACAAGGTGAACTATGATAAAAAGGGTGAGGTATTGCCAGCAGAATTCAACGATGCAATGGCTGCACTGCGGGGATTCGCCAACTGCCAGCTTCAATCCGCTGTGGTGTTTTCAGCAGGCCTTAACCCGCGGCTGTATTCCTACTGCGAAACATTTGCTGATTTTTTCCCGGTTGAAAAGGGCAATACACAAAAGAAGATCATTCTTAAAGTAAGCGATTTCCGCTCTGCATTGATACAGGGCAAATTTTTTGCACAAAAAGGTTTGTGGGTGTCAGAATTCAGGATCGAATCAGGATTAAATTGTGGCGGGCATGCATTTGCCACCGACGGTTATTTGCTGGCACCTATCCTGGAAGAATTTAAACAGAAGAAAGATGAAATGGGTGCGGAGTTATTTGGTCTTTGCAATGCCGCGTTGTTAAAAAAAGGAGTTGCAACTTATTTGCAGCAACCTATAATAAAAATTTCGGTGCAGGGAGGAATTGGCACTGCCAATGAAAATAATTTTTTGCTTGAGTATTATCATGTCAGCAGCACCGGATGGGGAAGCCCTTTCCTGCTGGTGCCGGAAGCAACGAATGTAGATGATCATACACTGAACCAACTGGCCACTGCAAAAAAGGACGATTATTATCTAAGCAACGCCTCGCCACTTGGGGTGCCGTTTAATAATTTGCGAAACAGTTCAGCCGGGGAAGAACGACTGACAAAGATTGCAAGCGGGAAGCCGGGCAGTGCCTGTTACAATAAATATTTATCCTTTAATACTGAATTCACCGAAAAGCCCATCTGTACTGCTTCCCGGCAATACCAACATTTAAAGATCAAACAATTGAACGATGGCGATGCAACAGGTGAGGTGCTGCAAATGCAAATTAATAAAGTGACAGAAAAGGAATGCCTGTGTACCGGATTGTGCAATGCAGCATTTCTTAAAAACGGTATTACGCCGCCGCATAAAGCAAGCGCAGTCAGCATTTGCCCTGGCCCTAATCTTGCTTATTTCTCCGGCACCTTTTCTTTAAGGGATATGATTGACCATATTTATGGCAGAAAAAATATCCTCAATCAGGTACACCGCCCTAATATGTTCATCAACGAACTGAACCTGTACGTAGATTACCTGGAAAAAGAGATCAGCAACAGTGTTGGAATCATTACCGGTAAGCAGGTAAAATACCTTCATAAATTTAAGGATAACCTTGTTTCGGGAATGGAGTATTACAAAACACTCGCCGATAAAATGATCCGGGAAACGGAACAATTCCGCAACAATTTCATCGAAGAATTACATACTATCAACCAATACGTGAGCAACCTTCGTCTGCCTGAACAGCCCGTAACTACAAATCCTGTAATGTCCGTCGCCTGATATTCCTTAGTTTTTTAAAGTGAGAAGCCGGTAACCCTGTTACTTTTTTAAACTGGTGAGAGATATGGGCCACACTGCTGTAGTTAAGCCGGTCGGCAATTTCTGTTAAGGTCAAGTCTTCCAGTACCAGCATTTCTTTTACCTTTTCTATCTTTAGCGAAATGGTATATTGCTCTATCGTGTTGGCATGCATGGAAGAAAAATAGCTGGAGAGATAAGAATAATCGGCATGTAGTTTTTTGCTGAGGTAATCAGATAAATTGATTTTAATATTCCCGATGTTATCAATGTATTCGGCTATCAGTGCTTTAATATTGTCTGCCAGCACGCCTTCCTTCGTCTTCACAAGTTCCAGGCCCGCCTTTTTAATGGTGGCTCCAAATTGTTCCTGTTTTTTTTCAGATATTTTTTCTTTGATGTCGGCTTCTCCCAACTCTACTTTTATCGGATTCAGGCCCATTTTCTGCAGTTCTTCTTTCACCAGTATTTTGCAGCTTTCGCAGGCCATATTGCGGATGTATAGTTTCATACAAAGGTTAATTTTAAGTTATTCGGTTTAAAAATAACGCATTTATAAACAACCTTATAGCACTGGAAATAAAAAAGATTTTTCAGCGTACTTTTATTGAAACTAACAAAAGAGTAGTTGCCCCCGCAAGGCTTATCTCGAGTACATTGGCCTCCGTGCAGTTGAAATGATATTTATTGGTACTGTACATATCAGGCTGGCCATATCCTTCATTGAAAAATTCAAAAATATAAACAGCCATTGCATCGGGAAGCTTTATAAACTGAACCCGGGAGTTAACCGTATGCGATTCAGTATCCTTAAAAAAAATGATTGTGGCGTCAAAAACAAAGAGTCCGCTGTCGGTGGTGAGGCTGTTGCAGGAAATAAATTGTTGAAGTGCTGCTATATTATTCTTTGTCATTATCAAGGCATGCAAATTAATATTACACCGACAAAATATTGTTACATAATTTCCTGAATTTTTTATATAGTTTTTGGATTCCCAATATTATTTGTCATTAATCACTGTAAGATAGAATTAAAAAATTACGGCGTGTCAAAAAGCCATCCCGTAAAAGATTTTCTTCAGTATAAAAGTGAACACAATCCTATAATTTTGACTTGTGTTACTTAAAAATTTTTCTGCTTTTATAAAATTAAAACCTGTGCTGGCAGTTGGTTTTCTGCTGGCCTGTTCCAGTTTGCTGTTTGGAACCTGGGTAGCTGCCATACCAGGGATAAAAGAAAGACTTGCATTCACAGATGGCAGCCTCGGCCTATCCTTACTGCTATCGCCATTGGGGGCTATCACCGGGGTTTTTCTTTCCACAAAAG
>Ga0105047_10008996_pt1 | contig 16517 bp, 20 predicted proteins | sample MAT04_FD_78384 | JGI IMG/M metagenome (GOLD analysis project Ga0105047, IMG submission 78384) | Freshwater microbial communities from Lake Fryxell liftoff mats and glacier meltwater in Antarctica - MAT-04 (megahit assembly) | ecosystem: Environmental > Aquatic > Freshwater > Ice > Liftoff...
TATGATCGCGGTCTTCAGGCCGAGCTGGCTGGCGCGAATAGCGGCAACATAGCCTCCAGGGCCACTGCCAAGAACGATGACGTCGTAACTCATCAGGGATCCTTCTTTTTGTTCGTGTTGGGCGACAAAACTACCCATCTGAGGGATAGCGGCAGGTCCAAACTTTCCCGCAGTGTGCTAGAAGGTCAGCCTGGCCCTTTGGAAGTGGGATCGGTCCGAGAACTGGCTGAGAGACCCACACGACCTTCCCGGTTTTTGCAGAACCCATCGCTCACTCTGCGATAGCCTAGCATTTAGCTCGGATCTACTGGGTCTGGTTCCCCCCCCGTCCATTCCAGACCATCCGACGGGGATCGCTGTCATCTGCTCACGCCCGATGCGAATAATGCGGGTGCCTGCTGAGCCTTGTTCATAAGGAGTTTTTCCAGTGCGTCGGCAGATCGGTCCCAATCGAACCGTTCTAAAACGAATTGGTACCCCTTCTCGGAAAGGCGTTCACGTTCGTCGCGATCGGTCAAGAGCCTGACAATGTGTTGCGCATACTCTTCCGGAGCGTTCCCGATCAGGATCTCTTCACCAGGCTTGGCGCCGATCGCATTGTTGGCTAAGGCCGAGGTGATGCAGGGCATTCGCATGGCCATGGCTTCCAATAACTTGTTCTGTAATCCGGTACCGATCTGCATGGGCGCTATGAAGATACGAGCGTTAGCGTAGGACGCACGAATGTCCTTTACCCAACCAGATACGGTGATCAATGGATCTTGCCGGGCAAGTTCGCGCACACTTGCGCTAGGATCCACACCGGAGATCAATAAGTTGGTCTTTGGTCGGGTAAGGCGAACGATCGGAAGTATCCGTTGGGCCAGGAACAACACGCTATCGATGTTCGGAGGATAGTTCATGTTCCCTGTGAAGACCAGGTCGAAGCTGGCTTCCGTTGATTGCGGCTTGAAGTGCGAGGTGTCTACACCGTTGGGGATCACGGCAACACGCTCGCGTAACGGATGATAGATGTACTCCCTGTCCTGGGCGCTAATGATCACTGAATGATCGAACAGGTCGAACATCAAGTTCTCATATCGGATCAGCCGACGGGTTTCCGCTTGGAACAAAGGCTTCAGATAGAATGGCGCATTCTCCGTTCTCCGTTCCATGCCTTTGGACAGCGTATCCATATAGTCCAAGGTCTTGGGCAGTGTTGGATGCTTGCGCACGTATTCGGTGGTTCGTACGAGTTGGCACAGCACATGATCCGGCTTCTGTTCTCTTATCGCCTTGTCAATGGCGCGTTGAGCGCTTGCGTGATGGAAGTATGCTACTTGGAACGGCAAACGCGAGAAGAGCGCCGAGGCCAGCTTCAGAAGGATCCTCCAGCGTGGTACACGCACGACATCGATGTAGCTGCAGAATTGCTTCAAGTGTGCGATATGCTCGGGATCGGTGTCGGTATCGCTCAAACAACACAACAGGATCTCATGATCCCGTGCAAGTCTGACCATGAGGTGATAGGCACGAAGCTTGTCACCTTTTTCCAGCGGATAGGGGACCCTGGATAACAGCACCAAGAGCTTCATTTCTGCTGTAGACGGTTGTAAAAGTCCACAAGGTCCCTCACCACTTTTGCGTCGGAGTACGACCCTTCAACCAGCTTGCGCGCTTCCATTCCCAGCATTCGTCGGTAATCCGGACTTTCGTCCAAAGCGACCATGTGCGCGGCGAATTCGGAGGCGGTGCGTGCGATGAGGATGTTGAGTCCCTCCGTATGGTCGATGCCCTCTGCACCAATTGGAGTGGAAACAACGGCTTTGCCCAAGGCCATGCCTTCGATTATCTTGACCCGCATGCCCCCAGCCGAGAACAGCGGGACAACCATTACTTGGCGTTTCCGCATATAGGTTAGTGCGTTCTTCACCCGCCCCCTGATCACCACACCTTGCTGCACGCGATCCAACAGGTCTTGCGGCATCTTATTTCCTGCCAACTCCAATTTTGCTTCAGGACGCAGCGCGATCACTTTGGGCCAAACCTCTGTCAATAGCCACCGGACCCCCTCTTCGTTGGGCAACCAATCCATACTGCCCAAATGGAAGAAGACATTGTCTACTTCGCTCTTCGTTCCTGATACAACATATTCGGTCGGTTCTACCGCAAAGGGGATCGTTACGATGGGTGTTCGCGTACCATGTTCCAGAAAATGTTCCGCATCGGAGGGGCTTATCGCGGCAACGCCATCGACCCGGTCCAGTACGGACATTTCGTAGTCGTGTAATTGCTTGGCTAGGAATTTCCTGTAGGGGCGTTTTAAGAAATTCTTCTCGCCAGATGCGATACGCCCCTGAATAACATGCTCCAAATTATGTGAGCGCAAGACGATACGCGCGTTGGAATAGCGGCGCAGTGTAGGTATATATGGCGTCATGAACAGGCTTTCCAGTTGCACGATGTCGAATTGCTGCTCAGACAATAACCGTATCAAATGGATGTCCATATCCGGCGAGAAGAACCGGCTGATGTTGTAGTTATCGGCCGTTAAAAGGTCGGTGAACGCATCCACCACGTTCACGCTGGTGTCTACAAAGACCCCTTCGATCGCGGTCTGGGCCAAATAATCGGCAGGGATCTGGTCCAAGGCCAGGCTGTTCTTGGGCGTACTTATGCATACCACTTTTACGCAATGCCCTGCCGCCAACAACCCGCGGGTAAGGTTGTGCATGGCCTTGCTACCACCGTCAATGGGCGGGTAGGGGGGCTTATTGCAAAGCTGAAGGATGCGCATGCTTCCGCTGGAACAGGGACCGGAACCGCTCCCAGCCGCGATAATACGCATCGGCATCGAAGAGGGGACTATCCGTTGAGGCCTTCCAAGTTAGCAACACACCGATCGGCAGAAGCACCATGGAGCTGATCCACATACCGGGCCAGGCCTCCAGCGTTCCCGAGATCACCAGTTTTTCGGTGGAGAAGGAGATGATATGGAAGATCAGGAAGAAGATGATCGCGAACACTACCGGCAGTCCCATACCCCCCTTGCGAATGATCGCGCCCAACGGTGCACCAATGAAGAAGAACAACAAGCAGGCCATAGCCAGCATGGGTTTGCGATTCCATTCCACCTGGAAACGTGCGATCTGCTCCCTTCTACCATGAAGCTCTTCCATGGACCGATCAATGAAGTTGATGTTGTTGCGGGCCATGTTCACAGCCGTTTCGTAGTGCTTGGCTTGCAGTTGGGGGGGAGCAGGCAGGGTGGGTCGCGCCATGGCAGCGCCCAATGTGTCAGGGTGGCCGTCGTGTTCTACCCGTGTTGCCAGAAGGCTTTCGGCCAAATGCCGTTGTTGCTCGGTCCCACGGTTGCGCATTTGCTGCTCCAGGCTATCCGCCGAAAAACGAAGTTGGCCCGATGTCAACATCTTGTAATGGTCCTTGAAAAGGTCGCGATCCGTGCGATCCAGTCCCAAACCTGACAGATCCAACCGGATCTCGTCCTCCAAGAAGGTGCCACGCATCATCGCGTATTTGCCTCGCCGCCCGGCTGGTGAGTGTTCGTCGTAGAAGTGCCCGTCCTTCAGGGTCAATACCAGATAGCGCCCGTCCGTACTGCGTTGCATGGTTCCGCTCTTCGCGCGCACCACCGTGCGGTTCCCTTGAAAAGCAGCACGGTGATCGTAGATCAGCACATCGTGAAGAACGCCCCCCTCCTCATCCTTGTGCATGGCCCTTATGCTAAAGCCGTCGATCCCGTTGTAGAAGATACCCGGTTGAAGGTTCATCGTGGGTTTCTTTCGCGTTACATCCCAAAGCAAGGAGTGGAACCGGAGGTTGGCCACCGGAAGCACGTTGTTGCTGAAATAGTAGGAGCCAAAGGCCAACAAAACCACGAAAATAGCAAGGGGAGCCAAGATCCTCAGCAGACCCAGACCAGCGCTGCGCATAGGAACCAATTCGGTATTCTCTCCCAATCCCCCAAGGGTCATAATGCTCGATAGTAGAACGGCCAACGGAAGCGCCAAGGGAACGAAGCTGGCTGTAGCATAGGTCATCAATTCCAGCAGCAAGTACCACTCCAACCCCTTACCCATAAGATCGTCCACATACTTCCAAAGGAATTGCATGACCAAGATGAACAGCACGATCACGAACGTGATGAACAGAGGCCCTACAAAGGCCTTGATCATCATGAGATGCAGGCGTTTCATCTCCCCAGTAACGAAAAGTTGGATCTGCTGGTGTGGCGTTATGCCCCCAGAAAACGCATCAACGAGTGGATCTGTGAAGCCCACAAATTGCGGGTCTCTTCCACTTCGCCTGGCCATGCATGATCGGTTACCACGAGCGCAACTTCGTTGGTCATCGCATCCACGCGGATACGGAATTCGAAGAAGGCTTCTGGGTCTTCATCGTCGTTGCGACGGAAACGGATCACTTCGCCCAACTTCCGGCCTATGAGCGTGGTCTCCTCACGCTCCTGATCCCAAATAAAGGTGTACTGGTCGCCGCGCACATCAACGTCCTGGCAATACCATTCGCTGAAACCACTTGGTGTGCTGATCTGATCGTAGAGCGCCGTGGGGGTGCTGTTGAGGTAGAACTCCATGACCACGCGTTCCTTTGCAGGGTGTTTGCGAATGGGTTGTGTCTTGGACGCAGATGGCTCGGGATCCTTAGGAACCGGGACGACCGGGCGCTCTGGCGTTGGCTTTATGGCAGTGGTTTTTGGCGCTTTGGGCGCAGGGGCGGTAGGGGCCGGCTTTGCGATCTGCACAGGTTTCTTGACCGACGGTGTAACTGTAGACTTCGCTTTGGGCATTTCTTTCTTCAAGAGCACGGTTTTGATCACCTTCTTCACGGGTGCTTTGGCTGCTGGTTTGCTGCCTTTTGTGGCAATGGTCTTGCCGGTTGCTACCGTCGACTTCTTGGTTGCGACCGGTTTTTTGGTCGCCCCCTTTTGGTTCGGCTTTGCTTTCGATGCCACCTTGGCTTTGGAGCTGCCTTTAGCCGGGCTTTTCTTAGGTGATGCGGCCTTCTTATTCGTCGGTGTTGGCTTTTTGGCAGCCTTTGCCGTCGGACCCTTCCCCTTGGGGGCGGTCTTACCGCTTTTGCGGGAGGGTGATATTTTCTTGGCCATATCTTACTCGTACAGGTGGTTCGACGAGGGCCAAGGTAGAGAAAAGCCTTACCTACGCAAGCCCATTCGTGTAGTACGCCGGACCAGCGCGTTCCGTGGATCGTTATATTTGCGGCCCCTTGGAGAAAATTCGAGGCGTATGGCGCGGTAGCTCAGCTGGTTAGAGCGCGTGATTCATAATCACGAGGTCGGGAGTTCAAGTCTCCCCCGCGCTACAAAGGCCACCTTTCGGGTGGCCTTTTTTTCTATGTTACTGTGCGTCGGCTGGTTCGGTTGCCAGCCTCCATGGCACTGCCACAACATCAAGAATGCATGTGACCTGCGATGAACGGTTGCGATCTCCGTGGGTTTGGTTGCGATGTCGATCTTGCGGTGGCATGCGTTTCGTTGCGTTCCTTGCGGTATGAAATGGATGACCTTGATCGTGACTGTGCTTACCGCCTGCCATGCTCCGCTTGCCGAAGACCCAGGACCAGCTATTCGCCAAGTTATGGCCGATCAAGAAGCCGCTTGGGACCGTGGAGATATACCGGCCTTCATGAACGGTTACTCTGATACAGTGTGCTTTGTTAGCGAGAAGGGCAGGAACTGCGGCAAAGCCGTGGTATCGGCGAACTACCAGCGGAACTATCCCAACAAAGAGGCGATGGGTGATCTGACCTTTGCCATACATGAAGTGATCCCCGCAGGACCAGGCTTTGCATGGCTCACCGGAACCTGGGAGCTGCAACGAGCTGCTGATACGCTCGGTGGCGGTTTTTCGCTGCTGTGGGTGAAGGGAACCGGAGCGTGGAAGATCGTGCGCGACCATACTTATTGAGAGAAGTTGCTCTATCAAGGCATCACAACGCTGTGGTAAGGTACACTTGGAGCCAACTATCAAGCTGAGCGGACAGAGGAGCTATCACATTTCTATCCGTCACACCCGAAGGGCTTGTTCACTTCATCGATATCTTCGCCCATCACATGCTCTTGGATACCCCGATCACCATGGTGATCCTCGCCACAACGGTATTGGTGTCGTTGGGCGCATTCCAAGATCCCAAGGTATTCGAAGCGTTGCTCTTTCGACCCTATGCGGTCCGCCACCAAGGCCAATGGTATCGTCTTTTCACGCATGCCTTCATCCATGCCGATCTGCCGCATTTGTTGGTGAATATGTTCGTTTTCTACATGTTCGGCCGCAATGTCGAACAGCTCTTTGCACTGGTTTCCCCCTTGCCCCCCTTGGCCACTTTTCTCACGCTCTACGTAGGTGCGATCCTGTTCGCTACACTACCGGGCATGGCTCGCCACAGCTCCAGTGTTAGCTATCGTTCGGTCGGGGCAAGTGGTGCAGTTTCCGCTGTGTTGTTCGCTCAGATCCTGATCATGCCCACGCGCGAGGTGTCGCTCATGTTCATCCAGAACGTTCCTTCATGGCTGTTCGGCGTTCTCTACCTGGTGTATTCGTACTATATGGATAAGCGTGGCGGCGATAATGTGGCCCATGATGCGCACTTTTATGGTGCTGTCTTCGGTGTCCTGTTCACCACCGCGCTTAACCCCGATCTGCTGTTCCACTTCGGGTTCTTCGAGCGATCACTTGGCCTTTGAACGGATGAAAAAAGGACTCTTCTTGGACCGCGATGGTGTGATCAACCTGGAACGTGGTGCACATACCGTTCGGTTGGCTGATCTCGAGGTCCTCCCTGACGTGCCATTGGCAATTGCCCTAGCCATTGCTGCTGGTTGGACCGTGGTGGTGATCACCAACCAGAGCGGCATCCAACTTGGTTTATACGACCATGTCGAATTGGATCGTATCCATCGCTACCTTCACAACATGCTCCACGAACACGGTGCTCACCTCGCCGATCTGTTCTATTGTCCACATCATCCGGCCCAAGGCAAATGCTTGTGCCGTAAACCGGGGTCCTTGCTTCTTGAGCGTGCTGCAGCCCGAAATGGTATCCAGTTGGATGCATCGGTCATGATCGGTGATCGTGATCGGGACATGGAAGCAGCCAAGGCGGTAGCTGTGCGCGGTATTCTTATCGAGTCCAATGCCTCCCTTTTATCCACGTTGCGCACTCACGCCCTGATCGCATGAAGGACCTGGTGAACCTGAATGGTATTGTGGTGCCAGGTGACCAGCCGGTGATCACCTTGAACAACCGGGCATTCCATTATGGTGACGGATTGTTCGAGAGCATACGCATCATCGATGGCAAGCCTTGTTTTCTGGATGCGCATTGGGTGCGCCTCACTACAGGTGCTGCGCTTCTGCGTATCGAGTTGCCCAAGAACCTGGATCGAACTTCTTTCGAGCGATACATCGTGGAACTGGTTCAACGTACGGGCCATGTTAGCGGTCGTTGTCGTCTCACACTCTATCGGAACGCCGATGGCTACTATAGACCGATGGGCAATGCCGGTGCCTTCACCATCGAGATCTCGTCCCTGCCAGATGCCATGTATTCCCTCAACGAGCACGGGCTGCATGTGGATATCTGGCCCGAAATGCGCAAGCCATTGAACGAGATATCGCGCCATAAGACCCTGAACTGCCAATACTATGTGCTTGCTTCGCTGTGGAGCCAACAACGCGGATCGGACGATTGCATGTTACAGAACGAACGCGGCAATATCATCGAGAGCAGCACCGGTAACCTGTTCGTTGTTAGTAACGGTGTGCTCTACACGCCTTCCTTGGCTGATGGTTGTGTGGGTGGCGTGATGCGTGCCCAGGTCATCAATTTGGCCATTGCTAACGGTATCAAGGTATATGAATCGTCTTTGAACCCACAGAACCTTTTGGCGGCCGACGAGCTCTTCTTCACCAACGCCATCAGTGGCATCCAATGGGTAGGGACCTATCGTACCAAGCGGTATACACATAGGCTCGCAGGCAGGCTTACCGAGTTGCTCGTAGCAAGCATTAGTTGAGTGTGGGATCCTCTGGGAAGTTCGCTAAGGGTGCGAAACTCTTTCCCATGTCGCGTAAGGTGGCTCCCCACAGGTCCTTGGTGCGCACATCCATGATCCGTTTCTTTTGTCCGCGCGACACCAACCAGGACTTTTCGCTGAGTTCCTTCTCCAACTGATCCTTTCCCCACCCAGAATAACCTACGAAGAAGCGCACATGGCGCGTGAGCCGGTGGTCAGCGCTTAGCACCCCGCGTAATTGGTCGTAGTCACCACCCATGTACACACCATCAACCACTTCCTGGCTGCCTTCTATCCGCTTACCGAGCGTGTGTAGGTAATAGAGGTTCCCACTTTGCACCGGACCACCGATACCTACTTGCGATCCGATCGGTGGCATATTCTCCATCAGGTCGTTCACAGCAAGGTCCATGTGCCGGTTCAATACGAAACCGAATGAACCTTCTTCATCATGGTCGCACAAGAGCACGACGGTTCGTCTGAAGTACGGGTCGGGTAAGTAGGGCCCGCTCACCAGCAAGCGACCACGTGCCGGTTCGAAGCGGTTCTCGGGATCCAGATCTAGGATATTGTTCGCCATCGCGTCTTGAAAAGTAGCATGTTCTGGTGATCCGGGAAAACCTTGGTCCAAGAGCGGTACGATCGATGCGAGCAACGGATACCTTCGTCAGGCGAAAACGCGAATGATGGACAAGCACACACACCACCGGATCGATTACACCAAGATGACGTTGCTGGAAGAGGATGCCGGCCCCGACCCGATCGCCTTGTTCGGCACCTGGTTAGCTGCTGCGGAGAGCGAAGGAGTTCCCGAACACAATGCCATGACCCTGGCCACCATGGGTAGCTTGACGATCAGCTGTCGTGTGGTGCTGTTGAGATCGTTCGATGCCGATGGATTCGTGTTCTATTCCAATTACAACAGCCGCAAGGCCATGGACTTGGAGCGTGATCCGCGCGCTGCGCTCAATTTCTTCTGGCCGCAACTCGAACGCCAGGTGCGCATCGAAGGGAAGGTCGAAATGGTAGCCACTGACCGCTCAGATGCCTACTTCGCTTCGCGTCCGTTGGAAAGCAGGATCGCTGCATGGGCCAGCGACCAGAGCCGGATCGTGGAAAGCCGCGAACAATTGGAGCAGCGTTTCGAACGGTGGAAGGAACGCTTCGCGGATGGTGAGGTTCCTCGTCCCTTGCATTGGGGAGGCTACCGCGTGCGAGCCCAACGTATCGAGTTCTGGCAAGGCCGTTCCAACCGATTGCACGATCGCATCGTATTCGAGCACTTCGCAGATGGTTCTTGGGCGCGCATGCGTTTGCAACCATAAGCTTCATACAGATGGGCTGTAAAGCAGAAGACCTCGGCATGTGCCGAGGTCTTTGCATCTGTTGTGGTGGAAGAATTACTTCTTCTTGGCAGCGGCTTTCTTGGCGGCCTTTTTAGGAGCGGCAGCCTTCTTAGGAGCAGCAGCAGCCTTCTTAGGAGCAGCCTTTTTAGGAGCAGCCTTTTTGGCACCAGCCTTCTTGGCCGAAGCAACACGCGCTTTGCGCTTTGCTGGGCGGCTCTTGCCGGTGCTACCTGCGGTGCGCTTGCCTTTCTTCGTCTTCATATCACCTTTTCCCATTGTACAGTGTGTTAAGGGTTTTGTCAAAAGTATTGTGGGCGGTATACGCGAGATACATTAGCGTGTTGCACTTCTCAACCCACGTGTGTCAATATCCACATGCGATGAAGGTGAGTGACCGAGCTGCGCGAGGGTGATCGACAAGCGAAGTGGATCGACGCATCCGATCCATTCAAAGGCCATCCGAACCGATGCTTAGTTGATCGGTGATCGTCCTTCTGCGTCTCTACGAAATCGTTCTTCGAGATGCGCTGCACTATGCACCATCTTGCGCGCCCACGCCAGTTTCAGCGTGACCAGGGTCGCTTCATCCAGTTGCCACGGGATACTGCTATTGCGCAGACGATGCATCACCGTGTAAAGCACGATCGCAGCCGATGCCGATATGTTATAGCTCTCGGTGAAGCCATGCATGGGGATCCGCAAATGTTCATCCGCCGCGCTAAGCAGTTGATCGCTTAGTCCCGTTAACTCTGTACCAAAACAGAAGGCCATGGGTTGTTCCAGGTCGATGCTCTCGGGTGTGATGTGTTCGCTACGCGGTGAAGTGGCGATGATGCGATATCCCTTCTTCTTCAACTGTTCCACGCAGGCCATCGCGTTGTCCGCGTGTGTTCGATAGCGATGGATATCCACCCACTTGGAAGAACCCAAAGTGACATCGGGGTTGAGTTGATAGGCGTTACGGTTCTCGATCACATGCACATCTTGGATGCCGACCAGATCACTGGTCCGCACAACTGCACTCGCGTTCTGCGATTGATAGATGTCTTCCAACACCACCGTTACGTGCCGGGTGCGCAGAGCTGAGAATCGATCGAACAATTCGCGCTTGTTGGGAGAAACGAATTGTGAGAGCTGCTCGTAGAGTTCGTGATCGGTCATCGACATGCTGCTGGATGGTGCAAAAAAAGAAAGTCCCTCGCCGGGGCGAGGGACTTTCTTCAGGACACGTGGTGGATCACTTCACCTTTGAGGAGAGGTCCGCACCAGCCTTGAACTTCACCACTTTCTTGGCAGCGATCTTGATCTCTTTGCCGGTCTGTGGGTTGCGGCCCTTGCGAGCTGCACGCTTGGTGATGGAGAAGGTGCCGAAGCCAACGAGGGCAACGCGCTCACCTTTTTTCAGAGCCTTGGTGGTGCTGGTCACGAATGCGTCCAGTGCACGCTTGGCATCCGCCTTGGAGATCTTAGCATCCGCGGCGATCGATTCGATCAATTCTGCTTTGTTCAAGCCCATAGTGTTGTGTGTTTTGAGTGAATGTGTTTTTGAACTCGTGGACAAATGTATCCTGACAGCCGCTCCTGTCAAGGGTTTCCAGTGATTTATCCGGAAAATGTTGAAAAACAAAGGGGTTTGTTGATAAGTGCCTCTGCAAGCCGCCACCAGTAAGGGTTCCAGGAAATGCATTTTCTCCACTTACGAGCCGTTGGGTCAACGGCATTTTAGGCAGCGTGCGATCCGTTCGACGGGCATTCAGCGAACTGCTCGATCATTGCAAGTGAATGGCGACCGTGCCGTGCAACCCACGCATCCACTCAGCAGCGGACATGCGCCGACGTCCTTCCAATTGCAATTCCAGTAGCTCGATCCATCCATCATTACATGCTACAAAAGCCTGGCCTTCTACAATGCGCAGCGTTCCAGCTATACCAAGCTGGTCCATGTCGCTGGGTCTTGTGCGTAGCAGTTTGCAATGCAGGCTGGGTGATCCTCCATCGATCCATTCACACCAAGCACCCGGATAAGGACTTAGACCACGAACGTGATCGTGTACCTCCCGAGCAGGTCTGTTGAAATGTATGCGGGTGTTCTCTGCGTTGATCTTTGGTGCGGTGCGCGGGGGAGCGGATGGGTCGATCACTTGCGGTGCCGGCTCGATACCTCCACTCAGAAGGCCGTGCACGGTGCGAACCATCAGATCGCCACCACGGATCATCAACCGATCATGAACGTCGCCTGCCGTTTCTTCCGGGCCGATACCTATCGCATCTTGAAGGAGCAGGTCGCCCGTGTCGATCTCGTGTTGGATCATAAAGGTGGTCACGCCGGTTCGTGGCTCGCCATGTATGACGGCCCAGTTGATCGGCGCTGCACCACGATACGCGGGTAGGAGTGATCCATGCAGGTTCACAGTACCGTATCGGGGTTTCGACCAGACCACTTCCGGCAACATGCGGAATGCCACCACCACGTAGAGTAGCGCATCGAGATGATCCAATTGCGCAAGGAAGGCAGGGTCTTTCAATCGCTCTGGCTGAAGAACGGGAATGCCCAACTCCAAGGCGCGAAGTTTTACCGCTGATGATCGCAACTGACGACCGCGACCTGCTGGTCGATCTGGAGCAGTGACCACTGCACACACGTTCAAACCATCGGCAACAAGAGCATTCAATGTGGCCACCGCGAATTCGGGTGTGCCCATGAAGAGGATGCGTTCGTTTCTCATGTACGGATCAGCTGCGAAGGTGCGATGCGAAAACGATAAGGCAGCAAGGCATGAGTGCCCGCATAGTCAACACCGACCCTCGGGCCAACCATCACGTGCTCCGGCGGTACCACGATCCCAGCATCTTCGATCCAGATCCGCTGACCTGTCAGGTCCGTGCCATTGTCATCCAAATGAACAGCCAAGGCCTTGGTCAACTTACCCGGGCCGTTGGTGTGCGCGTTGGAATATCGCTCTAGCATGGTGCTGGTGCCAACGAATGGAACCACTGCACGGATCAATACTGCATGGGGTATTTCGGCCGAAAGCACCACGACGTTGAATAGGTGATGGATCCCATAGCATAGGTAGACATACGCGGTTCCGCCGACCGCGTACATCTGCTCGTTGCGCGCGGTACGTTTACCACCGAAAGCGTGCGAAGCACGATCACCCACACCCATGTAAGCTTCGGTTTCGGTGATGATACCTCCAGTGATAACACCATCCAGTCGGGTGTACAACACCTTGCCTAAAAGGGCATTCGCAGCGCCAAGCGCATCGTGTTCCAGATAGAAGGTGCGAGCCAGTTCCATTCCTCTGCTTGAGTGGGTCAAATGGATTCGTCCTTCGTCCAACGTGATTGCTGCAGCTCATCCACGATGGGGATGATGGGTTCAGATACCATGCTGTTCGTATGACCTATGGGTCCGTAGGTGCTCCGTGATCGACATACATCGCATTGCCCACAGTCCTCCTCTTGTGTCTCATCGAAATAGGCGACCAAGCGCTTAGCGCGACATACATCGGTTTGCTGCCAGAAGTCGAGCATGGCTTGCATGCGTTTTTTAGCCCGCTCCTTTCGCAACGCCAGGGCTTCAGGGTCCAAGGTCAAACGTTTGGCATCCAACCGGGGGGTCAACAATGTTGCTGCCGGGGAATCACTTCGTTGGCGATAGGAAAGCACGCTCTGCTTATCCAATTCCTGCAAGCGCTTCAACACGGTATCCACGTGCCAATCCAACGTGCGGGCAAGCCGCTGCTCATCGATCAACACGGGCTCTTCATATAGACCGCCATACGTTCGTAGCAACGCCTCGATCACTGGACCATGCCGCGTATTCCGTAAACGCAGATCATAGATCACCCGTTGATCGGCGATGATCAGCACGCGCGATGGACTCCGCACGCCGTCGGAAAGGCTCAGCTTCCCATCCAGCTCAAGCGCCTTCAACGCATGTGTTATGGTGAGTGGGGGCAGCGATGTACGTGTGGCCAACAAACGTGTATCCACCGCATAGGTTTCCAGCAGCCCCGATCCCAATGCGATGCCATGGGTATCTGCAAAAGCTTGGTAGACCTTGCGCACATTTTCCAAGGCCGGGAACGAGGCTTCCAGACGATCACGCATCTTCTCCTCATCGCCGGGGCCGGACAATAGGAATGCATAAGAAGAGTGACCATCTCTTCCCGCCCGTCCCGCTTCCTGGTAGTAGCTCTCCAGATCCGGCGGCGGTTCTAAATGCACAACAACGCGCACATCGGCCTTGTCTATGCCCATGCCAAAAGCATTGGTAGCGACCATGCAACGCAACTCTCCGGTGGTCCAAGCTTGTTGGATCTTGTCCCGTTCTTCGGCGGGTAGTCCGGCGTGGTACGCGGCCGCAGAGATCCCTTTCTGTGCCAATAGTGAAGCGATGCGTGTGGTCGTGCGCCGCTCGCGTACGTAAACGATAGCCGTACCTGGCACATGCTGGAGCACACGAATGCACCGCCCGAGCTTGTCCTCGCCCTTGCTGATCCACAGCGCCAATTCCGGTCTGCGGAACGATGCACGCACCATATAAGGTTGTGGAAAGGCCAGCTTTTCCATGATATCCTTGGCCACTGCGGCCGTGGCAGAAGCGGTAAGCGCGATCACGGGTACTTCGGGGCGAAGGGCACGTACCGCTGCGATCTTCAGGTATGCCGGCCTGAAATCATAGCCCCATTGGGAAATGCAGTGCGCCTCGTCCACAGCGATAAGGCCCAAGGGCAGCCTGGGCAAACGCGCCAGGAACAGGTCGGAGGCAAGTCGTTCGGGCGATACATATAAGAATGCATACTTGCCCAATGCAGCGCTCTCCAGTGCATTGTCGATCTCGGCCGGGGACATGGTACTAACGATGGCACGGGCCGGTACCCCCTGTTTTTTCAACCGTCCCACCTGGTCTTTCATCAACGCGATCAGGGGCGAAACCACCAGGCATAGGCGACCCATGGCGAGCGCGGGCACCTGAAAACACAGGCTTTTCCCGCCCCCGGTGGGTAGGAGCGCGAGCGTATCCTTTCCCGCCAGAACAGCCCGAATGATCTCTTCTTGCCTTGGTCTGAAACGATCGTAGCCCCATACGCGTTGTAGCACCGCATGGATATCCGGAGCAGCAACCTGTTCTTCGTTCGGCCTTTGCATAGGTTGTCCGTCGGTTTTCAAAAAGCCGCGCGACCGGATCTTCAAGTGGTTACATTTGTTCCAACCCCTTAACGAACGGCTCGATGATCACGACCGGGCAAAAGATAGCGATACAACGCACAGAGCGGTCACGGCTTCCGGAGACCGACTTGGACAACGTCAAATTCGGCCGTGTCTTCAGTGACCATATGCTCGTCATGGATTTTGAAGAAGGTGCGTGGAGTGCGCCCTCCATCATGCCATTTGGCGATCTGCGTATGAGCCCTGCGGCCTTGGTGTTGCACTACAGCCAGACCATTTTCGAAGGGCTCAAGGCCTATCGGTCAGCGGATGGAAGCATCAACTTGTTCCGCCCGCAAGCGAATATTGCGCGCATGAACCACAGTACGCATCGCATGTGCATGCCAGCGATACCGGAAGATCTTTTCATGGATGCCCTGTTGGAGTTGGTGCGGTTGGACAAGGATTGGATCCCCGCCGGCGATGATGCCGCGTTGTACATCCGCCCGTTCATGTTCGCCAGTGATGAGTATATCGGCGTGCGACCCAGCGATAGCTACAAGTTCATCATCTTCACCTGTCCCGTTCGGGGCTATTATTCGGAACCGGTGCGCGTTCGCATAGAGACCGAGTACAGCCGCGCTTTTCCCGGGGGCACCGGCGAAGCCAAGTGTGGAGGCAACTATGCAGGTGGCTTATACCCCGCGAAATTGGGTCAGGACCTTGGGTTCCATCAATTGATCTGGACCGACGGACTTTCGCATAAGTACATAGAAGAAAGCGGGACGATGAACGTCTTCTTCAATGTCGATGGCACCTTGATCACCCCAGCGTTGGATGGTACCATACTTAGAGGTGTAACACGCGATAGCATCATCCGCATCGCGAACGATGAAGGGATCCGCGTGGAAGAACGCCAGGTGAGCGTAGAGGAGATCCTCGTCGCCGCGCGCAACGGGCGTCTACGGTCCGCGTTCGGAGCGGGTACAGCAGCGACCATCGCACACATCGCCAGCATCGCTTTCGGTGATGAGGAGTTCGTGCTTCCAGAAGTTGCGCAGCGCGAGCTGGCCAATAGGGTGGGAGCGCGTTTGGATGGGATCCGCCGCGGCAAGATCGCCGACCCCTATGGATGGGTGGTGCCGGTGGTTTGATCAAAACCTAGTATGAACAAGGAAGGCTCCGGGAACGGGGCCTTCTTATACCATTTGGAAGCAGAAATACGTCCCATCTGCTCGCTCTTTTCCGCCCAGGCTTCTTCATAAAAAGTTCCGTAGCTACGACTACGCAACGTCCTCCTCGGATCGTTCTGCGAATGTTTCATCCCGCTGGCGGGGAAAATCGCGGCGCATCTTAGGCTGGATCTGTGCTGCGAAACGGTATTATTTCCACCGAATACCGGCCAGGCTGTCGGGTAGCACCACGATCCCCGGAATGCTGAGCAGCAAGGTGTACGAAGGCCATTCGTAGAAGACCACACCCACAAGGATCCCCACCACCAATGCAAGGCCGAAGCACAGTCCGGTCACGTGCAAGCCAACGAAGGCGAACCGGTTCATCGGCCTATCCACCTCTGGTGCATCAGGTTCAAAGCGCCTGACCGGTCGCCTGGCCGCTTTTGGTGAGGCCGTCCGTGACGAATGATAATGCTGCAATGATCCATCGTATCGGGCCCGTTGTTCGGTATCGCTCAAGATCTGGTAGGCCTGGTGTACAGCGTGGAAGAGCGTTGCAGCTTGTGGAGAGGCATTGCGGTCCGGATGGCAGCTCTTCACCCGATCGCGATAGGCGCGTTTGATCTCCTTCGCACCCGCATCACGGGGTACACCCAACACGCGATAATGATCGTATCGGAGCGGTTGTTGCATGCGTTCGTGGACAAAGAACCACCGTTGTCCGGGTGAAGTTATGCGATCAGGGTTTGGATCGTATCTTAGGTATGAAACGCAGCATCATGCGCA
>Ga0105047_10008997_pt1 | contig 16516 bp, 7 predicted proteins | sample MAT04_FD_78384 | JGI IMG/M metagenome (GOLD analysis project Ga0105047, IMG submission 78384) | Freshwater microbial communities from Lake Fryxell liftoff mats and glacier meltwater in Antarctica - MAT-04 (megahit assembly) | ecosystem: Environmental > Aquatic > Freshwater > Ice > Liftoff...
CAGCAGGAGCGCATTGGCGTCGTCATCAACAAGGAAGCGCTGTCAGTCGACCGCGCTAACTTCCTGGCCACCCATGTGCCAATGCGCCACATTGCCTACGATCGCGCCCCGCATCAAATTTCTGGGACCAGTGAAAGTGGATTTCTCGACGAGTTGAATAGCCAGGCAATCGCGGATCAGCATGTCTTTGCTGTCGTGAAAGGCATTCCCGGTACCGGCAAGTCGCACCTGATCCGCTGGCTCAAAGAGCAGTACGCCCTGGCGCACCCCCACGATGCCGTGCTGCTCATTGCCCGCGCCAATACGAGTCTGCGCGCTACCATTGAGCAGATCATCGCAGCCCGCGTCTTTGACCTTGACACGCTGCCGGACTCGCTTAAACGGCTCCAGGGTGCAATGGAAGTGCTTTCACGGGACACGTTGGCTGAAGAGATCTTGGGCAGCCTGCAGCTCGCCACGCGCACGCTCGATCACCAAGAGGTTGAGCGCCAGCTTGGCGCGCTTAACCTCCGCCTTTCACCTGAGAAGATTGAAAAATTCTTGCTCGACATCCAGATCCGCCAAAGGCTCAAGGAACCCGGCGGACCCATTGAACGGGTTACCGCCTTCCTGACCGATGGCACGGGAGGAAACCAAGGTCTTGACCGCCTGCCAACCTTCGAAGCCGACGACTTTCAATTCGGTACGGAACGACTGCGCCAGATACGGAACAGCGGCGGCTACCGGGAGGTGCTCAATCTGTGTGAGGACCTACAAAGTCGTTCGGAAATCCGCGAATCGCTGGCCCGTTATTTGACCTTTGCCTTGCATCGCTTTGCGATCGGCCATGCCACCCAACTGGGTGCCGGCGACCTGCGTAAGATGTTCGCAGACCTGCGCCGTCACCTGCGCCACGAAGGTAGAAGCCTTGCCCTTTTCATCGAGGATATCACGGCCTTTACGGGCATCGACCAAGGGCTTGTCGAGATTCTGGTCACCCAACATCGCGGCGAAGCCAACGCCGAGTACTGCAGATTGCTCTCGGTGATCGGCATCACCGACAACTGGTATGTAGGCTACGTGCCGGACAATATCAAGCAACGTATCACCCACGAGCTGACCCTCAACTCGCGTACCGGGCGCGCGGAGTCTGATCTCCTACAAAACCCACAGGTTCTAGCGGAGTTCGCCGCAAGCTATATGAACGCGATGCGCGTGTCACAAGCCGAGCTTGAAACGTGGGCCGCCCGTGGCGCTCAACTCGATGCACTGCCCAACGCCTGCAGTGGCTGTGCAATGTGTGCAGTCTGTCACGCGGCTTTTGGCGCCGTCGAGACGAGCCAAAGTGCCGACACAGCCCCATCGCAAGCCATCGGTCTATATCCCTTTAATCGCCAGGCGCTTACCAGTCTCTATGCCTATTTGCTTGAGGGTGTGAGCCGAACACCGCGCTCTTTGCTCAACAACATTCTTGGCTATATTCTCCAAAGCCACGGCGACAAGGTAGTTGCTGGTGAATTCCCCCCGCCTCCAACCGAATTGGCTACGGATGTGGCCATTCCGATCTTCAACCCGCCGGCCCACGATCGTATCGTGGAGGAGCAAGGCGGTCCTGACGCACGGCGCCTAAGGACGATGTTTCTGTTCTGGGGCGAGCGCAACGTATTTGCCAACGATGGGGTTGACAAGGCACAACGGACGATTGGCGGATTACCGCCGGCTGTCTGGCAGGCATTCCGTCTGCCTACGATCCGCGGCGCCCTGGCGCAGGCGGTGCCGTCACCGGACGTTACACCATCACCAGCCCCCGCGACGGAGGTCAGCGAAAAATCAGTAGACAGCCTACCCAGGGCACCAGCCAAACCGGCCGAACCTGCTGAATCTGCCGTGAGCCGATTCACACAGCACATAAATGATTGGGGCAATGGTGGACGACTCTTCGCTTATGAACGTTTTGCGGAATGGATCGCTGATCTGGTGCGAGCCTTCGTGGACTGGCAGTCTCACGGCATCTCCGCCACGCAAGTTCGTGAATACGTAGTGGGCAGCCGGCTGTATATCGAAGGGCAGAGCGGGACGGCCACGCCTAATCGACTGTATCTGCGTTTCGAACGCAGCGATGCCGAGTTGCGCTATGCCCTCCAGGCGCTGGCCGATCTGAATGCCCAGAACTACACACTTTCACCAGCACAGTACGGTGAACACCTGGCCACGTTGAGTCATTGGCTGCGTGTTCAGGAGGCGCGCTTTGTTGCATTCGTACGCGAGCCAACCGGGCTGCCAGTCGTGCCAGATTACCTGGTTGATATCCTCCTGGAGAATTGTACGCTGCTCGCCTGCCTGGCGGGTGAAGTAACCCCAGCGGCGGCGGACGATCCTATAGAACTATATCAACAGGTAATCGCCAGTTGCGCAGCTTCCACGGAGACGCGCTGGGAAGAGACGCGCAAGCAGTTCAATAATTCGCATTCAAAAGAGTGGTTGCAGATCATGCGGCAAGCCGATGCCGGAAAAGCGGTGCATCGGTGCCGGACGGAGCTGCTCCAACTGCTAAACCGGCCCCAGGGCGCCAGCACCAATGTGCGCTTCCTGGACGCGGCCAAGGCGCTTGCGGTCCTGAAAAACTTCACCTTGGGCAATTGGCAGCCCGCCACCCTACCGTCGAAGCCCAAAACCAATGATCCCCTTTGGAGCAGTGCAATCGAGGTGCATGATACACTTGAGGATGCGTGCACTTCAATATGGCACGTGGCACAGACGGCGCTCGCCAGCGATGTCGCCGCACTGACAGCGTATCTGGACGGTAAGTCAACACCGGCTGATGCGTTCCATGCCATCAAGGCAGCGTTGGGTGATCTGCGCCAGGTAAAGAGTTTCTCGTCGGAATTGGATGCTCCCTTCAGCCGTGCTTACAAGGGCAAGATCACGGCTCAAGGTTTCGTCGATCTGCTGACTTCGCTAGAACGGCAATTAGCCTTGCCGGTCGGTTGCGTGCAGACCGCAGGTCTGGCCACGAACTTTGGGCGTTGGCACACTGAAAGTGGCGAGTTTTTGAGCTATCTCGCCCGTGTCAAGCGCACGCTGGCAGACCAGAGCGCGCAATTTGACCAACAAATCAAGGAGTTGCGGAGTCGCTCAGATGCTGAACGGCAATATGAAGCAGCGTTGCAGAGTTACAATCGCCTGCTGGCGATGTTTGCCTCTTTCGCTCCGGGGGAATAGACAACATGATGATTCCATTAGCTACCGAGGTGAGAACGCAGATCGCTGACTTCAAGCGCCTACAAAGCAGCGCTACTCAAGTCGCGTCCATCCAGGCCACTGCCGCAGCTTTAGAACCTGTGATCGTCACGCTGGCACGTTGGACCGCTATCTTCCCGGCACTGGAACTTTATTTCGACGTTGAGCAGGGTATCGACCTGCGTGAACAGGCGGCAGCTTTGTATCGGCACCTCCGCGAATCAAGAGACAAGTTCGCCACCGAATTCAATCAGCATACGGCGCTTACCAGGATTCAAACCGCAGTACATACGCTGGAGGAGAAAACGCAGCAGTACTGGAACCGGTATGCAGCGGCAAAACTACAAGCGCCACGCGAGCACGCCCGCTTTGCGCAGTTACTCCCGCACATGCAACCGGCCATGCCGGCGATTGAAACGGCCGTCGCCGATTTGCAGCGGCTCGCAGACCGCATGCCGGCGCGGCCTACCGATATCGAAGCCTTTCACACCAAGCTGGCGCAACTGGATGCCCTGCTGCAGAACATGACAGGTATGGACGCACAGCAGACGGCGTTTCTCACTAAGCTTGGCAACGGTACGGCAACGCTCGTTGACATTTCGCCGGCCTTGCTGGAGTGGTGCCAACGCGAAGAACTGGCCCCGCGCCTCAAGATCAGCTTGTAAGTAATGCTGACCCAATCAATGGTCTGGTGACTGCATGACTCTGACTGCCGAAGAACTCAACCGACTTAGCAATGAAGTGCTCTCAGCACTCGAAATCCAGGAAGCGCGGCTGCTCAACTGGGGTTTCATCAATGGGACACAGACGCTAGACGACCTGGATTTGCGCCTGCCTAATCTGCTGTTGCGCCTGCAAAACGATTCATCAGAACTGGCTGCATTGTGGGTGCGAGCGCAACAGGCCGGTGTCACGGGCAGACAGATTTTGAACAACTTGGAGCGCCGCCGCTTGATCTTCCATGGCGGCGGGCAGCGCTACCGTACCCGCTTTGCGGAGACGATCCGTGCGCTGTTTCTCCTGCGCCAGCGTTTCGCACCTGATGATTGGCAGACAGGCGACCGTCTTGTTGGCGATTTGAAGCTCCTATTGCAGCGAAGGCGCTATCCAAAGCGCGAGATCGCTTCCGATGATTTATTCGCTCAACTGGCGCCCTTGAACCTGGATGCGCTGCAAAACGCAGCGATCAACGCATTGCTGCAGGAACGCGGCGGCGCATTGACACTTGCCCACTTCCAGGCCCAGTCGATCGTACGCATTCTCCGCAACCTGCAAAGCACCGTAGACAGCGCAGTAGTGATCGGCGCGGGCACCGGGGCAGGCAAGACCAAGGCGTTCTACATCCCAGCGCTGGCCGCCATCGCCGGCGAGTTGTCCGATGCAAACTGGGTTCAGGCGCTGGCCATCTATCCGCGCAAGGAACTGCTCAAGGACCAGTTGCGAGAAACTTTTGCCGAAGCGCGCAAGCTGGATCGACTGCTGCAAGAGCAGGGCAAACGACCAATTCGGGTCGGCGCCTACTACGGCGATGTCCCCAGCGCTGCCGCAGACGTGCTTCAAGGGCGCCGCGAGAGCTGGCGACGTACCCGCGATCGAACAGGTTGGATCTGTCCCTATGTTACCTGTCCCAACTGCGGAGAGCAGTCAATGGCGTGGTCACAGGATGACTTGGAACTGGAAAACGAGGATAATCGGCGCAACCTTCATGGACGCTATGCACGTCTGACGTGCGAGCATTGTCACACCACTGTCGACGCTACAACCGTACTCCTGACACGGCAACAAATGGTGCAGCAGCCCCCGGACATCCTCTTCACGACCACAGAGATGCTGAATCGCCGTCTCTCCAACGCCGGCGAGCGCCACTTGTTCGGGGTCGGCGTCGCCCGCCCGCCGCGTCTGGTTCTGATGGACGAAATCCACCTCAATGAAGGCATTCATGGGGCACAGGTAGCCTATCTGTTGCGCCGCTGGCGTCATCTGCGCCGGCAGCAGACGCAGCAAGGAGTCTGTATCGTCGGACTCTCCGCGACATTGACCCAGGCCGACCACTTCTTTGCCCAATTGACGGGCATTCCAAGCGCCCACGTCAGCTACATTTCGCCGGCGGACGCGGACCTGGTGAAGGAGGGGATCGAATACAACGTAGTCCTCAAAGGCGATCCGGTCTCTGGGACAACGCTGCTCTCGACTTCGGTAAGGACAGCGATGTTGATCTGCCGCATCCTCGATCCCCTGCAGGCCGGTGGTGACGCCAGTATATCGGGCGGTGCCTACGGGCAGCGTGTCTTTGCATTTTCGGACAAACTCGACGTTATCAACCGCTGGTATCACATCGAAAAAGAGGTAGAAAACCCGACCGAGCCTTACAGCAGCTATCTCCTGGTAGAACGGAACGCACCTGACGCCCAAGCACGCTACGACCAGGGTCAAAACTGGTACTTTATCCCGTTGATCCATGGTGATCCGACCATCCTGACGAGTGGGCTGCGCCTGGACATTACCTCGTCCCAATATGGGGGTGTGGACAATCGGGCCAACCTGGTCATCGCCAGTAGTACGCTAGAGGTAGGCTACAACGACCCAACGGTTGGCGCCATCATTCAGCATAAGACGCCGTTCAGCCGGGCCGCTTTCATCCAGCGCAAGGGCCGGGCCGGCCGCACACGCAGCATGCGCCCGTGGACGGTACTTGTTACCTCGGCTTACGGGCACGATCGCTGGGCATTTCAACATGCCGAACATCTCTTTGATCCGTTGCTCCCAGCGCTGGATCTACCGCTCGAGAATTACTATGTGCAGAAGATCCAGGCTGCCTTTGCCCTGCTTGACTGGTTGGCAAGCCAATTGGCGTCGATTTATCCCAAGGTCAACGTCTGGCAACTGCTTTCTTCCCATGCCTCGGCGCGCGATCCCGCATTGGATGCACCTCGCCGTCAGTTGGCAACCATTCTTCTGCGCCTGCTCGAAGATGAGACAATGCGTGCAAGTCTTAAAGAGTATCTGGTAGCGGCCCTCGAACTTGGCGAGCGTTCCAGTTACATCGCTGATACGTTGTTGTGGGGCGAGCCACGTCCGCTGCTATTAGAAGTTGTCCCTTCTGCGTTACGCCAACTGGAGACAAACTGGCAGCGCACGACCGAAGGAGATGACGGCACTTGGCAGGTTGCCCGGTGGGACGACAGCATTGCCGATCGGCCCCTGCCAGACTATGTGCCCGCGGCCCTCTTCAGCGATCTCAAATCCCCTGATGTCGTAATCCGCGTCCCTGAACGTTGGGTCGAAGCAGGCGAAAAACCGGTCATTCGCGCCGAAGAAACCCTAAGCTTGGCGCTTGCCCTGTCGGAATTCGTGCCCGGCAAAGTCAACAAGCGCTTTGCGCGTAAAGACAAGATCCGCGAGTCACATTGGTTCGAGATTCCCGAACATAGCTATGCGGCAAGGTACATAGAGCTTGCAGATCTGGCGGCCAGCTACGATCCCGCGCCGATAGGCGCAGTCCTGGCCGGCGAACCGTACGATGTCTACTGTCCCCGCGCACTGACGCTCAGCACGGTCCCATCCTATATCCGTCCGACCAGTTCCGCGCACTTTTTATGGCGCAGTCAATTTTCGCCCCAGTCGCGCCAGGGCGATGACGCTGCTGGCCTACCAGTCTTGCTTCGCTTATCCTCGCCCTTGCACGGACTTATCGCGAATGTGGCAGCTTATGCCCAGGTCAACGGTAGCTGGGTCGGTGTGACGCGCGCCGCCCTTGAGGTGCGAGTCTTTACGCGCTTCGACAGTGGTGGCGAACGCAGAACTCGCGCACATTTCACCGTGGATGGACAAGCCGCGGCCATTGGCTTTTCCGTCGATGTCGATGCGCTCAAGTTTGTCTTTGCCCCGCTTGATGCGCCGCTGCTGCGGGCGCAACCGGGCTGGCCCACACTGTATCAGCACTTTGCTAGCCAGTTCTTCTACCATCAACTGATGACAGACCCACAGGTGGACAGTCTTCAGCTTAACGATCTTGAAGTCGAATGGCTCTGGCAGGTCAGCCTGACCATGGTTGTGCAGACGGCTATCGAGCGCCAGCTTTCGCTCCCAGAAGCCACCGAACTCGTGGTGAGTGATTTTCTGGCCAGTGCGCGCAGAACCCTCGCTGTCATCTTTGGCTCGACGACCATGGATGCTGGGCATTCTGCCGACGCGCGAGAAGAGGTCGTGAGCGAAGAGCATCCGGTCGAACCCGTTGCGCGCGAAGTGGACACACCGATCGAGATGGAAGAGATCGGCTACCTGCATGCCAAGCTTTTGCGGCTGCTCGGTGAGCCAACGATTCAGCAGATGGTTGTGCGTGACTGGCCAGTGCTGTGGACCACCGATCTTCTGCAATTAGACGCATGGCTTTCCTCTGTCTACGCGTTCTCGCTTGGGGCCGCTTTGTTCACAACTCTGCTCGAAATGGCACCCGAGATCCAGAGTGACGACCTGCACTTGGACATCGATGAAGAGGGGCGAACGATATGGATCTCCGAGGCGGCGGCTGGCGGCGTTGGTCTGGTTGCAAAATTAGTCGACTATATCGCACAGCACCCACGACTCTTCGAACTGCACTTCCTCAAGACAATCCATACGTGCCCGCGCGCAATGCTGGCTGAGAAGATGAACCAGGTTGCTGCGTTGGTCCAGCAGAATGATTCGGAACTGACGGCGGCTTTCGCCGCCCTACGGCAGAGCAAAGACCTGCCACGGATAGAAGAGACGCGCCGTGATCTTGCCAACACTCTCGATCACCACGGCATCGCGACGACACGATCCCTGGGTGTAGGCATCAACACGAAGTTCTTGCGCCCCAACTCGGGACCTGACACAGATGCACTCGTAGCCGCCCTTGTCGATTTCTGGCGGCGCGAAGAAGATCGGCTTGCCTGTGCGATCGATTTGCGCGCGATTGCAGCGGCGGCTACCCTGAATTCGACCATTCAAGCACTTGTGCAACACGCAATGAGCCGAGTCGGCGAGCAGCGCGACAACATATCCGGCGCACAGGTCTATAACCTGCTACAGTCTCTTCTTTGGTTGGATTGCCGGGACGGCTGTCCGGATTGCGTCGACCGTCCCCAACGTTATCAGTCTGGGCCAAAGCCCTCGCGTGCTTTGCTGTCATTGTTGTTGGTCGACGGACAAACACACATTGACACCAGTAGCTCTGGTTGGGAAGATGTGGCGCGGGCGCAACTTGCCGCCGCTGCACAAACGGTCGTCATCTGCGAGCAGGCTGATCTGACCGCCGCAGTGGCCAACGTTGCCATGCTCATGGCAACACCTGTGGACGTTGAGTCACAATTGCTTTTCCCGGTCATCGAGCGTGTCGAAACTAGAGATCGACGCTGGATCATCCACCTTGTGCTGTCGGAATTCGTCGGCGAGTAGAAAAGAGTAAAAGCAATGTCTCGATCCATCGATGCGCACATGCGTACGAGCGCGATGCAGGTATCTGAATGTGTACGATCCATGTTTGCATTGGAACTCTTGCAGCCAGGACCCTTTCTTTATCTCTGCACACCAGCGCTGCATAACGCGATTGTGCTGCCCAATCGCATGGATCAGTTTACCGCTCTGTTCCCAGAAATGGAGACAGAGGCGTTGCGCCTCGATGCTGCACTAGTCGCGCTGGCCGCACGCGGGGTGACGGTGCGCCTAATTCACGATCCCGGATTGGACGTTGGCGATTTGCTGCCAGCGATCGCCGGCACCAAAATCGCCCGGCCGGGAAAGATGCCGCTGCATCACAAGGGACTGCTGACCAGAAACCTGTACCTCCACGGCACCCTCCATTTCACCCCTGATGGTATCGATCTCGGTGGTGAAGCGGTCGAACTGATTGCCGACCCTATACAACTCCAGCGGATAACCTTGGAAATGGAAGCCTATTGGGAGGAGTTGCTGTAATATGCTGATCTCCTTTCCATCGCAGGGCCAGTTTGATCTTGCGCGTGCGATCCTTGCTCAGGCATACGAGTCCGGAGACGGGGGCGAAGCCGAGACACACAGCGTCCGGGTGACCAATCCTGATTTGGCAGCGCTGCTGCAACGGGTAGCGGAAGGCGCAGTGACTGTCCTGCCATTATTGGGAGTCCCGTGTGACCACTGGCTGCTGGTGGCAGATAGCCGCCACGCGGCTGAACGCGCCCTGACCCACGCCAGCCGTTTTGTGTTGCCGTCGTTTGGCAGCTTGCCTGGCAACACCCACTTTGCACGCTATCGCTCTCTTGATGAAGCCGATTCGCCATTACGTGTTGCAATCGAGGCGGGCTACGCGGGCTACTTCGAATGGCGCACCCCGCCTGGACAGAGGGTTACTGTACTCCGCCGCTTGGGTCTATGGGCAAGGTTGGAGGCTGGAAGCCCACCGCTCACGCTAGAACGTTCTCCCCGCTACGCCGATCTATTTGCCGAATTTCAGTCGGCCCTAGCGGCTGCTAATTGGGCGGCTGCAGAACATGCCCTGGCAAACATTCGGCGCCTGCATCTCTGCGCCTTCGACAATCTGCAGTTCTTGCGCTTTGAGCTGCTTGCCCATAGAGGAGAATGGCGCACAATCTGGTCAGATCCTGCATTTCCCGTCTTGGCGGCCGGCCCAACGCCCCGCGCGGTGCGCGCGGCCATGATTGCTGCCTTCCACCAGAGCGTGTTACTCCCAGCCGAACAATCCGGTGATTTCGATGCCGCATTGACAAAGTTGCGGGATGCGCAGCCCCGTCTCGGGACACTTTTGACCGGCCGGTTCGACCTTACGGACAGCGCAGTTGTCCGCGTGTTCGCTTATCAGGCCGCTGCGGCACATGATCGTGATTCTTTGGATGAGTTGCTAGCTAATGCACCCTTGGATGATAGCGCGCGCACCGTTCTCACTGCGCTGCGTGACCGCCTTCCGCGGCCCACGCAGCCACTACTGCCACCAGCCGACCGTCTGCGCCGCGCCTTGCACCTGCGTGATTATGATACGGCGGTCCAGGCCGCGGGCGAGCTCGATGACCCAGTCGAGCGCACGTTTGCGCTCCTTCGGATTGCGCTTCACCATCCCGACGCAATAAGCGGCGCGCTTGCTGCCTACGACGGCTTGACCGCAGAACAGCGGAGACTACTGGAAGACGAGGAGCCATTTGCCGACACCTATTTGGAGCGCGTTTTAGGTCTCGCTCCTCGCGCTCAAGCTGCGATTCGCACTTGGCCGGACTGGTTTGAACGGCTCGTAGCGGATCCGAACGATGCTTCCTTGAACGATGCGGTCGACACGCTGCGACAGTCGCTGGATGACCGCTCTTGGCCGCAAGAGATCCTTCAGGCGACGCGCCTGAAACTGGAAACGATTCTGGTCGAAAATGAACCGCTGCTTGCGGGACGCGAAGTACAACGGGCAATCGCCGCCATTGCCGATCAACTGCTTGGAGACGAGCAATTTCCACGCACAGACGTGGCATATGCCGATCTCTATGACACACTGTTGGATTGCCTGGTACTTCGGCATGAAGTGAACGACAATGAGGGTCGGAAACTGCTGCGCTTGATGGATGCCCGGTTGCGCCGGCAGCCAAGCAAAGTGGAAACTGTGGCCCACGACCTGCGTGGCTGGTTCAGTCATCCCTCACTCGCCCTGGAGCCGTTGTTGCTGGATGGATTCGATTTGCTGATCAATTATGGGGCTCAGCGACACACGATCTTTGACCTCTATCGTCAGTGGCTTGACCAACTGCTAGATCTTCCTACGGCAGTAGCCTGGGAGCGAGCAAGCCAGGAAGTGTGGCTCTCAATTGGCGAATGGCTTCAGCCCGGCGATGATCTTCTGCGTCAATTGCGCCAACGTCTGGCAACAGTTGTTGCCGCCTCTGTTCAGGATCCTTTGACGAAACTGCCCCCAGGTTACCAGATTGCCGTGTTCACACTTAACCCGTCGGCCGCGCGCCGGGCTGGGGAGATCATTCAGCAACGAAACGCCCAAGTGCATATGCAGATACGTAGCGATACAGTTTTGACAGATGCTGCGGCGACGCTGGCATCCCGAGCAGACGTAGTAGTTATTGTGAGTACCTGCCTGACCCACGCGGTTTTCTATGGAATCAAGCCGTATTTGCAGCGCGATCCGGTTTATCCATCGTTCCAGGGAGCAGCAAGCATTGTGCATGCCTTGGAAGAATTTGCGGAACGCCTTTAATGTGCAATTCGACTTCGTTAAAAAAAGAATCCGTTCTTCGTTGTCTGGATGACGGATTATCAAGTGGTTTCCATTTCGATCATCAGGATTGCATAGGATTGCCCCATACAAGTTGCGGCAACCAAGATCGCAACGGCCTAAACGTACAAAATGGTCAACTCCGTGCAAGATGACAAATACATGCTCTGCCGTGTCTGACCTGCCCGTCCTTCCCATCACAATTGCGGGAGAGCCATTCACGTGCGCAAATTGACACCGTCAGATCTACATGTATTAGAAACCCCACACAGCACCATACAACTTCTACTCCAAGTCCTGTATCACCAAGAAATGGGAGTTAGTCAGCAAGGTCTTTCTCAATTTCAACAACACCTCTGGCCCTCCAAATGGCTTGACCCAATGCACATTGGTCAGATGGGCCAGGGAAGTCAAACCTGGCGCACTCATCCGGAAACTGCGGGGTGCCATGCAAGACACAACTTGCCTTGTGCCAACATTTATCTGCATCTGGATGCGCAGGTACTAAATGGATACATTGCTCGAATTCCGCCTTCACCCCGTTAATGTATCCCGGTACACCATGGACACGGAACGATACGCAGCAGGCACCCGACCTAAGACATCTGGCCATCAGGTCTATCCCACTTATAGATGGTTTCGGCCAATGTATGTCTCAGTTCTACGACTTGATTTTTTCCTCGTGCCTTGGCAAGTTGCAACGCGAGGTATGCGTTTTCAGCCGTATCACCGATTCCAACTGAGATAGTGCAAGGACCTTCAGGAAGACCAGAGAATACTTCATTGTCTATTGGATCACTGCACAGGGCCAGCAAACTATCTCCGCCACAGAAAACGATGGAGTATCCTTTTTGTTGGAGTATCTCGCTCAGGAAATTGAAGTACCGCAAAATAGCAGCGCTAAGAGAAGAAATCCCGTCAATGTCATTATAAATGATCCTGGATCTGAGCATGACGCCAACGTCATCCCCGTCAATCGCCGCAAATCTCGTTAAGCTGTTCATGAACTTGATGATACTATATCAGCGATGATATCTGTACCTGCAATACGTTCCAATATTAGCATTGTCAAATCCAGAGCCAACCGAGCATCCTCTCTCGAGAATCGATACAGCCTCCTATTGTGTGATGCCAAGTTGCGATAAACGAGCATTGCTACCAGTAGAGGATCATTGGCTAGCGTCTGGAGTACGGCATCAGGTATGTTTGGATCTGGTGCGAAGGCAGATTTAGATGCTTTTGATCGGTATTCATCATAGGTGCTCATAATCTTCCGTGCGCGGCTTGAGAAATCCGTCGCGTCCGAGGTAATAATGCCGCGGCTTCTGAGATATCGATACCAGTGTTCTGAAATCTCTTCGCAAATCTTCCCAAGCCCGTTAATGCATCGTTCAAGCCGATCTACGCTTCCATCGCCAACTGAAGCAAATGCAAAGTAATCTACAAGCGACTGTTCCAGCCGATCCTTGATGTCAACTGCAAAAGTCGAGTTCTTTGGCTGAATCATACCGATAATATGTTCTATACGGTCACGATAATAAACGAGCTCAACATAACTGCTTTGAGTGATGTTCAATATTTCTTTGAGCGGATCAATCCGAACATAGTCCCAGCCATCTGATGGCAGTTCCCAAACCCGTATGTCCGGAGTTACTTTCGTCTTGAACTCTAGCGTATATATGTGCGAAATGCGAGAGATAGTAGATACTGCGTACAAAATGCTAGCAGTAATCTTCTGGCCATTCGACAGATCTACAACAATTTCGTCTACACCGAAATTCCGAATCATCTGTGCAATTCGATTTGGAACAACTGTCTGGAGGGTATCGTGAGAAACAATAGAGGAATTGATGTCGACTGGCCCCAATAGTCTCCTAACCTCGATGCTTCGTTGTTGTTTCTCCGCGTCACGCTCGGATTCTTCAGAGTCGAAGATGTGGACAACCTCGACAGTGCCCACTTTCGTTTTGACAGCATAACAGGCTCCGAAGAAAGTTGGGGCATAGGTATTACCGGCAACTACGAGAATCTTTGGCATTCGGGATCTCAGGTAAGTTTGGTGAGGTCAGGGAAATCGAGAGACCAACTTCATTTTCGGCCATTGTATACCCGATGAGTCGCAAAGGTGAAGTTGAGACATCATCTTGCGACCACGCCAGTGTCTGTTTAGATGACGTACCGCGCCATGGTGTGGGCCTACCATAGCGCCAAATAACCGACTCCGACAGCAGTTATTTTTGGGTTAGTGGGTGACACTTTCGTGCGAATACGCAGTTCTTGCGGCCAGAAGCATTCGAACGCTGATTTCGCATCCGTAACGCTATATCAAATCAAGCTGCTGCCTGTTCTCAGTATTCTTTGGCTGTTTCTTTCGTTTCTTCTCCTGCTCAACCAGTTTCTGCGCCTCGACTTCCTCCGCCGCCCGCGTATGGTTCAACGCCAGCAACCGCCGCAACACTTCCTTGCGTGCTGCCGGACTGATTGTGTAGCGCACACGGTCGTTCTCCGCCAGAGTTTCCACTTCATAGAAGCCATGGCCCAAATCGAGGTCTGTCCAGCCGTAGGCGTCGCGGATGGCGTAGTCGAGTTCGACGTGCAGCCGGCGCAGGGTGAGAATGCCCTTGTAGCCGGCGGCCGATTCGTCGCTGGCTTTCTTGCTGACGCGGGCGACCTGGGCCGGAGTGAGGTCACGCGTGTGGAACAGGTTGTAGATGGCGGTGAGGCCAAGCCAGATTTGGCGCATGAGGCCGCGTCGGTGTTCGTGGTAATGCTCGCCGATCTCGGCTAATGCTGGGTTGACAATCCGCCACAGGTCTGCGGGGAATGGGTAAGTCTCGAAGCAGTCCGTGGGCGAATAGCGAAGACGAGTTTCTAGCGAACCGCTGTATTTGCGCGCCCAGACTTCGTGCAGCGTGGATTGGACGATGGCGTACAGATCCCATCGGTCCGTAGTGAAGATAAACAGCGCATGGGAAAAGACATAATCTGTGGCTGTTACCGAAAAGTTCAGGTATTTTGTCGTTCCCGCCGATGCGAGACATCGAGAAACAAAATTAAGACTGGCAACCAGTTTTCTCCGCGCTTCAGCATATTGCCACCATTTGTCACGATATGCGGCCCGGTTGTCAGTTGCACGCACTGGCTTCACGCGTTCTTCAACCCACAAGAAAGGCTGCTCGTAGGATGCCGCCTTCTCCATTGGCCAATCGAAGAAATTGATGATTTGGCGTGCTGGAGCTTGGTCTGGGTGGTTGTTCAGCTCACTACCGTTAATTGTTGCGAAGATTACCTCACGATTTCGCGGATCGGCAGTGATCATTCTTTCCCTGTCCTCATTTGAAAGGATGAAACCTTCACCAAGGAAGATTGATCCCTGAAACAGGCGATCCGCGTTATGTGCTAGCCGCAGCGGCTCGCCAACATCAGGATCGTCCTCAAGAAAGGCGCTAATCACTGCCACTTCCCGGTCGTCAAGCACCCGCTTCCCGTGCCACTCCCCCTTATGAATGGCAACCAGCGAAACCACCAAGTTGGCGCGACCTGGCCATTTTCTGCCGCGCACGGCGAAGTTAATTGTCCCACCCTGGGCCAGCACCTGCTCCAACCCATCCTTGCGCACATCGCCATCCTTGATCGAATTGGTGGTGATGAAGGCCGTAAACCCACCCGGACGCAACAAGCCGTAGATACGGCGCACAAAGTAGGCCACCAGGTCGCTCAACCCGGCGGGCGCATATTCCCATTTCACATATTGGCAAAAGGCATGGCCGTAGGTTCCGCTCAGCGCCTGCCCACCCAGGTATGGCGGGTTGCCCAAGATGCAGTCGAAGCCGCCATTGACGATGATTTCGGGGAACTCCAGGAACCAGTGGAAGAAGCGCTTCTTCACGGCCATCCCCCACGCCGCGCCGGTAGCCAATCCCTGCGGCGGGCGGCGGCCAGACAAATACTCGTGGAACTCGGCGTCGGTGATCAGGCCGGCACGGTTGGCGACGGTCTTGGGCAGGTAGAACTGCGCAATCGGGATGGCGGCAATCTGGCTCAGCAGCCAAGCGTCCTGGCTCTGCGTGAAGTCCACGTACCTGCGTTTCTTGGCGTCGATCTCGGCCGGCGTGTGTTCGGGCAGCGCGGAAAGTTGGCGCCAGCGACCGAGGATGGCGTCAAGCTGTTTCTGGATGGACGGCGCCAGGTCAAGTGCGATCTGCTCCTTTTGCTCACGCTCCTGCTTGTTGCGCTTGCGCAAGGCTGCCGCCACTTCTTTGTCTTCGCCCGGCATGGTTGCAAAGGCTTCGTCGGGCACGCCGCGATCCAGTTCCGCGCGGCGCGCAAACCCGACGATGGAATTGCCGCACTTGATGTGGTGGTCGAGGAAGTTGAGCGGCTCGCCCGGTACGTGCGCCTCCAGCCAGAGGGCGACTTTGCACAACTCGACGGCCAGCGGGTTGAGGTCGACGCCGTAGATGCACTCGCGGATTACGTCACGCACAGCCGCACGGAAGGCTACCGGCGAAGGCTGCTCCTCGCCCGTACGCACGGTGGCCAATGCTGTGGCAATGCGGCGCGCAGCTGCGAGCAGGATGTGGCCCGAGCCACAAGAGATGTCAGCCACGCGCAACGCCAACAGCGCCCATTCCGGGTCGGCGGCCTTGAGCCGGTCAGTAATCAGATAGTCAAGCGAGTGCTTGATCAATGGTTGCACCAGATCGTCTTCGGTGTAGTGCGAGCCAGTGACCGCGCGCTCATCCCCCTGCACGAAATCGAAGAAGAAGCGGCCGTTTTCGGCAACAATGACCGGATCGTATTCGAGCAGCCCTTCATACACCGAGCCAAATTCCTCCACGTTGAGCGCCGCATAGTTGACCCGGATAAACTGCCCAGTGTCCGGATGCCGGTAGAGTCCCAACGCATGCAAACAGCCAAGCAACACGTCGTTGCCCAGCATGCAGCTTCCCAAAGGGTCGATAGCCTCATCACCGAACAGTTCGCCCGCTAACGGGGCAACGCCGATCTTCTGCCCAGGGCCATCGGCTGCGAAGAGGCGGAAACAGGCCAGCAGCGACAGCCAAAGATCGTGCTGGC
>Ga0105047_10008999_pt1 | contig 16515 bp, 13 predicted proteins | sample MAT04_FD_78384 | JGI IMG/M metagenome (GOLD analysis project Ga0105047, IMG submission 78384) | Freshwater microbial communities from Lake Fryxell liftoff mats and glacier meltwater in Antarctica - MAT-04 (megahit assembly) | ecosystem: Environmental > Aquatic > Freshwater > Ice > Liftoff...
ATCGAAAACGCGCCGCTGATCCTGACCGCGCTGTGGCTGGAACGAGAGCACAAACGCCTCCGGTAGGATGGGCCTTCAGGCCCATCTTCCCGATACGCTTTGCCCAGGGTGGATATGAATGCCCATCCTACAGCGCCAGCTTCATCCAGGCCCCGTTCTTCCTGGACGACCGCACACAGGCATCCACGAACGCAACCCCTTCCAGACCTTCCTTCAGGCCCGGAAAGGTCACTGCCTTGTCCACAGCCACGCCGTCACGCCGGGCAATGATCGCCCGCGCCGCTTCGGCATAGATATTGGCAAATCCTTCCAGATAGCCCTCCGGATGCCCTGACGGAATGCGCGTCATGCGTGCCGCTGCCTCGCCCGAACCCGGCCCGCCCCGTGTCAGCCGATACTTCGGCTGCCCCAAAGGCCCGACCCACAGGTAGTTCGGGTTCTCCTGCTCCCACTCGATCCCGGCCTTGCTGCCAAAGACCCGCAGCCTCAGCCCGTTCTCTTGCCCCGCCGCCACCTGGCTGCACCACAGCATCCCCCGCGCCCCCGAAGTATAGCGCATCATCACATGGCCATTGTCATCCAGACGCCGCCCCGGAACGAAGCTTTGCAAGTCCGCCGACAATTCGTCCAGCGTCAACCCGGTGACGAAATTCGCCAGATTGAACGCATGAGTGCCGATATCGCCGGTAGACCCGCCCGCGCCGGACTGCGCGGGGTCAGTGCGCCAGCCGGCCTGCTTCTGCCCCGTCGCCTCGACCGGTTCGGACAGCCAGTCCTGAATGTATTCGACATTCACCAGCCGGATATCGCCCAGAACCCCCGCCGCGATCATCTCGCGCGCCTGCCGGATCATCGGATAGCCGGTGTAATTGTGGGTCAGCGCGAAGATCACGCCCGAAGCCGCTGCCGCCTTGGCCAGCTTCTTTGCTTCGGGCAGTGTCGCAGTCAGCGGCTTGTCGCAGATCACATGAATGCCGCGCTTCAGAAACTCCAGCGCCACCGGCGCATGCATGTTGTTGGGCGTGACAATCGCCACCGCCTCGATCCCGTCCTTGCGCCGCGCCTCGCGAGCCGCCATCTCGGCAAACGAGCCATAACTGCGCGCCACCCCCAGATCGGCCGCCGAGGCCGCACTGCGCTCCGGGTCCGACGAGAACGCCCCCGCCACCAGATCATATTGATCGTCGATGCGGCTGGCGATCCGGTGCACCGCCCCGATGAACGCCCCGCGCCCGCCGCCCACCATCCCAAGCCGAATGCGCGGCGCCCGCGCCACATGTGCTGCCGTTATGGCCATCTCGTTCTCCCTTGCCCCTTCACAGAAGCCCCAAATATTCCCACGGGGGTTTGGGGGTGTGAAACCCCCAATCCGACACCTCAGCCCAAGCCCAGCATCTTCCGGTTCACCGCCCGGTCGGTCCCGGCATCGGCAAAATCGTCAAACGCCTTCTCGGTCACCCGGATGATGTGCTGCTTGACGAACTCCGCCCCCTCGCGCGCGCCGTCCTCGGGGTGCTTCAGGCAGCATTCCCACTCCACCACCGCCCAGCCATCAAAACCGTATTGCGCCAGCTTCGAGAAGATGCCGGCGAAATCCACCTGCCCGTCACCGGGGCTGCGGAACCGTCCCGCGCGGTTGATCCAGGACTGAAAGCCCCCGTAAACGCCCTGCCGCCCGGTCGGGTTCAACTCGGCGTCCTTCACATGGAACATCTTGATGCGCTCGTGATAGATGTCGATGTGGTCGATATAATTCAGCGCCTGAAGCACATAATGGCTCGGGTCGTACAGCATGTTGGCGCGCGGATGGTTCTTCACCCGTTCCAGGAACATCTCGAAGGTCACGCCATCATGCAGATCTTCACCGGGGTGAATCTCGTAACCCACATCGACCCCGCACGCGTCGGCATGGTTCAAAAGCGGCGTCCAGCGCCGGGCCAACTCGTCGAAAGCCTCTTCCACCAGCCCGGCGGGGCGCTGCGGCCACGGGTACAGATAGGGCCAGGCCAGCGCGCCCGAAAACGTCGCATGTTCGGTCAGCCCCAGGTTTTTCGACGCGCTGAGCGCCTTTTTCACCTGATCCACCGCCCATTCCTGACGCGCCTTGGGATTGCCGCGCACGGCAGGCCCGGCAAAGCCGTCGAACTGGGTGTCATAGGCCGGATGCACCGCCACAAGCTGGCCCTGCAAATGCGTGGACAACTCGGTGATCGTCACGCCATTGGCCTTGGCAACACCCGCGATCTCGTCGCAATAGGTCTTGGAACTGGCGGCCTTGTCCAGATCGAACAGCCGTCCGTCCCAACTTGGCACCTGCACACCGACATAGCCGCAATCGGCGGCCCATCGGGTGATGCTGTCCCAGGAATTGAACGGGGCGGCATCGCCGGCAAACTGCGCCAGAAACAGGCCCGGACCCTTCATCGTCTTCATCTCTCTCTCCCTCGTTCTCAGCCCAAAGCCCGCGAAAACGGGCCTGTTTCAAGCCGGCGCAGGCTTGATATGCGTCGGCACCTCAAGCCGCAGCCCCTCATCCAGCGTGCGGCCTTCGATCGTCGCCATGACCCCGCGCGCGAGCGAATCTCCGGCCCGGTTCACATCTTCATGTACCACGATCATCTTCTTGCGAAAGCGGTGCAGGAAGGGGATCGCCTCTTTCGCCACGATGTCGAAATCCGCGCCCAATACCAGCCCCAAAGCTTCGGCTCCGGTCGCGGCAGCCATCGCCCCGGTGGTCGAGGCCGACAGCAGCGCATCGGGCCGGGGGCTTTGCGTGAACCGGCGCGTCACCGCGGCTTCGATCGCGAAGGCCGGACTGTCCGAGGTGATCTCGTCCATCACCTCGACCGACAGGCCAAGGAATTGCGCTTCGGCCACCGCACCTTCCACGATGTGCTGGCAATACATATGGTCCTGCGGGGGCACGATCAGCAGAACCCGGCGACGGCCCCGGGCGTGCAACTCGCGGATCGCAAGGCGGGCATAGGCGTCATTGTCATAGTCAAAACTTTGATCGTCATAGCCAAGCCGGGTGCGGCCATGCGTGGCAAAGGGGAAATGATGTTCGGCCAGATAGCGCACCCGGGGGTCTTCCGGCAGGGTCTGGTTCAGGATCATCCCATCGGCGCTTTCGGTTTCCACCAGATAGCGGATCGGGTCCATCGGGTCTTGATCCGCGAAGAACGGCATGACGACCAGATGATAGGCGGTGCCGCGCAAGGCATCGGCAATGGAATAGATCAACTGGCTGGTGTTGTTCATCACATCGCGTTCGGCCGCCAGCACCAGGGCGATCACGTTGGTCTTGCCGGTGCGCAGGCGAACACCCGCACGGTTCGGCCGGTAGCCCAGCCGTTTCGCCGTTTCGCGCACGCGCTTCTTGGTGTCCTCGCCGATGTCCGGGGCGTTCTTCAGCGCGCGCGACACGGTGGCGATGGCCAGACCGGTCTCGACCGCGATGGTCTTCAGGGTCGGACGCTCCGAATCATGTAACGGACCAAGGATCGGCAGATGGTCCGTCACGGGTGCGGCCTTTCGCGCACCGGATCCGGCGCGCGCTGTCCGGGTCTGCCAAGGCCGGAGACGAGCGGGTGATTCTGTCGCCAGCCGGTCCCGCCCTCGCCGAAGATGGCCAGCGGATGCAGGCGCGGCAAATCTTTCAGCCACCGAAATAAATTCCATGCTGCATCGCAGCAAAGGCGGAGCGAAAGGCTTGAAATGCGGAGCATGCAGGTCATCAAACGGGTTCCAGACAGCAGGAATCGGCCCCATTGAAGGGCCTTCAAAACCTTCCCGGCAAGCGAAAAGATTGCTTGAACCAAAAATCTATAACGTTATAGGTTCGGTCTATAACGTTTTAGAAACTGGGAGGAGACCCTATGAAGACCTGGAAGATGGCGGCCATTCTGGCAGCGACCGTGGCTATGCCGCATGTGGCAGGCGCGACGGATCTGGAAGTCACGCACTGGTGGACGTCCGGTGGCGAATCTGCCGCAGTGGCCGAATTCGCCAAGGCGTTCGATGCGACCGGCAACAAGTGGGTTGATGGTGCCATCGCCGGTTCCGGCGACATTGCCCGCCCGATCATCATCAGCCGCATCCTTGGCGGCAACCCGATGGGTGCCACCCAGTTGAACCCCGGCAAGGACGCCGACGATCTGATCGCGGCAGGCCTGATGCAGGACCTGACCGAGCTTGCGACGGCAGAAAACTGGGCCACCATCCTGCGCCCGAAATCGCAGATGGACAGCTGCACCCTGGACGGCAAGGTTTATTGCGTTCCGGTGAACCTGCATTCGGGTCAGTGGATGTGGACCAACCGCAAGGTCTATGAAGATGCGGGCATTGCACCGCCGACCAACTGGGCCGAGATGATCGCCGCTGCACCTGCGCTGAAGGCCAAGGGCATCATTCCCTTGTCGCTGGCCGAGGGCTGGCCGGTGGGTCTGTTGACCGAAGACCTGATCGTCGCCTATGCCGGCGTGGACAACTATGTGTCGGTCTACAAGGACCGTAACATGGATATGGCGCGCGGGCCTGAATTCGCAGCGGTGTTCGCGGCGATTGACCAGGCGCGTCAGATCATCGACCCCAAGACTGTGGTTCCGCAGTGGAACGACGCTGTGGCGCTGGTGATCCAGGGCAAGGCTGCGGCCAACGTGATGGGCGACTGGGCTGGCGGCGAGTTCGCCGTGGCTGGCATGGTTGCCGGCAAGGACTTCGACTGCCTGCCGGGTCTGGGTGTCGAGCCGGTTCTGGGCACTGGCGGCGACGTGTTCTACTTCCCCAAGAGCGAAGATCCTGAAGTGACCAAGGCACAGCTGGCCATGGCCTCGATGATGGTGACCAAAGAAGTGCAGGTCGCCTTCAACCTGAAGAAGGGCTCGCTGCCGATGCGCTCCGATGTTGACCTGTCTGCGGCCAACGACTGCATGAAGAAAGGCCTCGAGATCCTGGACAAGGGCACGAAAGTGTTCCCGAACAACTCGCAGATGCTTGATCGTGACTCGCTGAACCAGATCACCGACGTGATGAAAGAGTTCTTCTCGGACCTCTCCATCACGCCGGCGGCCGCACAGGAGCAGTTCGCAGCGATCATCGAAGCAGCACCCAAGTGATCTGTCGATCAATCGCAATCTGACAATCCCAATCTGACACCCGGCCCGGCAGAAATGCCGGGCCGCGTTCGACCGGGGCAGGTCGATAGAGGAGCCTCAGGATGAAGCGGCCAAACCCCCTTTTCCGGAACATGAGCGCCAGGATCGCGTTGACACCGATGATCTTCATCGTGCTGGTGGTGTTCATCGGCAGCACGATCTGGACGGTCGCTTCATCTTTCACCAATATCAAGACTTTGCCGATCTTTACCCCCCGCGAATTCTATGACGCCTGGGTCGGTTTTGCGCAGTATGAGCGGCTGTGGAACACGCCGCGCTGGATCACCTCGATCAAGAACCTGGCGATTTATGGCATTTTGTTTTCGGGCTTTGCCTTTATCATCGGCTTTTTTCTGGCGGTGCTGATGGATCAGAAGATCCGCGCCGAAGGGGTGTTCCGCACGATTTATCTGTATCCGTTTGCGCTGTCGTTCATCGTGACCGGCAAGGTCTGGGCGTGGATCATGAACCCGGCTTTCGGGCTGGAAAAGACCGTGCGCGATCTGGGTTGGGCCAGCTTCAATTTCGACTGGCTGACCAATCGTGAGATGTCCATCTATGCGGTGGTGATTGCGGGGTTGTGGCAGGGCAGCGGCCTTGTGATGGCACTGATGCTGGCGGGTTTGCGCGGGATTGATGACGAGATCTGGCGCGCGTCGCGGGTGGACGGCATCCCGAAATGGCGGACCTATTTGCAGATCGTGGTGCCGATGATGCGGCCCGTGATGATAACGATCTTCGTCATCGTCGCCTCGGGGTCGGTGCGGGTCTATGACCTGGTGCTGGCGCTGACCCAAGGCGGGCCCGGCAACTCGTCGCAGGTGCCGTCGATGTACATTTACGAGAAGCTGTTTGTTGGCGCATTGGCGCAGGGCACGGCGGCTTCATCTATCCTGCTGCTGGCGACGGGCATCATACTGATCCCTTGGATCATCGTCGAATTTGGCAAGAAAAACAGGGGATAAGCGCAAAATGGCCATGTCGTCCGCATCTGCGATCAATCCTTCGGGGGCCAAGCCCCAGCCGTTTTTCGCGCCGGGCCGGGTGCTGATCTATACCTTGCTGATTGTCACATCGATCTACTATCTGATCCCGCTGTATGTGATGATCATCACGTCGCTCAAGGATCTGACCATGATCCGCGAGGGCAACATATTCGTGCCCACCTTGCGACCGACCTTCGATGCCTGGATCAAGGCCTGGTCGGCTGCCTGCACCGGGTTGAATTGCACGGGCCTCGCACCGGGCTTCTGGAATTCGGTCTTCATCACCGTCCCCTCGGTCATCGTGTCGATCGCTGTGGCGTCGATCTCGGGTTATTCTCTGGCGAACTGGCCGTTCAAGCTGGCCGAATGGTGCTTTACCATCCTGCTCGTCGGCTCATTCATCCCGTATCAGGTCTTCCTGTATCCGCTGGTGATCATCACCCGAGAAATGGGCATCTATTCAACGCTTTATGCCGTGATCTTCGTCCATACCGTATTCGGCTTGCCGATCCTGACCCTGCTGTTCCGCAACTATTTCGCCTCGCTGCCGGAAGAGTTGTTCAAGGCGGCGCGGGTGGATGGCGCGGGGTTCTGGCGGATCTTCTTTCAGGTCATTGCGCCGATGTCGCTGCCGATCTTCACGGTGGCGGTGATCTTGCAGGTTACCGGCATCTGGAACGACTTCCTGTTCGGGGTGATCTATGCCGGGCCGACCAACTATCCGATGACGGTGCAGTTGAACAACATCGTCAACTCGCTGCAAGGCGTCAAAGAATACAACGTCGAAATGGCGGCGACCATTCTTACGGGTCTGGTGCCGCTGTCGATCTACTTCCTCTCTGGCAAATACTTTGTCCGCGGCATCGCCGCCGGCGCCGTAAAGGGCTGAACCCATGAATACTTCCGTTGCCGTCAAGGATCTCACCCTCAACTTCGGTGCCTCCACGGTTTTGAAAAAGATGAACCTCGATGTTCAAGAGGGCGAATTCATCGTGCTGTTGGGACCGTCGGGTTGCGGCAAGTCCACGCTGTTGAACTGCATCGCGGGTTTGCTGGAAATCAACGAAGGCGAGGTCTGGATCAAGGGCAAGAACGTGACCTGGGACGAGCCGTCCGATCGCGGCATCGGCATGGTGTTCCAGTCCTATGCGCTTTACCCGCAGATGACGGTGCGCGGCAACCTGTCGTTCGGCTTGAAGATCGCAGGAACCTCCAAGGACGAAATCGAAAAGCGCGTCGCCCGCGCCGCCGAAATCCTGCAGATCGGGCCGCTGCTCGACCGCAAGCCGGGCGCCTTGTCTGGCGGTCAGCGTCAGCGCGTCGCCATCGGTCGGGCGCTGGTGCGGGATGTGGATGTGTTCCTGTTCGACGAGCCCTTGTCGAACCTTGACGCCAAGCTGCGCTCTGAACTGCGGGTGGAGTTGAAGCGTCTGCACAACCGCCTGCAGAACACCATGATCTACGTGACCCATGACCAGATCGAGGCGCTGACCCTGGCTGACCGCATCGCCATCATGCGCGGCGGCATCATCCAGCAACTCGCCCCGCCGCAAGAGGTGTATAACCGCCCGGTCAACCTGTTCGTGGCCGGCTTCATCGGCAGCCCGGGGATGAACATGCTGAACGGCGCGGTCGTGGACGGCGGCAAGTCGTTCCAGGTGGGCGGCACCAAGGTCAGCCTTGCAGGCTATGACGGCGGCACCAACATCGACCGCTCCAAGGCCATTCTGGGCCTGCGCCCCGAGCATCTTTTGATCCACCACGAGCCCGAGCCGGGCATGACGATACCGGCGCTGGTCGAACTGGACGAGCCGATGGGGGCCGACAGTCTGGTGTGGATGGAATGCGAGGGCCACCAGCTTTCGGTCCGCGTGCCGGTCGAAAACCGTCCGACCGCAGGCACGACCGTTCACCTGAAGGTCGAAATCCACAAGGCTTCGGTGTTTGACGCCGAGTCGGAACTCAGGATCTGATCCATGCTTGACCTTGCAGGAACATGGTCGCTTTCCGACGAAAGCGGCGCGCACCGGGTTGAGATGAGCCTGCCCGGGGATGGCATCAGCGCGCTTCACGCCGCTGGCGCCATTCCCGACCCCTATTGGGGCCGCAACGAATACGGCCTGCGCTGGATTTCGGGCCGGGTCTGGACCGCGCGGCGCACGTTCACAGCCGACCGCACCGATCTGGTGCTGGTGGCCTCGATGCTGGACACGCTGGTCACGGTCGCGGTCAACGGCAACGTGGTCCTGACGTCCGACAACATGTTCCTTTCGCACCGCGCCGATCTGTCCGCCGTCCTCAGGATGGGCGAGAACGAGATCACCCTGACCTTCGGCAACGTCCCCAAAGAAGCCCAGGCCCGCCAGGATGCCTACCGCTATTTCGTGCCCTTCTCGGCCAACAACACGCCCATCCTGAACGGCAACATGATCCGCAAACCGTCGTGCGATTTCGGCTGGGACTGGAACATCGCGCTCGCCGCCTTCGGCGTCTACGGCGATCTGCGGCTGGAACCCGTGCAAGCCGCCCGCATCGCGTCGCTGGTCGTGTCGCAGGACCACCAGCCCGACAAGGCCGTGGTCCATGTCACGGTGACCACCGAAGGCGCGGCGGACGGCGCCGAACTCACCGTCTCCCTCTGCGGCGTCTTCGCCAAAGCCCGGGTGAAGCGCGATCAGGCGCGCGTTTCGCTGCCGATCCAGACCCCGCAGCTCTGGTGGCCCGCAGGGCAGGGCGCACAAGTGCTGCATGACCTCGAAGTCCATCTCGGCCCCCAAACCGAGCGTCGCCGCATCGGCCTGCGCTCCGCCGAACTCATCAACACCAAGGACGCGGACGGCGGCCTCGGCTTCAAATTCCGCATCAATTCCCGCGACATCTTCGCCAAGGGCGCGAACTGGATCCCCCAGGACGCCCTTGCCGGCCGCATCACCCCAGCCGAGACCCGCGACCTCCTCCAATCCGCCGTAGACGCCAACATGAACATGCTGCGCGTCTGGGGCGGCGGGCGGTACGAGCCGGACTGGTTCTACGACCTTTGTGACGAGATGGGCCTGATGGTCTGGCAGGACTTCATGTTCTCCTGCCACATCTACCCCGCCGACGACGCCTTCCTGTCCCAGGTCGCCGAGGAAGTCCGCCAGAACGCCCTCCGCATCCATCACCACGCCTCACTCACCCTGTGGTGCGGCGACAACGAACTGATCGGCGCGCTCACCTGGTTCCCCGAAACCCGCGCCAACCGTGACCTTTACCTTGTCGGCTACGACCGCCTGAACCGCACCATCGAAACCGCGCTGAAAGCCGCGATCCCCGGCGCCGTCTGGTGGCCGTCCTCGCCATCCCCCGGCCCGATGGACTTCGGCGACACATGGCACGACGACCGCAAGGGCGACATGCACTTCTGGTCGGTCTGGCATGAAGGCAAAGATTTCGACCACTACCGCGACGTCTCCCCCCGCTTCTGCTCGGAATTCGGCTTCCAGTCCTATCCGTCGATGGATGTGATCCGCAAATTTGCCGCGCCTGCGGATTTCAACATCGCCGCCCCGGTGATGGAAAGCCACCAGAAGAACGCCGGGGGCAACGCCCGCATCGCGGAAACCATGTTCCGCTATTTCCGCTTCCCGGTGGATTTCGAAAACTTCGTCTACCTGTCTCAAGTCCAGCAAGGCCTTGCCATCAAGACCGCCGTCACCCATTGGCGCAGCCTCAAACCGCACTGCATGGGCACGCTGATCTGGCAGTTGAACGACACCTGGCCGGTCTGCTCCTGGGCCTCGCTCGACCACGGCGGCGGCTGGAAACTGCTGCACCACATGGCCAGGCAATTCTACCAGCCAGTGTTCGTCTCCGCCGTGCCAACGCCCTGCGGCCTCGAACTGCGCGCGGTGAACGACACCGCTGGCCCCGTGGACCTGACCGTCCGCGCCATCGCCGTCACCATGTCCGGCAAGACCCGCCCCCTGTCCGAGGCGACCCTCCCCGTTCCCCCCGATGCGGCAGCCCTCGCCCTGACCGTGTCCCCGGACGCGCTGCATCCTGATGAGATGCTGGCCTTCACCTGGTCCGATGCCACCGGCACCCACCGCTCGGGCGACCATTTCGCGCCCAAGCCCTACAAGACCTATGACCTCGAAAACCCGCGTGTGAATTACACAAGGGACATCACCGGCCACATCTATACCCTGACCCTGTCCGCGCAGGCCCTGGCCCTGTTCGTCGCGGTCGAGGCGGACCAGCCGGGCCGGTTCTCGGCCAATGCTTTCACCCTGTTCCCCGGCCATCCGGCCACCGTGACCTTCACTCCCAAGACGCCGGGCGCTATCCCCAGCTTCACCCTGCGCGATCTCTATTCCGCCACCTATGGCGCTTGAAAGGCCCCCCCCAGATGATCAGCTATCAGCTATATTCCTCGCGTGATTTCCCGCCGCTTTCAGGCACGCTGGCCATGCTGGCCAAAACCGGCTTCACCTGCGTTGAAGGTTTCGGGGGACTGTTCCAGACCCCGCAGCAACTGACCGAACTGGCCGCCGCGCTGAAGGCCAACAATCTGGCGATGAAAACCAGCCACTTCGGCCTCGACATGCTGGAAAACCAGCCGGAGTTCGCTGTGGAAGTCGCCAAAACCCTCGGCGTGGACAAGGCCTATTGCCCCCATGTCATGCCTGACCAACGCCCGACCGACGCCGCCGGTTGGCGTGCCTTCGGCGCTCGCCTGCAAAAAGCTGGCGCCCCCTTGCGCGCCGCTGGCGTCGGCTTTGGCTGGCACAACCACGACTTCGAATTCAAACCCAGCGCCGACGGCTCGGTGCCGATGGCGGCGCTTCTCGAAGGCGGCCCGGACCTGGAATGGGAGATCGACCTCGCCTGGGTCCAGCGCGGCGGCTCTGACCCGATCGCCTGGATCGAGGCGTACAAGGGCCGCATATCCGCCGCCCATGTGAAAGACATCGCCCCCGCCGGCACCGCCGACGATGAGGGCGGCTGGGCCGATGCGGGCCACGGCACCCTGCCGTTGCAAAAGTACGTGGCACTTCTGAAAGCCTCGGGCGTGAAGTATTTCGTGCTGGAACACGACAATCCCAAGGACCACGAACGCTTCGCACGTCGCTCGCTGGCGACCGTCAATTCTTACTAAGAGGGCATCATGGAAAATCGCACAACCAATCTCGGTATCGGCATCATCGGCTGCGGCAACATTTCAGCGGCCTATCTGCGGCTCGCGCCCCTGTTCAAAGGGCTGGAAGTTCGCGCCGTCGCGGATCTGAACATGGACGCCGCCAAAGCCCGCGCGGCAGAGTTCAACACCAAGGCGCAAACGGTCGATGACCTTATGGCCAACAAGGACATCGACATCGTCATCAACCTGACGATCCCCGATGCCCACTACCCGATCACCAAGCGCATCCTGGAAGCGGGCAAGCACGCCTATTCCGAAAAGCCGCTGGTGCTGACGCTGGAACAGGGCACCACGCTGCGCGACCTTGCGGCGTCCAAGGGGCTGAAGGTTGGCTGCGCGCCCGACACCTTCCTCGGCGGCGCGCACCAGCAGGCGCGGGCGCTGCTGGATGAAGGCCGCATTGGCAACGTCGTGTCGGGCATGGCCTGCGTGCAGAACCACGGCCCCGAAGGCTGGCATCCCAGCCCCGAGTTCTTCTTTTTGCCCGGCGCGGGTCCGATGCTGGACCTCGGCCCCTACTACATCGCCAACCTGATCAACCTGCTGGGTCCGGTGAAACGCGTGGGCGCGCTGACCAACTCGTCCTCACCCACCCGAACCATCGGCTCCGGCGCGCGGGCCGGGCAGACGATCCCGGTGAAAACCCCGACCAACATTCAGGCCCTGCTGGAGTTTCAGTCCGGCGCAATGATCCAGTTGACCACATCATGGGATGTCTGGTCGCATCGCCGCAATCATTTCGAGCTTTACGGCACCGAAGGCACGCTCTACGTCCCCGACCCTAATTTCTTCGGTGGCAAGGTGGAAGTGGCAAGCAAGGATGGCACGGTCGAGACTGTGACGCCCTGGGATCACCCGTTCGGCGTCCCGAACCAGGAAAACGCCAAGCACGGCCCGCTCGCCAACTACCGCACCGCCGGTCTGGCCGACATGGCACAGGCCCATATGGCAGGCCGCGAGCATCGTTGTTCTCTCGAACGGACCCTGCACGGCGTCGAAGTGATGACCTCGTGCATCAATTCCGGCGAGAGCGGGCAGTTCATCACCATGACCACAACCTGCACCCGTCCTCAGGCACTTGGCATCGCCGAGGCGCAAGCTTTGCTGCGCTAGGCCAAAGCCGGGGGGCTTCGCGCCCCCCGGACCCCCCGCGGGATATTTGCAGCTTCGGTGAGTGTGGAAGTTAATGCGGAGTTAATTCCACGCCGAAAATCGCTCAAATACAATGGCTTATACGACATAACACGCGTGTTATCCTGTGTAATCACGCGGAATCGAGGCTCCCATGATCGAAAATCCCGTCCTGCGCGGCTTCAATCCCGACCCGTCCTTCTGCCGGGTCGGGGCAGATTATTACCTCGCAACCTCGACCTTCGAATGGTTCCCCGGGGTCCAGATCCACCACTCCACCGACCTCGTGAACTGGACCCTCGTCTGCCGTCCTCTGAACCGGGCGAGTCAGCTTGACATGCGCGGCAACCCCGATTCCTGCGGCGTCTGGGCCCCCTGCCTGTCCTTTTCAGACGGCCAGTTCTGGCTGGTCTAAACCGACGGAAGCGGTTTGATGGGGCCTTCAAGGATGCCCACAACTACATCGTCACCTGCAAGACGATCGACGGGGAGTGGTCCGAAAGGGCCTATGTCACCTCCTCCGGCTTCGACCCTTCGCTTTTCCACGACGAGGACGGCCGGAAATACTTCCTGAACATGCGCTGGAATCACCGGGGACCAGGCTCGGGCCTGAACCCGGCCAATGATCTTTTCGACGGGATCGAGCTGCAGGAATGGCACCCCGAACACGGCCTGCTGGGCGGGCTCACGACGATTTACACCGGCACCGACCTTGGCCTGACCGAAGCCCCCCACCTGTTCAAACGGGGCGAATTCTATTACCTGACCACGGCGGAGGGTGGCACCGGGTATGACCACGCCGTGACGATGGCGCGGTCCCGCGATATCCGGGGGCCTTACGAAACTCACCCCCAAAAGCATCTTCTAACCGCTCGCTCTGACCCCGAAAGCCCCCTGGAAAGAGTGGGGCATGGCCAGTACGTGGAGGGGCCGAACGGCGAGGCTTACCACTCTTTCCTGTGCGGCCGCCCCCTGAAAGACCCCCGTGGGCGCAACTTTTGTGCCTTGGGCCGCGAGACGGGGCTGGCGGTTTGTGAGTGGCGGGAGGATGGGTGGCTTTATCTGAGGGGCGGCGGGATGGTGCCGCCTCTGACGTTCCCGGCCGCCGCAGCACGGCTGCCGGATCAGGAGGTCCGGCGACGGTTCTCAACCGCTCTTCCTCCCGAATTCCAGTGGCTCCGGACGCCTCAGCCGGAGCGGATTTTCTCGCTGACGGGGCACTCTTTGCGACTGACGGGGCGGGAAAGCTGGGGGTCGTGGTTTGAACAGGCTCTGGTCGCCAGGCGGCAGGAAAACCATGCCTATTCCGCCGCCACGGTGGTCGAGGCTGACCCGCCCAACTGGCAGCGGGGGGCGGGGATCACGACCTATTACAACCGCTTCAAGTTTCATCTGGCGGTGGTCACGCGGGAGGGCGGGCAAAGGGTGGTCCAGTTGGCCTCGTGCCTTGGGATCGGCGATCAGGATCTGACCTTTCATGGGAATTTCCCGATCCCAGACGGGCCGATCCGGCTGGAGGTTCGGGTCGACGGAGCCAGCCAGCAATTCCTGGTCAGCCGTCCGGGGGGCAATCCTGAACCGATCGGGCCGGTGCTGGATGCCTCGATCATCTCGGACGAGGGGGGGAGGGGGGAGCATGGGTCTTTCACCGGGGCCTTCGTGGGGATGATCGCCTATGATCTGACAGGGCAGGGGTGGACGGCGGACTTTACGGAGTTTGAGTATGTTCCGGCTGTCCTGGGTGTGTTATCGGGGGGATAACACGCGTGTTATCTCTCGTAATGCATTGAAATACATCAATATAAAGTGTGATATTCAGATTCTGTTAACTTTTGCTGCCCCAAATTTCACACCCTTTCGCGGCTAGACCTGGCCGCGCAATTCCTTTCTTGAATGCGCGGAAAAACCCGTCATAACCGGGTTTGATCAAACTGGACGCGCCATGCCCGACGACACCCGCAAGATACCGACCCACGAGGTCACCTATGCCCAATTGCGGGACATGATCCTGTACGGTGTGCTGCAACCCGGCCAGCCGGTGACCATTCAGGGGCTGATCAAGGATCTGGGCGCCGGGATGACCCCGGTGCGCGAGGCGATACGGCGGCTGGCCGCCGAAGGCGCGCTGCTGCCGCAGGGCAACCGGCGCGTGGCGGTGCCGCGCCTGACCATGGCGCTGCTGGATCAGATCGCTTTCGCGCGGATGACGATTGAACCGAAGCTGGCGGAACTGGCGGCAGGGCATTTGACGCCGGCGCTGATCGCTCGGTTGGATGCGCTGGACCAAGAGGTGGATGCCGCAATTCAAAGCGGGGAAATCCCGGCTTACCTCACCAGCAACCACGCCTTTCATTTCGCGCTGTACGAGGCGAGCGCGGCGCCGGTTCTTGTCGATATGGCGCGCAGTCTGTGGCTGCGGTTCGGGCCCAGCTTGCGGATCGTGATAGCCAAGGGCGCTGCCTCGGGTCTGCCGGACCGGCATGAAGAGGCGCTGGCGGCGATGCGGGCCGGGGACGCCGGCGCGCTGGCCCGGGCGTTCTCGGGCGATATTGCGCAAGGCATTGATCAGGTGCGGCAGGCGCTGGAGCGCGGCGAAGTCTGACGGCCGTGAGATCTGACGCAGCGAAGTCTGCTGGTTCCAAAATTTGATCAAATTTCTTGAACGCGGTTGGATTTGATCATACGATGCTTCAAAGCCAGCGGATTCGCGCGCGCGCCGAGAAAGGGTCATCATGAACAAGATCACCAACCACATGCCGACGGCAGAGCTTCAGGCGCTGGACGCGGCGCATCACATGCACCCGTTCAGCGACAATTCGGCGTTGGCCAAGAAGGGCGTGCGGATCATGAAATCCGCCAAAGGCGTCTGGCTGACCGATACCGAAGGCCACCGGATCCTTGACGGCATGGCGGGCCTGTGGTGCGTCAACATCGGCTACGGCCGGCGCGAACTGGCGGAGGCGGCTTTTGCCCAAATGCAGGAGTTGTCCTATTACAACACGTTCTTCCAGACCTCGCATGTTCCTGCCATCGCTTTGGCGGCCAAGATTGCAGAAATCGCACCTGGCGATCTGAACGCGGTGTTTTTCGCCGGGTCGGGTTCGGAAGCCAATGACACCAACATCCGCATGGTGCGGCGGTATTGGGACATCAAGGGCCAGCCCGGCAAGCGCGTGATCATCGGGCGCAAGAACGGCTATCATGGTTCCACGATGGGGGGCGGGTCGCTCGGCGGCATGTCCTCGATCCACGCGCACGGCGGGATGATCGACGGGATCGTGCATATCGGCGAGCCGAACTGGTGGGATCAGGGCGGCGACATGACGCCAGAGGCGTTCGGGCTGCTGCGCGCGCAGGAGCTTGAGGCGAAGATTCTGGAGCTGGGTGTCGAGACTGTCGCGGCCTTCATCGGCGAGCCGGTGCAGGGGGCGGGCGGGGTGATCATTCCGCCGGCCAGTTATTGGCCGGAAATCCAGCGGATCGTGGACAAGTATGGCATCCTCTTGATCGCGGACGAGGTCATCACGGGCTTTGGCCGGACCGGGAATTGGTTCGGCAGCCAGACCTTCGGGATCAAGCCGCATATCATGACCATCGCCAAGGGGTTGTCGTCGGGCTATCAGCCGATTGGTGGGTCGATCGTGTGTGACGAGGTGGCAGAAGTCATGGGTTCGGCGGGGGATTTCAACCACGGCTATACCTATTCCGGGCATCCGGTGGCGGCGGCGGTGGCGCTGGCGAACCTGCAGATCATGCAGGAAGAGCATATCGTCGAGCATGTCCGGGACGTGGCCTCGCCTTACTTGCGCGACAAGTGGCTGGCTTTGGCCGACCATCCGATGGTGGGCGAGGCGAAGCTGGTGGGGTTGATGGGGTCGATTGCCTTGACCCCCGACAAGAAAGCCCGGGCGAAGTTTGCCAGTGAAACCGGCAAGATCGGCTACATGTGCCGCGAGCGCTGCTTTGCCAATGATCTGATCATGCGGCATGTGGGGGATCGGATGATCATCTCGCCGCCACTGGTGATCACGCCGGACGAGATTGATATCCTGATGGAGCG
>Ga0105047_10009000_pt1 | contig 16513 bp, 11 predicted proteins | sample MAT04_FD_78384 | JGI IMG/M metagenome (GOLD analysis project Ga0105047, IMG submission 78384) | Freshwater microbial communities from Lake Fryxell liftoff mats and glacier meltwater in Antarctica - MAT-04 (megahit assembly) | ecosystem: Environmental > Aquatic > Freshwater > Ice > Liftoff...
CTGGATTACCTTCGACGAGACGAACGTGCATATTCCACTCCCGACACAAACGGGCAATCTGATTGTGACGCTCCCCGGCACGGGGAAGCATAAGAACGCCAATCGAATTTTATTCATGACGCACATGGACACCGTTCCCCTTTGTGCTGGGGCAAAACCAAAACAGGTCGGCAAAAAGATCGTGAATCAAGCTAGTACCGCACTCGGTGGCGACAACCGAACGGGTTGCGGTGTGCTCTGTACGCTCGCCGCCGAATTGCTTCAGAATAAACTCGAACATCCGCCGATGACGTTGCTCTTCACGGTGCGCGAAGAATCGGGCCTTTTCGGCGCCCGCTTCCTCAACCCGGCCGAGTTCGACGACGTTTCAATGGGCTTCAACTTCGACGGCCGCAGCGCCGACGACGTGATCGTCGGCGCCGTCGGGGCGGATCGGTGGGAAGTCGAGATCCTCGGCAAAGCGTCGCACGCCGGAGTCGCCCCCGAGCGCGGCATCTCGGCGATGATGATCCTCGCCCACGCCATGACCGACATCCAGGCCAAGGGCTGGTGGGGCAAGATCCTGAAAGACGGCAAAGAAGGGTCGAGCAACATCGGCCCTGTCGGAGGCAAAAACGACCAGACCGCCGGAGATGCTACCAACGTCGTTACCGATTTCGTCCTAGTGAAAGGTGAGAGCCGCAGCCACGACGCCCGCTTCTTCAAGGCCATCACGAACGCTTACAAAGACGCCTTCAGCGCGGCTTTGAAGAAAGTCCTCGACCACGAAGGGAAGCAGGGCAAGTACAAGTTCACGTCGCGCACCGACTACTTCCCTTTCAAGATTTCCGAGAAGGCCGCGGTGGTGGCGAAGGCGAGCCGGGGCGTGACGGCCATCGGGCGCACGCCGAACATCCGCGTCGCCAACGGCGGCCTCGACGCCAACTGGATGGTGAAGCACAACATCCCGACCGTGACCTTCGGCGCCGGCCAGAACGAAATCCACACCGTGAAAGAATGGATCGACCTCGTCGAGTTTGAAGCCGGATGCCAACTCGCCTTGGCCCTCGCCACCGGGACGTAACGGGTTGTATCGGTTCGGAACTTCTCAGCCGGAAGGGAGTCTATAGGGATGTAGACTCGCGCAGGCTCCGATTGGGGATCGACGATGGGCCGCTTCTTACTACCGATTCTCGCAATCTTCTTGTCCGGCACGACTTCCGCCCGCGCGGCTACCGAGCCCGATGAATCCGAAGCGCGGGCGATCGCCTTGGCACTCGCACTTGGCGGTACCGCCAAACTCGACGAGAAACTCGACGAGATTGCCCGCGTCGCCGTCAAACTCCCCGCCGCGAGCGACGCTGTATTGCAGCGACTCTGCAAGATGCCGAGCGTCGGCTCCCTCGAAATCTTCGACGCCACGAAGTGCGGCGAGGCCGGGTTCGCCGCCCTCAAAGAACTCCCCGACTTGCAAACGCTCACCCTCGGCAAATGCCCTCTCGGCGACAAAACCGCGACCGCGCTCGGTACCCTCCGCACGTTGAATGCTTTGTACATCGGCGAATCGAAACTCACCGACGCGACCTTCGCGCACTTCAAAAAATTGGTGAACCTCAAAGTCCTCGACGTCTCCGATTCCGCGCTCACCGATAAATCGGCGGCCGTGCTCGTCGGCTTCAAGAAACTCGAGGAATTGAATTTGTCGAAGACCAAATTCGCCGACGCCGGCGTCGTTGCCCTTAAAGACTTGGACAAGCTCCGCCTGCTCAAATTGAATCAGACGAACGCCACCCGCAAAGGGATCGACGCCATCGAAGCCGCCCGCGGCAGGGATCTCACCGTCCGCTGGTGAACGACGAACTTTCCGCGATTCGAGGCCCGCGATGCGAACCCTATTCGTTACTCTGATCGTCGCGTTCCCGGCCGTCGCCGCGCCGGTGCCGAAGGAAGCGAAAAAGACCCCGCTCGAACAATTGCAGGGGAAATGGCTCATCGTCTCGATTGACAAAGGCGAGGGGCCGATCGTGCCGGAGGGGGACTTCGCCACCTACACGCTCACGATCGACGGCGTCCACATTTCCACGGCGACCACGACATCCTCGGCCTACCCCGAAATGATGGTGACCGTCGAAGATCACGTCCTTCAACGAGTCACGCGAGTTGCAGTAAAGTAGCTCACTTCTCGAAGCGCTTGCGGATCTTCTCGGCCTCGGCCGATTTGTTCTGGCCCTTCAGCGCGTCCAGCAGGGTGTCGCGGGCTTCCGCGTTGGTCACATCGATGCAGATCGCGTCGCGGGCATAGACCTCGGCTTCGGCGAAACGGCTCGCGTCCAACGCCGCCTTGGCGAGTTTCAACCGGGCGTCGAGGTCGTCCGGATCGTGGCCAACAACCTCCTTCAACAGTGGAAGCAGCTTTTCCGATTCGCCGGTCATCTTGTAAATGCGCACGAGCTGTTCGTTCCAGTCGGCTTCGAGCGGGGCGAGTTTCTTCGCTTTCTCGAACATCTTCCCGGCCTCGGGGAACTCTTTGTTCCCGAGGTGCAACCGGCCGATGCTCGCGATCAGCTTGACGTCGTTCGGGTTCGCCTCCAAGCCTTCTTCGAGCGCGGCCTTGGCGCCTTCGGGGTCTTTGGCGCGGTCGAGCAACTTGGACTTCACGATGCTCGCCAGCCCGTGGCCGGGCTTGGCTTCGAGCACTTCGTCGACCAGTTTCTTGGCGTCGGTGACTTTGTTCCGCCGGAGGTGCTGCTCCGCAAGGCGGGCCTTCAGGTCGTTATCCTTCGGATTTTCCATCACCGCATCGACGAGTTCGTCGAAGGTCAACACTTTCTCGACCGGACCGCCGGGGGCGGATCCCTTCAGAATCTCCCCGACGAATTCCTTGTAGCCCGCTTCGAACTCGGCTTTGCTCACGCCGCAGGCGGCCCGGATCACCGAGGCCGTGTCCTTGCCAGCTTTGTACTCGTTGAGGACCTTCGCCACCGCTTCTTCGCCGTGCGTCTTGGTCAGGTAGTCCATGTAAATTTGGCTCTGACAGTAGGCCAGCGTCCATTCGTCCGGATTTTTGGGGCGGACAAACCCGAGCAGAATGGTGTCGAGGTTCAGCAGCGTTTTCGACGCGTATCGATCGCGCAATATTGCAGTCCAGGCCGGTGAGCGGCTCATATTTTCGTTCCGCACCGCGAGGCCTTCGGTGACCCAGTGCGGGCATTGGTAGTCGGTCTGGGCCAGGTTGAAAATGTGCGTGAGTTCGTGCCGCATGACCCGGCCCCAGTTGAAGGGTTTGCTCAACCCCTTCGCTTTGGGCGAGGCCATCGCGACGACGCGGCCCGTGCAAGCGCCGATGGTGTGCAAGTCCGGCAGGCCGACGGTGCGACCGCTGAACATCTCGTGGCTGTTGAAAACCTCGATCAGGATGCGGCCTTCGGGTTCGTAGGCGAATTGCTTCTTCAACTCGGCGTGCGTTTCTTCGAGAAACTCGGCCAGGAACTCGGCGAGGACCTTGTCCGTGAGCGGGTCGAACCGCACCAAATAGTGGGCCGTTTGGAGCGTCTCATACTTCTCCAAGTGCGTGAGGACCTTGATCGAATTGGCCACGCGGACGTTGAACGGGTCGGCTTTGAACGCCGCATCCAGCAGTTTCTTCCCCTCGACTTCGTTGCCGAGGCGCAGGTAGAGCATCCCCAAACTGGTGCGCGGCCCGCTGAGGAACGGCCGGAGTCCCGCGGCCTTCTTGTAGTATTCCTCCGCTTGAGTGTAGCGCTTGCGTTCGTCGAGGCACGCCGCCAACTCATGGTAAAAGAGACCGGGCTTGCTGTCGAAGGCGCCCACTTCTTTCACGGCGGCGTCGAACTCGGCCTTCTTATTCTGCAACAGTTGAACCCCGGCCAAGCGACCGAGCGTTTGACTATCGCGCGGCCGGGATTGCTTCGCCTTCAATAACAGTGCTTCGGCCGCGAGGAAATCGCCCGCGATCACTTGGATCTCGGCTTTGACCCGCAGTGCGACGGCGTGCTTGGGGTTTTGTTTCAGTGCGTCGTCCGCGAACTTGTCGGCGTCTTTAAGGTCGAACTTCACGAGTGCCGCTAGGGCTTTCCCAGCCAGCGGATCGGCGGCTTTCGGGTTCATGGTCAAGGCTTTGTCGAATGCGTTGATCGCGTCGGGACGGTTGTATTTTTCCAACAGCAACTCCCCAGCGAGTTGCTCGGCGGGCCAGAAGCCTTTGTCTTCGGCGAGGGCGTCTTTCAAAACGTCGTTCAAGATGAAGCGGAATTGCTCCTTCAAATTGTGCCACCGGGCGTTCTCGGCCCCGCTGAGCGCGACGTGCAGCAGATCCTCGGGATCGGTGATGTCGTCGTCGGCGTTGCTGCGGGCGGTGTAGTGTTTCACCGCGAGGCGGAAGGTTTTATCGGCGGCGTCGACCTCGCCGCGATCGCGCTGGATCCGGCCTTTGGTCCAGATCGCCCGCAGTTGGTTTTTATCTTTCGCCAGCGCCGCGTCGGCGTCTTTCTCGGCGCCGTCCCAATCGCCGAGTTCGTACAGCAGGTCAGCCCGCGCCGCGAGCAGGTCGAGGTTGTCCGGGAAATCTTTCTTCGCGGCGTCGAGCACCTTCCGTGACAACTCGGTGTCACCGACGAGACGGTGCGACTCCGCGATCCCGACGGCGGCGTACGGCGAAAGCGTCTTGTCTTTCGACACGGCCGCTTCGTACGCGGTGCGGGCCTCGTCGTAGTTCCCCGCGAGCAACCGCTTCCGCGATTCGGCCAGGGCGGCCTTGTGCGCCGGGGCTTTCTTCCCGGCCGGTTTGTCCGCCGCCACCGGCGCCGACGGGGCGACGAGAAGGCAGCCGACGGCGAAGAGGATAGGAATGAGCAACGCGCGCATGGCGGGGAATCCGATTCGGAAGGAAGGAAGTCAATCGACTGAAACAATCACGGGATCCGCACACCGCGGCAAGCCTCTTCGTAGCTCGCCTCCAACTCCAGTGGGACGGCAACGGCTTCGTCGATCCAGAGGGGGAGCGTCGGCAGCGCTTCGCCGATGGCGAGGGGGTAATACCACGTATCCACCCGGCGTTTACCCCGCGCGCGGCGACCCCGGAGGGTGGCGACGTATATTCCATCTTCGGCGGGTTGTTCCGGCCTACCGAGTTCGTCGAGGAGTCCGGCGAAGAGGTTGGCCCCGTAGCTCGTGACGACATCGACGATGGTGACGCAGACGCCATTTTTAAGAAAGGCCGCGCACTTGGACGCAAAGAGTTCCCTCGTTTGGGGCCGATCTTTATTCGAAGGGCTCACCAGTTCGATCACGGCGACCAAGCCGTAGTCACGGTAAACTTTCACTTCGTATTCGTCGGAATCCAAGGGATCGACATCGAGTGTCAGCGTCGGTTCCGCACAAGTATAGAGTGCGGTGCCTCCGCCGCTCGTCGATTCATTCCAAGCGAATGGATCGCGCTGGTCGAGAATAGCTACATCGACTTCATAGCGCCCGATGTGAATGTTCGGCCCGGCCCGGTACTCCGGCGGAAGGAATCGATTGAGCCTTTCGGCGATTTTGGCCGTCCACATCCCGTGGGCAGTGTCCCAAGCATACCGAGCTGTCATCGGCGGACGGAAGTGGTCGCGCAGCGGCATGGGCGATCCTTTCGACGGCGAAGTTCACTAATGCCATTCTACCCGAGCCGACGTCGCAATCCCAACCGTCACCCCATCAGTGGGATCGGCCGGCGGTCGGTCACGGGGAGGCTGGCGTCGACGCCGACGTAGACGATCTCGGCGTCCGTGACGGGGATTTCGAGGGCGTCGCGCTCGGCGATGACGTCGATGTGCATCGTCACCGAGGTCCGGCCGATTTTGACGAGCCGCGTGAGGAACTTCACCACGTCGCCGACCATCACCGGCTGTTTGAATTCGACGCGGTTGATCGCCACCGTGACGAACGACGCCTTCGCGTTCCCTCCGCGCAGCAGGACTTCCCGCCTCGCGCCGATCGACCCGGCCGTGTCGATGTGGCTGAGGATCACGCCGCCGAAGATGGTGCCGAATGGGTTCGTGTCGCGCGGCATCATCACGACTTGGATAGCGGTGTACGGCTCGGTCATGGTCGGGGTCTCGCGGAATCGGGGTCGGCGCGGGCCATTACTTTTTCAGCTCCGCGTAGACGACGCGGAAGCCGAGGTTCCGGTCGCTCTCGTTCGGATTCTTGTAGCCGCGGGAGGCCGAGCGGGCCATTTTGGCCGGGTCGTTCCAAGCGCCGCCGCGGATGACGCGGACACCGCCGGCGGCTTCGGTCGGGCCGGTCGGGTCGGTGCGGTCGCCGGCGGGGTAGCTCTCGCTATAGAAATCGGAGCACCATTCCCAGACGTTGCCGTGCATGTCGTAAAGCCCGAAGGCGTTGGGCTGCCGCCGGAGATCTTCGAAGCCTTTGTCGGCGGGGTCGCCGTCTTTGGCCGCCACCGGGAGCGGCTTCAAGCGATTCTTGGTGACTGCCGGATTCGATTCCCAATACGGGTCGTCCGCTTCTTCGAGGAATGCGGCCTGCTTTTGGTAGACGATCTTGCCTCCGAATGCGAACGGCGTCGAACTGCCGGCGCGGGCGCAGTACTCCCACTCGGCTTCGGTCGGCAGGCGGTAACCCCAGCCGGGGCGGCGGTCGCGGTCTTTGAGGGTCAGCTTTTCGCAGAAGTCGATGGCGTTCAAATACGAGACGCTGTCGACGGGGATCAGGTTGGTGATTTTCGGACTCGACTTCGACGGATAGTAAGCCGGCGAATTGCCCATGATCTCCAGGAACTGCCCCTGCGTCACTTCGGTAGTGGACATGTAAAACGGCTTCGTGATCGAGACTTTGCCGGGGGGGCCCTCGTGCACTTCGCGCAGTTCTTCGCTCTCCGGCGAGCCCATTTGGAATTCGCCCGGTTCGATTTTGATCAGGGTCATGCCGTAGCCGTTGTCGAACTTCGGTTCTAATGGCCGGGCCGATTTGACCTCGCGGCTCACGTACCAAACTATGATACTGCCGACCCCGATGAGCAAAATCAGAATCGCGACCCCCGCGAAGATCACGAGCGGGACGTTCGAGCGCGCCTTCGGTTTCCGCACTCGGATGGCGTCGGGGTCACGGGGCTTCGGTCGTTCGTTCTCGTCGTTGCGCCGAGATTTCGTTTTGGGACGCGGGCGGGTAACCTCGTCGTCGTCCGGAGTGTTGTCGAACGACGCGAACGGATTCGGCGCGGCCGGCTGCGGGAAGGGCATCGGCGCGGAATACGGCAGGGCCGGGATCGCTTGCGGCAGCGCACTGCGTACGGCGGGGGGCTGACTCGGAACGGTATTGCGCGCCGCGGGTTGCGCGGGGATCACGGGTCGCGCCAGCGGTTGGGGGTATGCGGCGGGGGTCGGCAGGGCGTAGCCCATGCTGCTGGCCATCGGCACGGGCGGGGGTACCGGAATCGCGTAGCTCCCCGACTGCGGCGGGCAGTACGGCAAGAGGGCCATCGCCACTTGCGCCGGCGTCTGCGGGCGATCCTGCGGGCGTTTCGCCATGATCCACGTGATCAATCGATCGAGTTCAACCGGGGCATCGGGGAGGGACTTCAACAAACTCGGCGGTGGCTCGGTGACGTGCTTCACCAGTTTCTCAGTGGCGTTGGCCCCTTCGTACGGCACGCGGCCCGTCAACAAGTAATACAGTGTCGCCCCGAGGGCGTACACGTCCGCGCGGATATCGACGCCCGTCGGATTCTGCGCTTGCTCCGGGGCGAGAAAGTCAGGCGTGCCCAACACGAAGCCTTCTTGGGTCACCCGGTTGGCGTTCTCCCCGCCGGCGTAAGTCGGCTCGTGGAGGAGCGCCAAGCCGAGGTCGAGCACCTTCACTTGGCCGCGCGGCGTCAGCAGTAAATTGCTCGGCTTCACATCGCGGTGAACCATGCCGCGCTCGAAGGCGTGTTGCAAGCCGATGGCTGCTTGGCGGATCGCGTCGCAGGCCATCGGGATCGACATCGGCCCGTGCGCCCGCACCAGTTTCGTCAGGTCGGTTCCTTCGACGTATTCCATCGACAGGCAGAGCCCGCCGCCGTCGATCTCTTCGGCGTCGAAGGCCATGACGACGTTCGGGTGCGACAACTGCGCCGCCGCGTGGATCTCTTGCCGGAAGCGCCCGACGGCTACGGGGTTCGACAGTTTCTCTTTGCGGATGACTTTGAGGGCAACATCGCGGCCGAGCCGTAGGTGCTTCGCTTTGAAGACGCGCCCCATACCCCCTTCGCCGAGCAGGTCGAGCAACTGATACGAACCGATGGTGAGCTCTTTCGCCCGGCCATTGTAAATCTCTTTAACTTGGAACGGGGTCAGCAAGCCGCGGCGCATCAATTCCTTGGCGAGCAAGGGCGGATCGGGTCGGAACTCTGCCGCCCACGAACGCACGTCCGCGAGTTGGGCCGCGTCGAGCAGATGCGATTGGCCGAGCGACACGAGGAAAGCTTCGGTGGGGTCGGCGCTCATGGGCGGATTCCCGGATGGGCATACCGACCGGCGACGGTCGGGCGATGGCACGAAGACATTATGCCCGCCGCTGGGGCAGAGTCGAGGTGTTGGGCTCGAACCGTCCGGGTGTGGCATGACTTCCGGAGAAGTCCGATGACCGACGGCCCGTACTTCTCATTCTCAATGTTTGCTCAGATCCACCGCTTCCGCAATAGCCACACCTTGACCAACTGCGTCAGTGCGACGTAGCAAAATAAAGTCGCGATCAGCAGTGCCCAATACAGCGGCGGCGGGGCGGTGAATCCCAAATAGCCGCCGACCGGGGTGAACGGGATTGCGACGCCCACGGCCATGATGACACCGGACATCGCCAGCAACGGCCACGACGGTCGGCTCTGCAGGAACGGGATCTTGTTGGTGCGGATGACGTGGATGATGAGCGTCTGCGTCAGCAAACTCTCGATGAACCAGCCGGTTTGAAAGAGACTTGCGTTGCTGGCCGCCAGCTCGGGTGTCGAGGTGTCCCAACATTTGAAGACGTAGAGCATCAGCAGAAACGTCGTGCAGTCGAAGATCGACGAGCAAGGCCCGACAAAGACGATGAAGCGCGTGAGTTGCTTGAGATCCCACGGCCGCGGCTTTTCGATCTGCTCCGGGTCGACGGCGTCGGTCGGGATCGCCGTCTGGCTGATGTCGTAGAGCAGGTTGTTGGCCAAGATCTGGATCGGGGCCATCGGCAGATACGGAACGAAGATGCTCGCGCCGAGCACGCTGAACATGTTGCCGAAGTTGCTGCTCGCACCCATGCGGACGTACTTGAGGATGTTGGCGAAGACTTTCCTCCCTTCGATCACCCCCGCTTCCAGCACCATCAACGACTTTTCCAGCAAGATCATATCCGCCGATTCTTTGGCGATGTCCACGGCGGTATCGACGCTGATACCGACGTCGGCCGTGCGCAGGGCCGGGGCGTCGTTGATGCCGTCGCCCATGAAACCGACCGTGTGCTGCCGGGATTGCAACGCTTCGATGATCCGTCGTTTGTGCGCCGGAGATACGCGTGCGAACAGAGTCGTCTTCAGCGCGGCGTCGGCGAGTTCGTCGTCGCTCATCGTTTCGACGTCGCTGCCGAGGAGTGTGAATTCCGTGGAGAGGCCGACGTCATTGCAGACTTTCCGGGCGACTAGGTCGTTATCGCCCGTCAGCACCATGACGCGGATGCCATGGCCTTCGAGGGCCCGGATGGCCGCCTGCGCCGTGTCCTTCGGCGGATCGAGGAAAGCGACGTAACCGTTGAGGATGAGGCCGCATTCGTCGTTCTTCGAGTAAGGGGTGGAGCCTCCCACCGCGCGGCGCGGCTCGAACTCTTTGCTGGCGATGGCCAGTACGCGGAACCCGTCGGCGCTGAGCCGTTCGTACTCCGCTTTCAGATCCTCGATCATCAGGTGTTCCATCGCGAACGCTTCGCCGTCCAGTTCGAACTCCTTGCAGCGCGAGAAGATCTCTTCGGGTGCGCCCTTGCTGATGATGCGATCCCGGCCCGTCGGCGTGCGGATCACGACGGACATGATGCGGCGTTGGAAGTCGAAAGGGATCTCATCGACCTTGATCTGCTCGGGGATGGCCGCGTGTTCGTGGGTCTCGGTGTGGGCGAGGATGGCGCGGTCGAGCACGTTCTTCAAGCCGGTCTGGAAGTGGCTGTTCGTGTAAGCCAAGGCCAGGACGCCTTGGTCTTCCTTCAACACCACGTCGCAGTACTTTTCCAAAACGACCCGGTCCATCGTCAGCGTGCCGGTCTTGTCGGTGCACAACACATCCATCGCCCCGAGGTTCTGAATAGCATTGAGCCGCTTGACGATCACCTTCTTTCGGCTCATCGCCAGCGCGCCCTTGGACAGACACACGGTAACGATCATCGGCAGCATTTCGGGCGTCAACCCCACCGCCACGGCGACCGCGAAGAAGAATGCCTCCGTCCAATTCCCCTTGGTCAGGCCGTTGATCAAGAAGACCGCGGGGACCATGACGAGGAGAAACCGCATCATCAGCCACGTGAAGCCGGCGATGCCCTTCTCGAAGGCGCTCGGCGCCGTCTCCTCCGTCAGCGTCTCCGCCATGCCGCCCAAATACGTGCCCGACCCCGTGGCGACGACCACGGCCGTCGCCGAGCCGCTCTCGACGCTCGTGCCCAAGAACGCGATACTCGTTAACTCGATGGGAGTCGTCGTCGCCGGGTGCTTTTCGACTTCGAACTTCTCGACCGGATAGCTCTCGCCGGTGAGGGATCCTTGGATGACGAACAGATCTTTGGCGGAAACGATGCGCACGTCGCCGGGGATCATGTCGCCGGCCGCGAGCTTGACCACGTCGCCGGGCACGAGTTGCGAGATGGCGATTTCCCGCGACGATCCCTCGCGGACGACCGTCGCCGCCACCGAGATCATCGATTTGAGTTTGGCCGCGGCGTTATCGGCCTTGGCTTCTTGAAACAGCTTCAACCCGACGCCGAGCGCGATCATGATGGACATGACAATGCCGGCCCGTAGGTCGCCGGTGGCGAAGGAGATCGCCGCCAGCACGGCGAGAAGGATCACCAGCGGGTTGAGGACCGAGTGCCAGAAGAGTTTACCGAGACCGGCCCGTTTGTCTTTGGCCAGCACGTTGGGGCCGTACTCGGTGAGGCGCACGGCGGCTTCGGCCGAAGTGAGCCCCTCGGGCCGGCTGACCAGTCGGACGAAAACGCCGGCGACATCGAGCGCCGCCGAATCGACGGCGAGTTGCGACACCGCGATCTTCGGCTTCTCGCGCCGGATGTCGATGAAGAGCCGCTTGGGGATGACCTGATTTCGCCCGGATCGTTCCATGCCCCAAGTCTACGGAGCGGATCGACAGGACCAATTGCTCGGCCGAAACCAATTTGGGAAATGATCATAGGGTGACACGGTCACTGACAACCTAAAGAACCTGAGTCCGAAGACTATTTCCGGCTTTACTTTTGGCCACCCTCTTGAGGACTCCGCAATAGTAATGGCTACGTCACCGTGGGCGAAAATCTCCAAAGCGTTCCGGACGTTATCCACGGCAGATCACATCCGTTTCGCCAAGGTGCCAAACTTCGGGGAACTTCGGTCGGGGCGGCAAGCTCTCCGGGAACGCGCACGGCTGGCACCGATATCCCGACGCTGGTCGCGTGGTTCGACCTTCCCCTGTCGAGTAGAAATGATCGCAGAGGATCACGGAATCGGAGGCCACAGCTTCTGTCGGTTTTCAAAAAGTTGACCATGAGTGCCATCCTGTGCGGGTGTGAAAAACGGTAACGCGACACACCCTCTCGTTCACCGTCTGAATCGCTGGCCGGAAAGGAAGATGGAAATCTGTGTGACGCCACTTCCGGAGTGGCATGGTCGTGAGGACACGGCATCCTCAAAGCGGAGGTTCTTGCCGCGTTGTGCCGACTGGGGCAGCCAAGGTGGCAAGCGTAGGAGTAGTGCGCAAACGACGAGAGGCCTTTGCGACCTCGCCGTTGACCACGAGCTGGACGAAATCGAGAAAGACGGAGTTGCCATGCATCATTTCGAATCGTCGTCGGGTTCGGCCTCCGGATCGATCCCGTCGGCCCCGTGGCGATCTGGGATCATCTCGAGCAGTTCCGCGCTCCCGCGCACGTCGTTTTCGGTGTCGCCGATGTCGTTGTCGACGGAGAAGAGATCCTCGGGATCCTCGGCGGGATTGCCGTGGGAGGAATTGCCATCCCGCATCGACGCATCAGTGCGGGCGCTGCGCTGGCGGTGGACGGGATGGAATGCGGCCGGATCGAGATCGGACTCGTCGATCTCGACGACGTCATCTGGGGTGCGCGGCATGATGAATCCTCATTGGACCGATCTTTCCTAAATGACGGAGTCTCGGGAGATCCGAATCAGTTTCGGTTCGCTCTCGATCCAAGTCAAGCACATATTCCCCCATCGATAACGGAATCAGAGGCCGTCTGGCGACCCGAAACCGCCTGGAGTATGTCCCAAACGCTGCCCGAACCCGGTTCCGCTGCCCGAAACGGCCATCGAGATGTACCGGTCCCGCAGGCGATGCCTCTTTGAAGTAGCCGACATCGCGTAAGCGGATTGAATTGGTGGCGATTTGCGGGTTCGTCAAGCAGTGCGGCGGCGGCATCGTTCTTGTAAGTGTACCCTTGAAAGGAACAACCTTCCGGTTTATCTTCCAAGAAACCATCTGGTCTAGGACGAAATACAGCTCACTTTCTCGACGGGAAGATCGCATGGCAACGTTGGTCCAAGAGGAGCCGTCGGATCGTATCCGGGCTGCCGTGGCGAAAAACCCGCGCAAGATGACCCTGCAACTGGCCCGCGACCTCGGTGTGCCGGAAGTCGAGGTCATTCGGGCGTTTCCTCCAGAACGGGTCACGGAACTGGATATTGCCCGGTGGGAAGAGTTGCTTCGCAGCTTGGAGGGATTGGGGGCATTGCGGGTGCTGGTTTCCAACGGCGCTGCGACAATCGAAGTGGACGGTCGGTTCGGCGGCTTCAGCACTGCAGGCGAGTTCTTCAACGTCCAAACCGACACACTTGACATGCACATTCGCTGGCAACAGTTGGCGGCGGCATTCGCCGTCGAAAAACCGGGCCACATGGACGGCACAGCTACACGTAGTTTGCAGTTTTTTGACCAGACGGGGGCCGCCGCATTCAAGGTCTTCCTCAACTTCGGTGGGCCGATTACGCCGGAGCAGGAAACCCGTTTTATCGACTTGCGAACGAGATTTTTGAAATAGCGGGGCGAGCTTGGATGAGGACGTTGTCATCGAGTAGCGTGCCGCCAACCCGATCGGGGTGCCGGATCGCGGGAGTCGAGCTCGTAGGTGCCGTGCGGGCGGGGCCTAGGTTCGTCCTCGTTCCCGAGGGTCCGTCACGAACAGAACGAACGGCATCGTATTTGTAGTGGCATTGGTCACTTTGCCGACCGTGCGGGCCGATGAAGCCATGACGATCTCCGAAGCTAAGAATGTCCGCAAGTTGGTGGAGGACAATGCGGGCAAGTTCGAGAAGGGAATAGGGCGGCCGGCGCACTTCGTCGTCAACTTCCGACTATGAATGGAATGATTCGCCACGATTCAAGACGGGAGAAAGGTTCCATGCGTTACAAATGTTGCCTCTGCTGTTCGGTAGTCACTCTTTTGCTGTCCGGGGCGTTCCTCATGGCCGACGACAAGCCGCAAGTCTTGCACCAGTTCACCGGGGCCGACGGCGCAAAGGAGTGGCAGACGGTCAACGACGGCGTGATGGGCGGCGTGTCCGAGGGCAAGTTCAAGATCACCGACACGAAGACGATGGAGTTCTTCGGCACGTTGTCGCTGGAGAATAACGGCGGCTTCGCCTCGGTGCGGACGAAGGCCAAGAAGCTCGGGCTGGAGAAGGGCGATACGCTGGTCGCCCGAGTCCGGGGTGATGGTCGGGAGTATTCGTTCAACCTCTACCTCGCCAAGCCTCTGATGGCGTTCTCGTACCGTGCCGCCGTTCAAACCAAGAAAGACGAGTGGATCGAGGTGAAATTGCCGCTCGACAAGTTCGAGGCCACATCGTTCGGTCGTCTCGTCAAGGACGCTGGTGCGGTGAAACCGGAAGAGGTCAATGCTCTCGGGTTCCTGTTGGGCGATAAGAAGGCCGGGGCGTTCAAGTTGGAAGTGGAGTGGATCAAGGTGGTGCGGGCGGGGGCGGCGAAGTGAATCTACTGCTACTCCCAAATCGCTTTGGCTACTCGTGTTTGTGTTGCTTCGAATACTTAGGTCAAAGCGAAGTCACGTGGGGGATTAATTGGCATTCGAAGCCTCCCGGTTTCCTTGCATTCGCTCTGCGTGAGTACCGCTTCTCCGAATCCCGCGCAACCGCCTCACGCCAGGATTGCCTTTACCACTTTCGATTCTTCGACGCCGGTAAGGCGTTGATCGAGCCCTTGAAATTTGTGGGTGAACTTGGCGTGGTCGATACCGAGACAGTGGAGGATCGTGGCGTTGAGGTCGTTCACGCCGACGGGGTTCTCCACAGGGTTGTAGCTGAAGTCGTCGGTTTCGCCGTGGGTGATGCCGCCTTTGATCCCGCCGCCGGCGAGCCACATGCAGAAGTTGCGAGGGTGGTGATCCCGGCCGTAGTTGTCTTTCGACACGCCGCCTTGGGAGTAGACGGTGCGGCCGAACTCCCCGCCCCAAACGACGAGGGTGCTGTCGAGCAGGCCCTTGCGTTTGAGGTCCACCACGAGCGCCGCCGTCGCTCGGTCGGTATCTTTGCACTGGTTCCCCATCTCATTGGGGAGGTTGCCATGTTGATCCCAGCCCCGGTGGAGAATCTGCACGGCGCGGACGCCGCGTTCGACCAATCGACTGGCGAGCAGCGCGCTGTGGGCGAAGGTACCGGGCCTCGTCGCGTCAGGGCCATAGAGTTCGAGCGTCTCTTTAGTTTCCTTGGTCAGATCGACGAGATCGGGCACACTGCTCTGCATCCGGAAGGCCATTTCGTACTGGGCCATGCGCGTGCGCGTTTCGGGGTCGCCGAACTTCTCGGCGGTCAGGCCGTTGAGCTTGCTCAGGGCGTCGAGCATCTGTCGGCGATCGGTGCCATCGACGCCGTCCGGGTTCTTCAAGTAGAGCACCGGATCGCCGCTGCGGAGGGCGACGCCGGAGTGCTTCGTCGGCAGGAATCCGCTCGACCACATCCGGGTGAAGATCGCTTGGCCGTTGCTACCGGCCGGGAACTTCGGCGTGAAGACGACGAACGACGGGAGGTCGTTACTCTCGCTACCGAGGCCGTAAGAGAGCCACGAGCCGATGCTCGGCTTGCCGGGGACTTCGCTGCCGGTCATCACGTAGGTACAGGCGGGGTCGTGGTTGATGGCGCCGGTGTTCACGGTCTTGATCAAGGCGATGTCATCGACGATCTTGGCCGTGTGTGGGAGGAGCTCGGAGTTCACCCACGTGCCGCACTTGCCCCCTTGGGTGAATTTGAATTTCGTCGGGGCGACGGGGAACTTCCCCTGGCCGCTCGTCATCGTCGTGAGCCGCTGCTTGTTGCGGACGCTCTCGGGGAGATCCTTGCCGAAGTGATCGACGAGCTTCGGTTTGTAATCCCAACAGTCGAGTTGGCTCGGCCCGCCGTTCATGTGCAGGTAGATGACCGCCTTCGCCTTCGGTTTGTGGTGCGGGAAGCCCTCGAGCGCCGGGTGCGCCCGGGGGATCGCCGGCTTGGCTTCGGCCCCACCGGCCCGCTGCCCGGCCAGCATGGCGAGCGCCACGCCGCCGAGGCGAACGCCGTCGCCGAAGAATTGCCGGCGGGTCTGTTGAACGAGGTATTCGTGGATCGGATTCATGGGAATCTCAATGTTTTTCTGTCATCTGATGTCTGTCGTCTATTTTCAGAAAGAGATGACAAATATCCGATGATAGATGTCAATTCCGCGTCAGCGTCTCGTCCAGGTTCAAGAGCAGCGTGGCGATCATCGTGTAGGCCGCCAACTCTCCGGGTTTCATCGACGCGTTCGGTTTCGTCTCGCCGATAGCGATGAGCTTCTTCGCGTCCGCCGGAGTCTTGATGTAGCGTGCCATGTGCGCGGCGAGCACTTCCTTTACGATGGTCATCTCCTCGGCTGTGGGACTGCGCGAGAGCAACGCCCGGAAGGCGAAGTCGATCCGCTCGGCCGGGGTCGCGCCGCCGTCGGCGATCAAGCGTTCGGCGAAGGCCCGGGCCGCTTCGACGTGCTGCACGTCGTTCATCAACTGTAGCGCTTGCAGCGGCGTGTTGCTGCGGTCCCGCCGGCTGCAGGGCTGCTCGCGGTTCGGCGCGTCGAAATTCGAGAGGAACGGCGGCGGGGCCGTGCGTTTGAAAAATGTGTATAAGCTTCGGCGATAGAGGGCCGTTCCGGTGTCTCGCCGATATGTCATCGTGTTCGACCCGGTGAACGCCACCGGTTCCCAGATGTTGTCGGGCTGATAGGGCTTCACCCCTTTGCCGCCGATGGTCGGGTTCAGCAGCCCGCTGACGAAGAGC
>Ga0105047_10009001_pt1 | contig 16512 bp, 13 predicted proteins | sample MAT04_FD_78384 | JGI IMG/M metagenome (GOLD analysis project Ga0105047, IMG submission 78384) | Freshwater microbial communities from Lake Fryxell liftoff mats and glacier meltwater in Antarctica - MAT-04 (megahit assembly) | ecosystem: Environmental > Aquatic > Freshwater > Ice > Liftoff...
AGGGGTGGCAGGGAGAAGAGGTCAGAGAACTGCGGGAAGGAAAATGGGAAAAGGAACTTGAGGTGCTACTAAAAAAGGCAAAGAAAACCCAAGAGGATGTAGAAGCAGCGACGAAGTCTGCGCGGTGGAAAGTTGGCATCGCGAGGGAGATGAAGCGAAAGACCACGGCCACGAATCCCTGGTTGGCAAGAACCTTGGCGATGGGCCACCCCATCCGGGTTTGTAACCTTGTGAACGGCATTTAAAATATATGCCCGCCCCCATCGGCTGCCCGACCCCATTGGCTGTCGCGACCGGAAAAATCGTCAACCTGGAGGGTTGCCGGACTTCAAATCGGAGGCGCTATCCGGATTGGGAGTTCCGAGAGCGAGGGAAGGGGCCTTCTCGGAGATGGTCTTCATGACAATGATCTGAGTCACTCTCAGGTAGGTTGCGCCGGAAATGATTTCCGATGCCATTCGACGAACATTGCGGGAGTGAGGACAGGGAGATCGTAAAAACGTCTTCCGATCAGGCCGTCAAAATCCTTTCGGTCGAGGGTAAGGAGCACATCCGCCCATGCAAAAGCGCTGAATAAAATGGGGCGATCCTTGGACTTTGGGAAAACCACTGGCAAGTCGATGGTGAGAATATCTCTGACTATTTGGAGTTTCCCACGAATGCAATTCCATGTCTCAACCGCGACCAGACCCAATTCCGGAATATTGGTCGTTATTTCACTGATAACATAGGGTGTCGAAATAATTTCCCAACTCTCAGACTCTGCGATCCGAAATGTTTCCCGCGATGCTCCTGTTGTCGATCCACAAGCTGCGAGCAACACGCTCGAGTCCATAAAAATCTTCACCGGTTGGCACGCAGCGTGGCCATGTCTTTCTCATCTTCGATGATCCACCCCATCATCTCCTTCTTTGTGAAAACTCTGGGGGAAGGTAATTGGGATCGCTCCAAACGCAGAGAACTTGCGAGTTGCAAAAGCAGCTCCTGCTTCTCGGTGACTGGCAACTTGGAGGCGGCCAACTCGATTTCTTGGAATGTGGACATCATTATAATTTATCCTTCGGAGGGAGGTTTTCAAGATACAAAAGCAACAGCATGTTTCGGGTATTGACCAGAACCGCTGAGGGAAATGCCCTTAGGCGTTCTTGGCGGAGGGGAACGATGGCCCTAGAAAGTATAAACCACAAAATAGAACTCATTTTCTATTCAGCGAGGTTTTTGGTCCCCGGATGGTGAGGATGCGCGATTCGAGGCGGGTCTTGTTTATAGGGATTATTTTTTCAATGCTGCCAAAAACTCCCCGGCATCCTGATAACGGTCCTTGTGTTTTTTTGTCACCGACTGGTCGATGACGGCGGCAAGAGGCTTTGAAATTCCGGGGTTGCGGGAGCGAATGGGAAGGACCTCTTCATTCAATAAAATGTGGATGAGGATATTGCCGGGCTTGATATCGCGGTGGACGAAGCCCTCGCTGTGGGCAAAAGCAAGCCCCTCAAGAGCCTTGAGCGCGTGGGGTATCAATTGCGCAGGGGTGAGTGAGCCACGGTTCTTCTTGAAAAGATCCATGAGTGAACCGCCATCGCAGAGGGCCATCACAAAATAAAAGGCGCCAGCGTGCGAACCGCTCTCGACGAATCGCACGATATTCGGGTGGGTGAGTTGGGAGTTCACGTCCATCTCCCGCTGGAATTTGAGAACATCCTCTTCCGTGGCGTCGGTCTGGGACAGCATGACCTTGATGGCGACCTGTGCGCCGTCTGCCTTGCGTCGGGCTTGATAGACCGCACCGAAGCCGCCACGCCCGAGTTCTTTTTCCACCGAATAGCCTGGAACTTGAAGACCGCCATCGTTTTTCCCAGCGCCAAAGACCAATTCGAAAAGTTGGTCCGGGGAAAGTTCGGAAAGCTCACCGTGGTTCATTCCAGCTTTGACTGCGGGCTGGGCAGCGTCTTTCTCAATGGCTACGGCGAAATCCGTTTGGCCAACAGTGATTTTGTCGCCGTCATTTAGTTCGATTACCGGGAACTTGTGCTTCGCCCCTTCTGCCGGAGATTCTCCGGCTTTGCGTCCTCCCCATTTCTTCCCGTTGACATAGGTGTCGTTGAGGCTGCCGAGGTCCCTCAGCGAGGCTTTGGGTGGGCAGGCTTCCAGGATGAAGTGGTGGCGGGAGACTTGCGTATCGTCCGGAAATGCGGCGTGGCAATCGGCCATTCGTCCGAAGATGAACGTATCGTGCTCGGTAAAGGTGAAGACCTTTCCTTTTGCCGGGCCTCGGGTGACGGAAAGAATGACTGCCATGAGGATGTATTATGTTTCGGACCGAAAATCGTCAATCCATTGACCATGGGGTTTTGGCTGGTTCATTTGAATTTTCGCTCCCGGGAAAAAATCCCGCCAGGAGCGCTCCGCCGAGGTCGCGCTGTCCAGGCGGGAATAGGCGGCGGCGTCACCTGGCCAGGAACGAAATACATCCGTAAGAAGGGGAATGGCATTCCGGGCGTTGCCGGTTTCAATCTCAACGCTCGCGAGCCGGAACTTGAACATCGTTGAGGTTTCTCCAACCGGCCCGATGGTTTCGATGATTTTTGCGTGTTCCATCCCCCGGTGGGCTGCGTCAATCACGAGATCCCTTGGCTGTTCCGCCAGAAACGATTTCTCGGTCGGATTCAGCCGCCCCCGGGCTAAGAGAATCCCCGCAAGCGCCGTATCATTCAAGTTCGTCAGTGGTGTCGAATCAAAAGCGACCGCCTCGTCATGGTTGCCGAGTATTGAGGGGCAGCCCAGAGCGTTGACAGCCTTCAGGCACGCCCTCGCCCCGGAGGCATATCCGACAATATCCCCAAGGCAGATCATGCTGCCGATACCAAGATGACGGATGTCAGCCAAAACAGCACTGAGCGCCTCAAAGTTTCGAGTGGATATCACTGATGACAGCGATGGGCTTCTTCATAACTGTGCATACTAACCAAGAGAAAAAGCGTCAACCCACAGGCTTGCTTGAACCGATTTCAAAACGATCCAACAAAAGCGGGCTTCCATCCAGCTCAAGCTTTATGCGCCAAGAGGTCTTTGGCGTGGGCGATGGCGGTGGCGGATTTTCCGCCGAGCATGCGGGCAATTTCGGTGATGCGGGATTGATCTTTTGTGGGGTGTAGAGAGGTTTTTGTTCGTCCCTTGCGGACTTCTTTGGAGACCACGAAGTGGTTGTGGGCAGAGGCGGCGACTTGGGGGAGATGGGTGATGCAGAGGACCTGACGGTTGGCAGACAGGTCCCGCATGCGCACGGCGACGCGGGTGGCGGTTTCACCGCCCACGTTGGAATCAATTTCGTCAAAAACCAGAAGCGGCACTTCGTCCTGCTCGGCGAGGGCGCCTTTGAGGGCTAGCATGACCCTTGAAATCTCTCCGCTCGAAGCGATGGCGCGAAGCGGGCGGGCGTCTTCTCCCGGGTTGGGAGAAAATACAAACTCGGCGACTTCCATGCCTTGGGGGCCGGGCTCTGACAGTTCTTCGAGGGAAATCGAAAATTCGCATTTGGCAAAGCCAAGGTCCTTCAATCCGGAGGTGATTTTTTTTTCCAGAGATGTTGCGGCTTCCTTGCGTTTGGCCGTGAGGCGGGTTCCTTTGGTTGTGAGGAGAGAGGCGGCTTTTTGGATTTCGGAATCGAGTTCGCCGGAGCGAGCGGCGCGGCCTTGAAGTTCGCACAGGCGGTAGGTGGCCTGTTGCCCGAACTCAAGAATTTCAGTAAGGGAGGCTCCATACTTGCGCTTGAGGGTTTGGATCAGATCAAGGCGAGCTTCGACGGCGGCGAGGGCTGCGGGGTCAGCGTCCACAGCGCCCGCATAATCTTGGAGGGCGGCGTCCAACTCTGCAATGGCTTCGGAGGCGGCCTCCGCAAGCGAAACCAAGGCCTCGGCGGAAAGATCCAGCTTCGAGAGCTCGCGGGTCGAGCGGACGGTGTCAGAAATTCCATGAAGCAGCGAAAATTCCTCGCCGGAAATTTTTGCAGAAAGCCCACCGCAGAGTTGCAGGATTTTCGTGGCATTGGCCGCGGCCCGGTGTTTGGAAACAAGGAGTTCCTCTTCTTCGGGTAGAAGTTCGGCGGAAGAAATCTCGGCCGTTTGATGGGTGAGCAGGTCGATCTCTCGAAGAGCGGCCTGTTCGTTTTCATGGATTTCGCGGTGTTCGCGTTCCAGGGTTGCGAGATGACGGCGGGCTTCAGAGACCTCTGATCTTAAGGTGTCGGCCCCCGCAAAGCTGTCCAGCAGCCGGGTTTGTTGGTCGCGGGAGAAGAGGCTCTGATGGTCATGCGGCCCATGAAGATCCACCAACTGAACTCCCAAAGATCTCAGAAGGGCTAGCGTGCAGGGAGAACCGTTCACAAATTGGCGGCCGGAACCTTCCGTCGAGAGCGAGCGCTTGAGCAATAGCCGCTCTTCCTCGCAGGGTTCCACGCCGGCTTCCTCCAAAACCGAAGCCAACCGGGGGTCAGCCACGCCGTCAAAAACCGCTTCCACCGTGCAGGTGTCTGCACCCGAGCGAATGAGCGATTTGTCGGCCCGTTCGCCAATGAGCAAATTGAGAGCGCCAATAATGACGCTTTTGCCAGCGCCTGTCTCACCAGTGATGGCGGTGAAGCCTGGTCCGGGTTCCCAAAAAAGATCTTCAACAAGCGCAAGATTGCGGATGCGGAGAGAAGTCAGCGTGGCGGGCATTCTGACTGGATGGCTGGAGACCGAGGGATTACTGGGGAAGCCAGCCGAGGGAGAGGCGGAGGCCGCTGATTCCTCCGCGTTGGGGTTTGAGCGGCAGCTTGAGGAATTCGGGTTCATGGGCGGTGAGGGCTGCGGCTTCTGCGGCAAAATCCGTTTCGAGTTCCGCCGCTTGGGCTTGCACGTTTTCCAGGGATTGGCCTGCGGTGGCGGCCTCCGAGCCCTCTTTCATGGATCGGCTGACGCCGCGTGCTGCCGTGGTTGCTCGTCCAAGGTTTGTAGCGCTGATGGCTTTTTTGCCAAGGAAAGCGCCTAGCAGGCTGGAACCCACGGAGATCATAGTCTGCATCGTGGCCGCGGAGGCCTGTTGCTTCTGGCGCTCCAAAGCCGCATGCGCCCGCTCCAACCGCACTTGGAGGGCCGCCTCACGAGGGGCAAATTTCTTGTGAAGCGCTTCAACGGCTGCATCCCGGGATTCCCGGATTTGCAAGGCGAGGCGGGCACGGAATTCCCCCTCGGTTTCTTGCGGTTCAGAAACGGCTTTAGGGTCTTTGCAGGTCAGAACATCCAATGTTCGGGAACTCGCCAGCCATGTCCGAAATTCCTTCTCCCATGCGGAGTAGCTTTTGGCTTGGGAGGCGAGGGCAGGCAAGGTCTCATAAGTCGCCCCGGCGGCTGGTTCGTGGGTTAACGCCGACAGCGGGATTTCCAGCACTTCGGACGATCCCCAATCGACTGAGGTCATCGCCGAGGGAAGTTCGGCAGCAAGGAGAACGCTCTCCGTGGATTCAAAACCGGATTTGGGGTCATTGTAGGTCAGGTCGGCAGCACCGATCAGCACGGGCCGGTATTGCGGGGAGGGAGAACTCGAAGGCACAAAAACTTGGGGAATTGTGGGAGGAAGCGGGGGCCTGCTGCCGCCAGATTCAGCAAGCATGGGGGTTTCCTGCGCTTGAGCATCAGGCAAGGACTGGTACCGGCCTTCCATGAGCTTCCGGATTTGGTCGCGGGTGAGCGGACCCCGCAGATAACTCATCACCCATCGCGTCTCAAAGACGGTTGGCGCATCATCATTCACGTTATTCATTAGAAAAATCCGATTGCCCAGACTGGCGAGGAGGGCCTCGGTTTTTTGACGGTCAAATTTTCCTGAGGAGGAAGCGCCCTGCAATCCATCAAGCACCCGTGCCTTGTCGCGCTCGGTTTGCAAGCGCCCGATAAACCATGTGCCGGCATTGGAAAGCGCTTTGTAATCAAGATCCACCGGGTTTTGAGTGGCAAGCACCACACCGACGCCAAAGGCTCTGGCCTGCTTCAACATGGTGAGCATGGGGCGTTTGGAGGGTGGATTGGCGGAGGGGGGCAGGTATCCAAAGATTTCGTCCATGTAGAGGATCGCGCGCAGGCTGGTGGTGCCGCTTTGGGCGCGTGTCCAGGAAAGGACTTGGTTGAGGAGGAGGGACACAAAAAACATGCGTTCGTCATCTCCCAAATGCGCGATGGAAAAAATGGCAAGGCGGGGTTTGCCCTCGGGAGTATAAAGGGTCTTTGCAATGTCGAGGGGGGCCCCTTCCCTCCATGTCGCAAAAGCGGGGGAGGCGAGGATATTGTTGAGGGCCATCACCAAGGCAAAGCGGTCCTTCGACGGGTAAAAGGTCTCCAAATCCAGGACGCCCACTTTTGAGAAGGGCGGGTGTTGGATTTGCTCAATGATGCTTTCCAGCGAAAGGTTCTCGCCAGCCTGCCATGCGTTAGTGAATAGCGTGGAAAGAAAAATTCCCTCCCGGCTTTGGATCGGGTCAGCTGCGATTTTGAGGAGCCCCAGAAGGCTGGCCGCCGAGGTCTGGGCACGGTCGCTGAGTTCTTCGGGGTCGCGGGTTTCGGGGGCGTTGAACGAGGCGAGGACATTGACGGGAATCCCCGCCGTGCTGCCGGGGGTGTAGATCGCGACTTCGGCCTTTTCTTTGAGGAGGCGGATGCGGTCAGGCCCTTCTCCCCAACTTGCGAGACCCTCGCGCCAAAGGTCGGCTTGGCCGGCTGCAAATTCCTCGGGGGTTTGATTTTTTCGTGCCGCGTCTTCGGGGTTAATCCATGGCAGAAAATCTTCCGTCTTGAGGTCGGGAAACGTCAGCATCAGATTCCCCAAGTCACCTTTGGGATCGATGATAATGGCCGGGATTCCATCGATGGCGGCTTCCTCCAGCAGAGCGAGACACAATCCGGTTTTCCCGCTGCCAGTCATTCCCACACACACGGCATGGGTCACCAAGTCGCGGGATTTGTATAGGAGGGGCGTGTCGGCTCCGGTTTTGGATGTTAAGTCGTAGGGTCGCCCGAGATAGAAGGCGCCCAGTTTTTCAAACGAGTCGGTGTCGAAGGCCATGGGGGAATTTTCTACATGAGCGCGAACTAAAGGGCCATGTATTATTTCATGGATTCTGAGAGGCGGTCGTCCTGCTCAATGAGTTCTTGCCACATTTTTTTGAACTCCGGCTCGTAACGTTGGTCTTGGAAGTCGAACATATGCTCGCGGTGTTTGACGAGGATTGAAATTTCCGGCGTCATTTCCTGCCAGACCTCCCGAAGAATTCGTAGGGCTCCCGATTCGCGGTCCCAGAGCACGGCGTAGGAGTCCGTGAACTCCGAAGCGTAGTTGGGCTCCGCGCGGTCATTGGGAAGCCATAAGATGCGCGGAGGGCTGGTTTCCTCAAGGAGCATGGGAGCGATATAAAAGTTTTTCAAAATCCCTTCGCGGTACTTTGCGCGTGCGCCCGCTTCGTCGCCTTGCAGGGAGTGGCAAAGGGCCCACCCAAAAAGCAGCGAAGGCTCGGGGTAATCTTTCGAATAAGACTTTTCGTAATCGGCAAAGGCCGCAGAAGCCGACTCCATGTCCTCAGCCAACAGGTATAATAAGGGGATAAAAAAGCGAACGCCTTGATTGTCCTTGGGGTTAAGGCTGAGGAGGGCTTGCAATTGGTCGGCGGTTTCGGCGTGACGGCCGCGGTGCCAGAGGGTCATCGAACGCCCATAAATGGCCCGCAGATAAGGCCGCGTGCCGCGGTCCTCCCACCATGAGGGATTCCGGTCTTTCCAACGACGGCCTTCAGACTCAATAACCTCCTCATAAGCCGTCATGCAGGCTTTCCAATTGCCTTTTTGAAAATCCGAGTCCGCAAGTTCCACGCGGGCCAGAGCGCAATCCGCGTCCCGCTCGATGGCCATCCGCAAAAGGGCTTCCTTTTTGCCGGGGGATCTCACGCGCATGGCGGTATTCAACAGACCCCTGGCAATCTCTTTGGATCCAGGAAGAACCATACCTTCCGCACCGGAAAATCGTTGAACAACGGAAAGCGCAAGCGCCTTCATTTCCTCGGGACCACTATCCACGATTTTCTGAAACCGAATCTCCACATTTTGTTCCTCAGAAAAGGCCCGCCAAGCTTCCTGATCCCAGTCATCACTCACGCTGATGTGCAGGCGGTCGGGAGCTCCCACGGTGTCAAATAGCCGGAGCAACAAATTTTCCACCCGGGTTTGGTCCAGCTCCTCAAGCAGGGTGGGGGACGAAACCGGCAGACCGGTGCTGTCACAAATGATGAGCAGGGTTGGCAGAATGAAGTCAGGGCCGGTGGGCACCGGCTGGTCGAGGTCCAGCCAGTGCAGAGTCCATGTCGTGCGCGAGGATTTGAGGGGCTGAATCATCGTTTCCAATCCACCACCACTTCCTGCTTCTGCCCAAAGCGGTCGAGATAATGGACGACACCATTGGCGACCCCATATTCGTGGACGAGCTTGGTGACTTTCACGTCATAACAACAATACTCGGCGATCTCCATAAAACGCCCCTCGCGGAACCACCGAATGGCATCCAACCCATCCGCGACTTTCCCAACGCCGAGGCTGCCTTGGGCCACGTCTTCGAGCTTGAGCCGGCGACCAAGGACTTTTTCAATTTCCACGAGTAGATCAAGGGATGGCAGCATGTGGGCCAAGTCGAGAGCGACGTAACCCATGAGAACCTCATAATCGAAGCTGATGGTGTTGTAGCCGACGACGAGGTCGGCTTTTTGAAGTCTGGCCACCAAGGCATCCGCACGGGCTTCGGAAAAAATTTCGTAAGCCCCGTCGGCCGTGCTGTAGATGACCCCGATGGACATGCCCATCGCCCCTTTTTTGTCATAGCCCCCGACATCATTAAAGGTGCGTTGGGTTTCCAGATCGAAATAAACAATATCCATCGCGACTAGAACCGGATCGGAGGAGGCGTGGGCGCGGCAAGCACGGGCACTTCAAAGCGTTGCAATTGGGGGTCGGCCGCTTCGGCCCTGCGAACAGGGAGCCCGTCCTCCCCGGGGCGACCAATTTCGGTGGGGGAAGCCGGTTCATTGGGCAGGGTCAACGGAGGAAGCGCACCGGGCACAAAAGGGGCCGGGGAGTCAGGGGTCACCACGTCCGGCGACCCATTCACGGCGATGGCTCTGGCCACGGGGACGGACTCATCGAAACCCTGCCCTCCGACCCGGACTGAGGCATAAACATCCGTGAGCCCAAGCAGGGTGGGGGAGTTCACGGCGATTGGGCGGATGCGGCTGAGGTCAATGGCCGCCTCTGCACGTGGCCAATCGGCCTCCGCGTATTCTCTGGCGTAGGTGCGGATTCCCGAACCATGGACATCGCAGGGAATTTTTGGCATCTGAGCCTCCGTGGCGTATTCCATGTGAACCGTGGACACCTCCTTGCTGGTTCCTGTTTTCGGATCAAAAACCTCATGGTTGCAGCGTGGTGTGGCCAACAACCCGGAACTGCGGCAAACTTCCACCTCTTTTAGCGTTTCGGGACGAAGGATTTTGACGGCAGGAAACTCCTTGGCGGCCGCGTTCATCACATCGGTCCACACCGGCAAGGCCAAGTCCTTGCCGAAGGCTCCTCGAAAAATGCGGGTTGGTTTGTCAAATCCTACCCAGACCCCGGTGGTGACTGAGCTGTTATAGCCCACGAAATACGTGTCAGTAAAATTGTAGGCGGTGCCGGTTTTGCCTGCCGCGGGAAAGTCACCCAGCCCATACGAAGCAGAGATCGCGCCGGTTCCAATCCTGAGCGCATCTTCGAGCCCGGCGTGAACCTGATACGCGGCTTCCCGGCTGATTGCCGGCACTTTGGAAGGTTTTTCTTGAAAGACAATATGACCAGCCGCATCGGTGATTTTGCTGATGATAAATGACTTTTCAGGCCGCATGCCCGCACCACCAAAAATCGTGTAGCCCATCGTGAGCTCTTCGAGTGTCATCTCACTGCTGCCCAGGAAGGTGTTTGCAAACGAGCGCAGGGGCGATTTGATCCCGGCTGCGGCGGCGACCTTTTTGACTCCGTCCAGGCCCGCACGGAAACCCACTCTCACGGCCGAAGCGTTTTTGCCTTTGGCGAGGGCTTCCCGCATGGGAATGTTGCCCTCATAGTCATTGTCAGGACGTTCCACGCCCCATTCCCCGAGGATACCGGAGTCTCCGCCCACCATCACATAGCGGTTATCGATACAGGCGTCCTCCACCATCTCTCCGGGAAAGACCCCCCCCTCGTAGGCTGCGGCATACACAAAAGGTGTGAACGCCGTGCCAACCGGTCTTCGGGCTTGGCTGGCCCGGTTGTATTCGCTGTGTTTAAACTCCCGGCCCCCGACCAGGGTGAGGATTCCCCCTGTGGCCGTATCGAGCGCAAGGACGGCGGCTTGGAGGTATTTGGGTTCCGGGAGTTTGACGCTCATGATTCCGCGGTTGATCTTTTCCTCAATCGTGTGAACCCGTTTGCGATACGCCTCAAATGTCTCGTGGGTGTAGCCGGACATGGCTTCGATTTTGGCCAGGTTTTTTTTCACTGAGTCTTCCGCGGCTTTTTGCATGACTGAGTCCATGGTGGTGTGGATTTGGAATCCTCCATTCATAGCCCGGTCGAATCCCAGCGAGGCGATGGCTTGCTGACGGATCGTGTCAATGGCGTAAGAGACTTTGAAGGGGTTGGTTCTTTTGGTCACGACCAGCTTAGCGTCAACTTCCGCCCGGTATTCATCCCGCGTGAGAAATCCTTGCTCGCGCATACGTCGGAGGACGAAGTTTCTGGATTCGGTGGCGGCCTCAAGGTTATTCCATGGGGAAAGGGCCTGTGGGCTTTTTAACAAGCCGGCGAGCACCGCGCTTTCTCCAACCTTCAGGTCGGCCGCGTTTTTACCAAAATATCCGCGTGCTGCGGCTTCCACCCCATAAAAGCCGCTTCCGAAATACACACGGTTGAGATACAGGCGCATAATATCATCTTTGCTGATGGCTTCTTCGATTCGTTGCGCCAAAAAGATCTCGACCAGTTTGCGCTGATACGTGCGCTCCCGCATTTCAAAAGAATTTCGGGCGAGCTGCTGGGTGACCGTGCTCGCGCCCTGGCTGATCCTGCCCTTTCGGTAGTTGGTGATGGCTGCCCGGACAATGCCGGCCCAGTCCACACCGTTGTGCTTTTCGAAACGGTTGTCTTCGGCCGCTATGACGGCACGGACCATCGTGGGAGAAATTTTGTCCAAGGGAACCGGATTCCGGTTCTGGATAAAAATTTTGCCCATATGATTCCCGTGCCGGTCGTAAATGATCGACGCCGCCTCCATGTCTTCGAGCAGGTTGAGGTCAAACCTTTTGGCCTCTTTGCTGTAGTGGGCGCTGAGCAGTTCCCAGCCAACCCATGCCGTGAGGGCTCCCGCGAAAACAAGCGCCAGTGGCAGCAACACAAGCCACTTGATCACGAAACGCCGTCTCCGGGTGTCCCGCGCTTTCTGTTCCCAACTGTAATAACCTTTTGCGATAGCCTCTTATTGTTGCCCCAAGCGACGTTTCACGCAAATCCGAAAAATCGGATTCAAACGAATTCTTTAGGTGGGAGCGGAAGAGCTTTACAGCGCACTTGTCACTTGCGACTGGAAGCGGCGAGCTGAGACTTCCCGCAACTGAGATGCTGACTCCAGTTGCTCACCCACTTTTAATCACGCCCCGGCACTTCTCATTTTGAAAAAGCATTGTGCGCAGCCCGACTGAGATCGGCGATCTTCAGTCGTCGCTTCTATTCTTCCCGAGCTTCGCCCGGCACTCTTTTGGCCCGGCGAATAAATTCGCCGCTCCGAATAAATTCGCCAATCCCAGTAAAGATTCCTCCCCGCTCACTCGAAAATAGAATTGCTGAGAGACGGAAACGTTGCACCCGATCGAAGGCCTTCTTGGAGCGGGAAAGGAGTCGGAAATTATGAGAATTGCACCATGAAGAGCATGAAGGACATGAAGGGGGGAGGAGAAAGGTTCTCTTCGCATTGTCCTTCGTGGTAGAAAAGCCTCTTCTCCTAATTAAAACCCCATGCTCATCTCCTGACACTTGTTCATGAGCACGTTCACGCGAAACCACTGATCTTAAATCCAGAGATGAGAACCACGGACTGCAGAATGGAGTGGGATAACTGAATTCTCCGCCTTCTGATCGAAGTTAAGTTTTCACTGGGTGATTCCACTGAAAGTAGCGAGGGGGTGTGATGAAAAGCGGGTGAGGTTGCCAGGCAGGCCAGGGGGCATGGTCGTCTCGACTGTGTGGGTGTTGGCTGAGCTTGGGGAATCAAACTTGCAACGGGCGAGACGGACTGGTCCCCCTGACTTCACCCAATTTTAATCACAACCTCGCCCAGATAGAGGTTGCCCTAAACGAATTCGATATGGGGGTTGGTTGGAATGAGGCCTTTCCCGGCGGCCTCTGACAGGAATTTTTCCACTGCTTGGCGTCCCACCGGCCCATAATCGAGCGTCAACTCATTCACATACATCCCAATAAATCGGTCGGCCAAGGGCACGTCCATTCCCCGGGCGTGTTCCATGCTGTGCTCCACTGCAGGGAGACGGTGTTTTAGTCCATAGGCGATGCTTTCATGCAAAATATCCCGGATTTCCTCTCGGATGGCCAACGGGAGATCTTTCCGAATCACATTGCCCCCCAGCGGCAGAGGCAGTCCCCGGGTTCGTTTCCACCATTCGCCAAGGTCCAAGACCTTCTCAAAGCCCTCGTCTTGATAGGTGAGCTGACCCTCATGAATCAATAGCCCCACGTCGGCGCGGCCGGCTTTGACCGCGTCAAAAATCTCGTCAAAGGGCACCACCACATATTCAAAGTCGGCACCCAAAAATAATTGAGCCGACAAATAGGCGCTAGTCATTTTACCAGGGATGGCAATTTTTTTGCAACGAAGCCAAGCGCGTGCTTCGTCATCGCCGGTGGGAGGATCCTTCTCCAAAGTCACAAACATCGGGCCATACCCATCCCCCATGCTCGCGCCGCTTGGAAGTAACGCGTAACTGTCCAGGACATGCGCTAAGGCATGGATCGAGACGGCCGAGATATGCAACTCGGCCCGCATCGCCCGCTCATTGAGGGTTTGGATATCTTGAAGGATGTGCTCGAAGCGGTATCCCCGCAGGTCGATTTTGCCTTCGGCCATCGCGTAAAACATGAACGCATCATCCGGGTCTGGAGAATGCCCAAGTTTTAGGACGATATCTTTCCAATCGCTCACCCTTTGGCTCCCGCGCGTTTGCGGGCATTGGCATCAAGAAGTTTTTTACGCATACGAAGAGATTTGGGCGTGGCCTCGACGTATTCGTCGGGAGCGATATATTCCAAAGCACGTTCCAAACTCATAACGAGCGGTGGAGCGAGTTGGATGCCCTTGCCGTCGCCCTGACTGCGCATGTTGGTCAGCTTTTTGGCTTTGCAGGGGTTGACAGGCATATCGTCAGGGCGGGCGTTTTCGCCGATGATCATTCCCTCATAAATTTCTTCCTGAGGCCCAATAAACAAGCGTCCCCGGATCTGAATGGTGTCGAGGGCATAGGCCATGCTGATCCCGGACTCCATGCTGATGAGCACGCCTTTGCCCCGGCTCGGGATGTCGCCTTTGTGGGCGCCATATTCTTTGAACAGGTGGCTGGCGGTGCCATGACCTTTCGTGACGTTGACCAGATCCGTTTCAAACCCGATCAGCCCCCGTGTGGGAATGGTGGCTTCGACCAGCACGCTGTGCGGGTTGTGTTCCATATTGACGATTTCCGCTTTGCGTCCGGCCAGCGACTGGAGAATGTCCCCCAGGTTTTCCGTAGGCACATCCACGTAAAGTGTTTCGATGGGCTCCAACAGCGCTCCATCTTCGGAGCGCTGGAAGATCACTTCCGGACGCGAGACCAGGATTTCAAAACCTTCGCGGCGCATCTGCTCGACCAAAATGGCGATCTGCATTTCTCCGCGGGCCTTGACTTCAAAGTGTCCGGCGGTGTCCGTTTCGCTGAAGAGGATAGAAACATTCGTGCGGGTTTCGCGGACCAGGCGGTCTTTGATCTGACGGGCGGTGAGCAGCTTGCCTTCACGTCCTGCAAGCGGTGAGTCGTTCACACAAATTTTCATGGTGATCGTCGGCGGGTCAATATCGACAAACGGCAAGGCTTCACGTTCCTCGCTGTCAACCAGAGTCTCGCCAATAAACACATCTTCAAACCCGGCCAGGCCGATAATATCTCCGGCAAAGGCTTCCGGCATCTGGACTTTTTCCAAACCTTCATGACCAAAAATCGTGGTCACGGGTTTGCGTTCCTTGGTGCCGTCCTTGTGAATGCAGACAATGCTTTGACCGACTTTTACCGAGCCGCTAATGATGCGCCCGTAGGCGATCCGCCCGAGGTAGTCACTGTAATCGAGGTTGGAAACCAACATCTGGAAGTAGTCCACATCCGCGATTTTTGGAGCGGGAATATGCCAGGCAATCGCTTCGTAAAGCGGGAGAAGAGTCGTGCTGGGATCCACGAGTTCGCGTTTTGCGATTCCATCCTTGGCGCTGGCGTAAATGTGAGGAAAATCGAGTTGTTCGTCCGTGGCATTGAGTTCCAAAAAAAGCTCAAACACCATATCAAGCACCTTGTGGGGACGGGCATTTTCCCGATCGATCTTGTTGATCACCACAATGGGCTTGAGACCGTTTTCCATGGCCTTACGAAGCACGAATTTTGTTTGAGCCTGGGGACCGTCATGGGCATCCACCACAAGGAGAACACCATCGACCATTTTCATGATGCGTTCCACTTCTCCGCCGAAGTCGGCGTGGCCGGGAGTGTCCACGATGTTGACGTGATAATCATTCCAGCGATACGCCGCGTTTTTCGCGCGGATGGTGATTCCTTTTTCGCGTTCAAGGTCCATGGAGTCCATCATCCGATCATCGGTTTTCTGGTTCGCGCGGAAGGTGCCCGCCTGTTTGAGGAGTTGATCAACCAGCGTGGTCTTGCCGTGATCAACGTGGGCGATAATTGCAATATTTCGAATTTGAGTCATTGTGTGGTTCCGCCCGTGTTGAGAGGCGGGCGCGGGAATATGAGTCGGTATGGTCGATCTAGCAAGCTCATAAGCGCGGAGGCCGCTGCTTCGGGAGTGGTGCCTTTCATGCAACGAAAGTCCAACGGGCAGACCCGGAGGAAGCACGGACTGCATTCCGCGTGGTGCCTGAGGGTGATGGAATTTGCGCCGCGAGGGCCAGTGAGGAGCGGTTCCGTGGAGCCAAAGACCGCCACGAGAGGCACGCCAAGCAAGTCAGCAAGGTGCATTGTGCCTGTGTCGTTGGTGAGCAGGGCGCGGCTCTTGGATAAGCCATCGATGAGCTCTTCCATCGAAGTGCGACCTGCAAGATTTTCGACGTGGCCAGGGAACCCCCCACAAATTTCCTCTGCAACAGCCCGGTCTCCGGCGGCTCCAAAAATTTTCCATTGGCAGTCTAGTTTCGAGGAAACGATTTCCATGACTTTGCGGAATCTCTCAGCTGGCCAGCGTTTGGCAGGCCCGTACTCCGCGCCCGGGCAAATAGCCAGAATTGGTGGTCCATCCTTTTGGAAAGGCCTGGCCTGTTGCGAAACCGCGGGTTCAACGGCTCCACACTTGGCGGCGATTTGCCAGTATCGGTCATTGTGGTGCACAGGCCTTGTGACCCGCTCCCGTTTTTTGAGTTTGATGGGCTGATTCAGAAACAGGTTTCGTCCACGGCTTGGAAAACCCACCACGCGAGGAATCCCCGCAAGCCAGGCTTCCAAAGCACTGCGCACGGAATTCGGAAAAAGCACCGCCACTTCGAATTTTCCACGCAGCATGTTTGCCACGGCGAAGACCGAGGCCTTGGAGGGGATTTCCAAAACCTCATCCACCTCGGAAACCGAACGCCAAATCGCCGCGAGTTTTGCGGGAGCCAATACCGAGAGCCGCGCATCCGGGCGTCCGAGTTTAAAAGCCCGTGCGGCTCGAACGGACATCACCGCATCCCCCAGCCAGTTGGGCGAACGGACCACGATGCGAAACGGTCTGAGGGAGGTGGGGTCGAGCCCGGGGGGCAAGTAGGTGCCACGGCGCTGGGTGACGGTCAGAAAATTTGGTGACGGGGTCTTCCACCGGTTGTGAACCCAGAACCAATCGGCGGGGGACTCACGAATTTGGGATTCCAGTTTGGTGTTGATCGCACAAGTCAGTTCTTCGGTTGAGCCGGTTGGAAGGGCAGTACCAACCACCACTCTCCACTTGGCAAAGCCGGAGGTATGAATCGCGACGGGGACCACGTCAGCTCCGGTTCGCAAAGCCAACTTCGCAGCCAGAGTGGATGTCGAACTCAGGCGTCCAAAAAATGGCATCCACATGCCTCCATCGCCGGCATTCTGATCCACCAAACCCCCCAAAACCCCGGGCTCCCGGATGAGCGCAATGG
>Ga0105047_10009002_pt1 | contig 16510 bp, 17 predicted proteins | sample MAT04_FD_78384 | JGI IMG/M metagenome (GOLD analysis project Ga0105047, IMG submission 78384) | Freshwater microbial communities from Lake Fryxell liftoff mats and glacier meltwater in Antarctica - MAT-04 (megahit assembly) | ecosystem: Environmental > Aquatic > Freshwater > Ice > Liftoff...
CTTTGTGGTGCTTACCAGCGTCGGAGGTCGAAACCCGCAACCAATTGCTTCAAGGCAATGGTCGGCCGGATTTTTGCCAAGCCAGTATCAGGGAGTAGAATTTAATTCGAGCGGAGCACCGGTCCATTACGTCAGCAACCCGCCGGGGATTACCAGCCAACAGCAGCGATCATTGGTAAATGCCGTCACGGAACTTGATCGCCAGAGGAATGCAGAACTGCACAATCCGGAAGTGAATTCACGTATCGCAGCCTATGAAATGGCGTTTCGGATGCAGACGTCGGTTCCGGAACTGGCAGATATGTCGAACGAACCAAAGCATATTCTTGATGCGTATGGAGCGACACCCGGCGACGGTTCGTTCGCGTCGAACTGCCTGTTGGCCCGGCGTCTGCTGGAACGCGGCGTGCGTTTTATTCATTTGTACCACCGTGGCTGGGATCATCATGGTGACTTGCAACGGTACATGAATATCTGTTGCAATCTGACCGACCAGCCAGTTGCGGCGCTGGTGAAAGATTTGAAGCAACGCGGTTTGCTCGAAGAGACGCTGATCGTCTGGGGCGGAGAGTTTGGACGAACTCCCATGTTTCAGGGAAAAGGCGGCCCCGGTCGCGATCACCACATCAAAGGGTTTACGATGTGGATGGCCGGTGGTGGCATAAAATCCGGAACGTCATACGGCAACACGGATGAACTGGGCTATCACGCCAGCGAAAACCCTGTGCATGTTCGTGATCTTCATGCCACGATGCTGCACTTACTTGGCATCGACCACAACCGATTTTCGGTCCCATATCAAGGTCTGGACATGCGACTGACGGGTGTTGAACCGGCCCTGGTTTTGCGTGAAGTACTTGCGACCTCGACTGTTTTTTGAATTGACAACAGCGACAATGAACGAGCCTGTGAGTCTGAAATGAGGACACGATGAAACGCTACGTCGTTACCAATCAGTCGTCGGGAGTCAGCCACGCTTTGTGTGACTCGCTGGGGGAAGCGATTGCCTCGGCAGTAAAACTGCAGGATGAGGGAAGCCGGGTCTTAATCGTGGACTCGCAGGGGTCTGGCGTCATGATGGTGGGGCACTTTGATTTGCTGGAAGCCGAAGGATATCTGGGCCGAAACCTCGGCAGCGAAGTCATCGATAGTGAAGTGCCTGTTGCGGACGTCATAAAGAAAGCCAAACGGACCGCTCCAAAGAAACAGATCTATCACTGGGACACTTGAGTTGGATGGTGGTTTGCAATCGGTTTTGTGCTATCGATTACCAAAGCCGCGAAACCAGACAGGGTGAAGACTCCCGCGCAGAATGCAAACAGAATATTCCACTCAGCCAACGTCGGTGTCTCCCCAAGGATCGTATTGTAGAAAATCGGGGCGATTGCAGCGCCAAAGTTACCGTGCATGTTCGACCATCCCATAATCGAAGCTGTGTACTTGCCGCCGACATCCTGAGAATAGGCCCAGATCGCGGGAATGCCCAGATCGCAACTGAATGTGGCTACGCTCAGGCCAAAGATGATCATCCACGGCAACCATCGCGACGCGGGATCAGGAATGTACAACAGGCCCAAAGCCAGGCACAGACCGTAACCGGCGGCGGCTGTAAATCGTGTCAGCGTGATTGGCAGGCATCGGCCCCATTTCAAACCAAAGCGGCGAGCGGCGACGTCGGTCCACCAGCCACCACAGAGCATCCCCGCGATGCCCGCAATTGTGGGAACGGCTGTCATGGTCGCCTGTTCCTGCAACGGGACTTGATGGACATTCCCCAGATATCGGGGGAGCCACGTAACAACAAACAGCCAGCCAATATTTGTGAGAAACTGAGTCAACGAGTTTCCCCATAAACTGATACTGGTCAGCACAGGAATCAAGGGGAATCGATTGTTCGCAGAGTCGGTCTCGGGGTTTGCAATTGTGGCGACTTGTGGATCAAGAACCGGTGTCTCGGCTGCAATCAGAGTACGCTCGGACTCGTTGCAAAGAGGATGATCTCGGGGCGTATCGCGGCAGACCCAGGCAAACACAAATGCGACCAGCACACCGACTAGTCCGTAAATAATGAGTACTGGTTGCCATCTGCCAGCCAGAGCTGTCATCAGCGCCACAGTCAGGATTGGTGCCAGGACAGCCCCGGATCGACCGCCCATCGCAACGACGGAACTCGCAGCCCCGCGGCCTGAGACCGGGAACCAATGACGGAGCATCCCCGAACAGACCGGGTATGCTCCTGCCTGAGTGACACCGCACAGAAACCGCAGAAGCAGCACCAGTCCTACCTGAGTTGTGACTCCTAACAGTCCAGTGAATAGCGACCAACCAAGAATATAAGCAGTGAGCATGATCCGAGGTCCGTATCGATCACTCAGCCAACCGGCAGGAACCTGGCACAGCGCATAGGACCAGAAGAACGCGCTCAGGAACCAGCTCATCTGTGTCTGAGTCATCTTCAGATCGACTCGCATCGATTCGGACGCGATACCGACCGCGTACCGGTCAAGATACAGGAGACACGCCATCAGAGTCAGGAGACCAGCAATGGCGAAGCGGACGTAGGTGGGTTGTGTCATAGAGAATGTCCACATGCAGACCATTGACCTCGTTTGCAGACGGAGATCGGGACAAGGCGGTCGGGGGATATTCGTATCTGCTGCTCAGCGTCCATCAGCGGGAACTCTCTGCGTTCGCGTTTGAGCAGCACAACGTCAGCCTGGCATCCCGTCCGCAGCGTGCCCAGTCGATCCTGCAGTCCCATGGCTGCGGCCGGCGCGGATGTCGTTGCACGAATGACTTGTTCAAGCGGCATACCAAGGTATAGGAATTTGCTCATCGTCGTGGGAAGATCGATAACCGGACCGCGCAGGTTGAATTGATGCAGGTCTGTGCTGATGGTATCTGGCCAGAAACCAAATTTGTGACACGCCGGTTCTGCAACGCGCCACACAAACGCTCCGACGCCGTGACCCACATCAAACAGCACGCCGCGCGAGCGAGCTTCGAGGATGGCATCGAGCGGAGCACCGTGTTCGTCGAAACAGTGATCCGGATGAGGATGGAAGAGATGCGTGTAGATATCACCGGAGCGCATTGTCTGCAGCACCGTCGAGGTGGGAATTCGCGAAGCGGCGTGGTGAATCATGCAGGGGCGATTTGTGAGTTCTGCAGCCTCGAACACTCCATGAAAACCGGCCCATTCATTTTTCGCATCAAAGTTGGCGAGCCCCGAAGTCAGTCGGACTTTCATCCCGATGAGTCGTTCAGGATGTCGCTTTACGCATTCCACTGCAGAAGGGACGTGAGCATGTCGCCCATCGTTCAGGTCACCCATAAATGGCGGAAAATCCGGATGCCCCTGAATGGCTCCGATCATCGAAATGTTCAGCAAAGCGAATACGTCTTCTTTTGCAGCCGGAATAATAAAACGAGCCATGTTGGCATACGTCAAGGCCCCGGCCGTTCCGGTGTCGAGCATTGTCGTCACGCCGGTTCGCAGACCGGCCTCAACGGGATCAATCGAATAAAGCCCGATGCCACTGAAAACATGCACATGCAGATCGATCAGTCCCGGAGCCACAATCAGACCATCGGCCTCGATTACGTCTTCACCGCGCGCGATCAAGTTCGGGGCGATTTCCTGAATCTCTCCGTTCGCTATGCGCAGATCCACCTTCTGTGGGGGACTCCCGGTGCCGTCGTGGACTTCGCCATTTCTAATCAGAGTGTCAGTGAGTTTCATTCGACAAACCCATCACGGTGAGACGACACAGCCTGCTGAATCGCGGAAATAATTTCCTCCGCATCACCAGGTTGCAGGCATGGAGAATAGAGAAACGCGCGGTCAGGAGAACGTTCGTCCTCAGCCAGAATGATTTTCCACGCGCGACTTCTGAGCGCGAGCAGTAAATTTCTGACACTCATGCCGTGTGGCTTACATCCGGATTCGAACTGGAGATTTGGATAGGGCTGACCATTCAGTCCATGCGACAGTCTCGTAATGTTGAGTTCCGGAATGTTGCCAAGAGAATAGTAGATTTTGTCAATCGTCGCCTGCCAGTCAGCATACTCAGCGTTCGGATCACGCTCGGCGTAACGGGACAAAGCCGCCATCACACCGACGATCGACTCTTTACTGACCTTCATCGATCGACCGATTCCGTGCCTTGGTGGTCGCGACAGCCAGCCTTCTGCAATCCAGTGCTGCAGCGACCACGTTCCTTCGCGGACATCCATATCGACCATTTGAACCCAGGCGCTGCGAATCAGATTCGCTCGCCCGCACAGCATTCCGGACGCCTGCGGACCGCCGAGATGTTTGCCGCCGCTGTACGCCACCAGATCCGCTCCACACCGGCTGAAGTTAGTGAGATTCTCCATTGGCGGAAGAGCACAAGCGGCATCGACGATCAACGGGAGTTCATGGCGGTGAGCGAGTTCGGCCAATGCCGTGAGGTCCGGGCGTTCATCGACTCGCAGCCATACGAAACCGATAGCCGCCGTGTTCGGATTGATTGCGAGTTCGATCTGCTGCAGAGCGTCAGTTGATCGATAGTCAATCAGTACCAACTTTGCGCCGGATAGTCGAATGGCATGATCATAATCGAACGGACCGGGAGCAGGATAAATGATCTCGTCGCGCGAACATGCAGAAACATCGGGAAGCTGGTCCATGATGTCCGGATCGTTACCGGCGAGACATGCCGCCGCTGCCAAAGTGAGCGCCGCACCAGCTCCGCATGTCACAAGGCCCGCTTCAGTTTCAGTACATTTCGCGATGAGTCCACTCGCAGCGGTCAGCAAGTCATCGACCTCAAAGTACCGAGCGCTCGCAGCACTCATTGCCGCAATGACGTCTGGATGCGGGCAACTGCCGCTCACGCGAGTCGCATAACCGACGCCGTTGATGATCGGTCGGACGCCGAGCTTTTCGAATATCTCAGGCGGCATCTCGGCAACTCCGCGAAAAGGCATTTGCCGGATTGATGGTCATCATCTGGTGGATTTGTTCGTCCGTGACGCCCCGTTCGCGCAACAACGGCAGGAAGACGTCGAAAATGTATCCATAACCTTTTCCGCCCGTGTATTTCAGATGGTTCAGCATGCAGATGTCTTCCGACAGCAGAACGCGGTTTGCGAACCCGGCTTTGACCAGAGCCGCCACATTGTCCGCGCGGACGTACTCGGGCTGATAGTCGAGATATCCAATGTTATCCACTTCCAGGTAAACGCCCTTTTCAGCGATTGGCAGCAGATGATGTACTCCCACGCGATCGCCGAGATGCCCAATGATCACGCGACTCAGGTCTGCTCCAAACTCCGCCAACATCGCGATTTGTTCCATCGCCAGCGTTCCCCAGCGAGTTGTGTGCGTCGAGATTGCAACACCCGTACGAATTTGAGCGAGGGCGGCGGCGCGGAAAACTCGTTCTTCGGCCGGCTTGATGGAGTGTCGCCCTGTCCCAATTTCCCCGATGAACCCCGCTCGGATACCGGTATCGCCGACACCGGTTTCGATTTCCTGCACCAACACTTCGGCTAGTTCTCGACTGCTTTTCTCATCAACGATCGGGGGATACCCGAAGTCGCGATACCAGCCGCAGCCCATGACGACATTGATTCCTGTTCGCTTCGAAAACCGAACCAGCCGTTCCGGATCCCGACCAATTTCGTCGAGCGTGACATCGCAAATCGTCCGACCGCCGCGAGAAGTAAATTCCTCAATCTCCCGGGCCATGACATCTTCATCATCAATGACCAGTTGATATCCGTAACTGCTGTAGTGATCCATCGCGTCGAGAAACAGGTGTTCGTGCGGATACGTCACTCCCATTTCTTCGGGCCGGATAGTGCCCTGGACAGTAATCACTTCTCGAGAATTCCAGTCATGACTCAACGTAGGTTCTCCTGTCAGTTCCGCCGTTGCGGGTGATCAAAACATTGTTTGTTGCAGCGCAGTGCTTTATGGTGGTTCTGCCTTGCGAGTTCAACATTCCACAAGGTCTAATTGATGAAAGCTGAAAGGATTGTGCTATAATCCTGAGCGAGGTCGGCAGTCGAACGTGATCTACCGTGTTTTTCGAGGCGAACAAGATGCTTCATCGTCGTGATGCAATGCTCCGATTGGGACAGCTCAGTTGCGGGGCGATTTCGCTGCCACAATTGCTGGCCATGGAGCAGTCTGCGGCCGCGCCGGTGAAAAAATCAGCCAAGTCCTGCATTTTTCTATTCATGTGGGGTGGGCAGCCGCAGCAGGACATGTGGGACATGAAGCCGGATGCGCCCGAAGGTATTCGCAGCCCCTATCAGTCAATTCAGACCAATGTCCCTGGAATGCAACTCGGCGAACGTTTGCCGCAGGTTGCTCAACACGCCGACAAACTCTCGATCATCCGCTCGCTGGTTCACGGCACGACCGACCATCAAACGGCGGTCTATCATGCGCTCACAGGTCGAGTGATGGTGCCGCCGCGAATCTTTCCGGGGAACTTCCGCCAACGAACGGATTTCCCGTCGCTCTGTTCGATGTTCTCGTATCTCGGTGGGGAATCGTTGCTGCCGGCAAGCTTCTCGATCCCTCGCCCCGTCGCGCATGATGGAGTTTTTTACGCGGGGACTCATGGCGGGATGCTCGGTTCACAACATGATCCGGTAGAACTCGGCAAAGTTTTCAATCATGTCGAGACCGGTCCCAGATCCGAGCCGCCGCCGCTTCCTCTCATCCTGCCGGACGATGTTTCGGTAGCTCGGCTTCAGGCACGCCGTGGACTGCGTGATCTGCTGAATGCGGAAGACCGCGCGATGCAGCGATTGGCGGGAACAAGGACATTCGATACGGCCTACGAATCGGCATATCAGTTACTTCATTCATCCAGCGTCAGCGACGCGCTGAATCTGGAATTGGAATCCCCTGCGACGCGAGATCGTTATGGTCGCAACGAATACGGTGAAAGTTTTCTCACCGCGCGCCGGCTGGTTGAAGCAGGCATTCGGATGGTGACTGTGAATTGGATGTTCATCACGCCAGCCGCAAAAGTCTATAACGTCTGGGATACTCACGGCGGCCTGAACGATCTGGAACACGGCCAGACTGGCTATGGAATGTTGGAAGCCAATTACTGTCTCCCCTCTTTCGATCAGGCATTTTCCGCGTTACTCGAAGATCTGAGTCAGCGCGGACTTCTGGATGAGACACTTGTCGCCTGCGCGGGCGAGTTTGGCCGCACACCAAAGATCAATGCCAACAATGGACGCGACCACTGGCCATTTTGCTACTCTGCGGTTCTGGCTGGTGGCGGCGTTCAGGGTGGTTCCATCTATGGATCCAGCGACAAACAGGCGGCCTATGTCAAAGAAAACCCGGTAACGCCCGGCGATTACCTCGCCACGATCTGCCATGCCTGCGGCCTCGATCCCACCCGCGAATTCCACGACCTTGCAGGCCGCCCGTTCAAAATTTGCGACGGCGAACCTATTTCTGCGATTCTGTGATTCGCGTGTATCATCGTAGTAAAAGTTCAACCACGGGATGGTTGGGACACAGCAGGCCAGTTTGTCCGGCCGTCGATTTCCCCGCCACCGGATTCATTCTCAATGGCGTGGACTTAAGCGAAAAACGCGGCCTTTCTCGGCTCTCCCGACTCTGTGTCGGGGGACCGCTGACTGGCAAGCTACAACGGTGAAAGAATTCCTTTTCCCTCCCCCCTCCCCGTTTTTTGCTCGCCTTCGGCGAGCAAAAAACGGGGAGGGGGAGGCGTACATTTGGGTTGGCGGTGTAGCCAACCAGTCTTGCTCCCACCGACACGGGGTCGGATGGAGAGCTTAATCCGGTAGTGCAGAATCCTGAAAACCACTGAGGTAAATTCAGTGGCGACAAAACCGAGAGCCAGCTTGCCTGGCACCTTCAGTTCGTTTCCAGATCGAGTGACGATGAGCAGGCGGAACAGTCTGATTCGTGACTACCTCAGACGCGGTCCAATATAGCGGTGCTAAACCGAAGCCATCGATTTCCCGTCCGTGGATCATGAAGACTAATGCCAGTTGCAAGATCTGATCCCCAATATGCTGCCAGATACTTTTCTGTGTATGTCAACTCTACATACACGCCTTGAAAAACTCCCGACGTTGCTGCAATTTGTAATCCGTCGTCAATGAACAATTTCCACACCCTCTCCCCAGTCTCCACATCAACGCACATGATAGTGGCAGGTGGGAACGGCATTCGTACACCACCCGGTATCTTCGCGACAAAAAGCTGCTTTTGGTTCTTACCGATTGCAAATGCGTACGCCCCGTTTACTAATCGTGCCTTGTCAATTCTGTCTCTGCTGGAAAACACAGAGGTCAGCCGTTCCACTTCTACTTTTATATCTTTCGTTTTTATTCTAATAGAAATCCCTCCTTCTTCGGCGACAACTGACTCAGCGCCTGATGTTTGCAATGAAGGCAAGCCAGCATGCAAGGTCCACCGCTTTAATATTCCCGGATCGTCGAATCCAGAACTTCCGTTTGAGAACCGACAACGCCTCAAGTGTTGACGCCACCATTCCGGAATATCAATCTTGAATGTTCCTTCAGCAAATCCAACGAATTCACCCACAGAAAAGTCAACACGTGACTTCGCTCCGTAACACTTCTTCCACCGCCGGTATAAACGGATTTCGTCAGATTCATTTACGCCAGCACTGTCGTCTGAGATGGCCGACTCAACGTATTGACGGAATTTTTCTTTATCATCTGTTTTAGTGTTGCGCTGTGCTGCCATCACGGCAGAACTCCAAAGGGGAGTCAGAAGTGGAAGAAATTTGAGAAAGCCCCTACGGGATCTCTCTACTGTTGTTTTTGACATTAGTATCACCTACCCCTATCTCACGAAGTGTACTTCGGATTGATCGTAATCAACGGGTTCGATCCCACTTGGGAAATCTCTCTTATACGTAAAACAGAAGACTCTTCCTGCTTAGCCGGAGGCTTAGCCATTGGGACAGTTAGCTCGGTTTCTATCGACTCAACGGCGGGATACACTTTTGCACACTCGAATACATCAACGAATAGCCCATCGCTGTGTAGAATGAGTAGACAATTCTGCCCTGCGCGATTGGCATCGCTCGATTGCGAATGATGCGGGTTCCGCAGTACAGGTCGCGCAACATCTGGCGTTCTTCATCAACCGTGGGCCACATAAAATCGACCAGAAAAATACCAAGCGGCATCGAGAACCAGAGGAACGTCGCTGCGAGTCTTATGGTCATACGCATTGTGGATGGTTTTTCGCCATAGATGGTTACGATTTTCGAACTCGTGACCCAGTAGCCCGGCGATCGAATACGCGAAGGCTTCAGGACGGTGAGATACAACCATGTCAAAAATAATGGGCCGAGGAAACGAAACGCATCCGATCGAATCGTCAGCAACTCGGCAACAAAAGCAGGAATGAATCCGAGCAGAAAAACCAAAAACAAAATCACAGCAAGATCGACGGCAATGATCACGATATGCCGGATTGTGCCGACGTAATCTTCGCGGCGATAAACGAATGGACCGATATCGGCAAACGGCTCAGCTTGCCAATGTTCCGTCAAAACTTTCGCTGAAGTCATGTCTGGCTGCCCGAAACGGTAGGTACTGCGATTTGTGTGTCGCAACAGTCTATACGGATCAATCAGCAACTGTCACGCGGATTCTATTGGGGCGGCCGCAGAGCCATGGACTTGACACCACGCTTAACACCAACTGATTCATCTCATGTCTCACTTCGCGTCATCGCGGCTTTGCGTGAACAACGTGCTCCGATCCTGTCCTCAGATTGGATTCTTTCGCACAGAACGCACTCGGCGGGCTGACGCCGCACCGCTCGCCGATCCGGATTGGCAGGACGATTCGCGTCAAAAACCGGTTCCATCAATGTCTGCATATTCGGTTCTTGACACCTGATACCCGGTCCTGTGGTCCTCCTTTGTTTCCTCCCCCCCCGGTATAGGAAACAAAAGTGGAACGTACTACCGGATTCGTGTATCCTGATCATCATCAGATACGTTGAAAATTGCAGATAAATGGAATCGGATCAGGAATCATATCGACCGCTATTCAACCGTTAACCGCCGAAGCGCTCTACGCGATGTCATCGACGGCAGGCAGGGTGGAACTTGTCGAAGGAGAATTAATTCGCACGAGTCCTGCTGGATTTGAGCATGGATCGATCACGCTCAGGCTGACGTGGCGGATCGCACGACATGTTGAAGAAAACCGTCTGGGAATCGTTTGCGCGGCAGAGACTGGATTTTTGATCGATCGCAATCCGGACACCGTCCGAGCTCCGGATCTGGCATTTGTTACTCAGGCGAGAATTGATGAAATCGGTTCGGTCAAAGGATACTGGCCAGGCTGCCCCGATTTGGTCGCTGAAGTGGTATCGCCCTCTGACACGTATTCGGAAGTTCAGGCAGAAGCGTTGGCATGGATTGAAGCAGGTTGCCATGTCGTGTGGATTGTGGATCCGAAACAGAAGCAGGTCGTTGAATTCAGAAGCGAGACGGCCATACGTATCTTCACTGTGAAAGACCGATTGGTGCTACCGAAAGTCTTCGCGACTTCCGCTACGGCTTAAGTTCAGATTCGTCATCCGCCTCCAAAGGCAGAAATTCGACGTTTTCATACAGATCAGCGAACGCTAAATCGCACTGGATTTCCGGCAATGAAATCACAGCATTCTGACCAACGTACACTTCGCGTTCGAATCCGCTATCGACTCGACGGTCAACAACTGCGGCTGCCAAAGACTGTTCAACTCGGACATACACACGCACCGAATTGATTGACAGATACCATTCACGTTTCTCGTATTCGTCAGTTCGCCGAGTCGATTTGGACATGACCTTGACAATTACGACCGGTTCATCCTGAAACGTGTCACCCGCCGGATTCACTCGACAAACAACCGACAGATCGGGGTAATAAAACCGGGTTCCCTGAGTTTGTCGCACACGAATTTTTGTGTCCGAATTAAAAACCTGACACGATTTGCCACGAAGTTGCTGGCCCAGCGCCACGGTACCATTGGTCGCAATGCGATTATGAGTATTCGTGGCACCGACCATCGCATAAATGACACCCTCGACATACTCATGCTTATGGATAGCGTTTTGCTCGCGGCTGAGATAATCGGCAACAGAGATCGGCTGGAGTTGGCGCGCGGTACTCATCGTGGCAGGATGTTTCGTTGAATGGTCCAGACGGACACGTTGATTTGCGAGAATGCAAAGAGTATACGATTCCTCTCCTTTGATTGCGAGAAGTATATTCGGAGGGTATTCACGCGACGCGTTTAAGTGGCTCATTGCTGGACGATGGCCTGGCACGAAATACGACCGCCGCGATTACCGATTCCTGAAGTTCTTCCAGCGAACAGCCAGCTCGATACGCAAACTGAATCGACACGCAGTCGCCTGTAGCCACATCCATGGGATCAGGGATCGGCAGGACCAGCTCATTCATCAGCCACTGCACTGCCCTGCCTTCACTCAGCACAAACGCCAGAAAGTTATTCGTCAACAATCCAATGGCGTTGAAGTGGCCACCGCGCTGGATTGCCAGTTGAACATCAACTTCGAAGTTGGCTGGAAAGTCCGTTCCATAGTCAATCGTACTGTAATAGTGCGGATCGGCGAGGCAGGATTCCTTCAATAATGGCCCCGGTGATTCAAAGAGGGGTACTGCTGCGGTATACCCGGAGAAGCAGAAATCCTGATGAATCGGCATTACAGCCAGCATTGAGGTATCAGGCACAAAGCAAGGCAACCGATCCCCGAATTTCTGTCGATAACGTTCCTTGAAACTGCGGATGACTTCCAGTTGTTTCTCGCGGACCAAACCGACATGCAGCATTTCGCAGATGACCACATCGACTGGCTCCGGCGGCAGATACGTCATCGCATCGGTCTGCACGACCGTGACTCGTTCGCCGTTGAGATTGTTCGCCAGAAACGATCGAGACGCCCGAACCAGTGCGGGATTGCGTTCGACACACCAAACCTGCCGAGCCTTCTGCGCTGCGAACCACGACAGGACTCCGGTTCCACCGCCGAGTTCAAGCACTGTTCCATTCAGCGGCACAGCGAGTTCTATTGCTTTTTTAAAGGGAATCATTCGCGTCTGATCGCGAAGCATATTGAAGTGATAGTGCAATGGAATGAATTGGCCAAGAAGCATTTCTTCGGAAATATCGCCTGAAAGATCCGTCATTTGCTGCTCATAAACAGGGTTCACTACTCATCACCCGACCCGTCCGGGCCCACGCAGCGGGATGCTAGGAACTGACGTAAAACGCAACAAGACCGGTCTGGAATCCAGAATGTGCAAAATGATTTCAGGCCAACTTTTGACCAGCAAGAAAACTCCATGTCCTGTCGTTTCGTGGGGACGGCTCTGCAACAGATTCGTCGCATGTTTCACTTTGCGTCTTCGCAGCTGTTCGACTGTCGTTGAATAACTTCTGCTGCACGTCGCATAGAATCGCGGACAACGTACTCGGCGGGCTGAGGCCGTACCGCTCGCCGAAGCAAAGCAATACAAAAAAACTACGCGGTCCTCCATATCTTCGTCGCACGAAGCAACTGTCGAATGGTTGAAGTTGATCGCCCGGATATGATTCCCAAAATCACTCTGGCGATGACGCGCGGATTGAGGCTTGGCCGGATCGGCATTACCATACATCCGTACCTGACACAGGCTGAAGCCCGAAAACTCAGCGATCGCACTTGGTGCAATGTCCTCGAAAGCCACTTCGGAGCGTACTTCGCTCGCGTTTGCCGACCGGTATTGAGATCTGAACAGGAGTTGTTTTCATGTTAGGCAGACTCGTATTGCTGCTGGCCCTGGTTCCTCTGGCGGAACTGTGGTTGCTGATGGAACTCGCACAACGCACCAGTTTGTTGATGACGATTGCCGTCGTGCTGACGACCGGGGTCGTGGGGATCAGTCTGGTGCGGTGGCAGGGAATCAATACGGCCAGGACAATTCAGCGACAGCTTGCCTCGGGGCAATCGCCCTCTCGATCAATGGTTTCGGGCGTTCTGCTTCTTGTTGCCGGAGCGTTGCTGCTGACACCAGGTCTGCTTACCGATACCGTCGGTTTCCTGCTGCTGGTCCCGTGGATACGAACAGCGATTGCGATCTATATGGAGAAGCGATTTGTTGCTGGTATTTCCACGAAGTTTCGCAGCTCTGTCTGGGTACACTCTTCGTCATCTGGCTGGAGAACCGCTGAAGACGAGCCGTTGAACGAATCCGAACGACCGCACGTAGTCGTTGTCGAACCTGAGCAACGCGCCATCGACGATTGATCTCGGGATGATGCACGTCAATTGTAAAAACAAGATCGCCTTGCGAAGGTTCATTATGTTGTTGCAGACGTTCAGTGGATGTCGTCGCAACAGGAGTCGTTCATGTTTCGAGTTGTCTTCTTCACAATACTGCTTGCGGTTCTGAACATCACAGCAGCCGATGAGATCGCGACGACAGACGCAGTTCGGAAAGCGATCCCTGATCGACTGGTCGTACTCACATTTGACGACTCTGCAAAGTCACACTACACCATCGTCCGCCCGATACTCAAACAGTATGGGTTCGGAGCCACGTTTTTCATCACCGAAGGATTTGATTTCAAATCCAACAAAAACGACTACATGACGTGGGAGCAGATCAAAGAGCTGCACGAGGATGGATTTGAGATTGGAAATCACACACGCGATCATCTCGGAATTACCGAAAAGACTCTCGACCAGCTTCCAGAACAGCTTGACGGCATTGCTCAAAAATGTACTGCACACGGCATTCCGGTTCCGGTGACATTTGCCTGGCCTGGAAATGCGATCACACCAGCGGCTCTAGAGACACTCAGGGGTCACGGCATTCTGTTTGCCCGACGAGGCGGTGCCCCGGAGTATCCGTATGCAGAAGGACGCGGCTTCGCTTTTGAACCAGGCCAGGATCATCTTTTGCTGATTCCTTCAGCCGGTGATGCCCGACCGAAGTGGACATTGCCGGACTTCATTCGCGCGGCCCGACAAGCCCGCGATGGACGAATTGCTGTCTTGCAGTTTCACGGCGTTCCTGACACAGCTCATGATTGGGTGAGCAGCAACGAACAGAACTTCGAAGCATACATGAAGTACCTGAATCTGGAAGGTTATCAGGTTATCGCATTGCGAGATTTGCGGGAGTATGTCGATCCAAGTGTCGTTCCTGCAGATGTCCATGCGGTCATCGAGGCTCGACGAAAATCCATGGAGGCTCAGAGTAATCCGTAGCGAGATCGGGCAAGGCCGTCGACCAACTCAATTTTGCCGTCACGGAATACTCCATTGTGAGATTCCATGTTCATTTGCACCGAATCAGCAAGATCTGAAAAGAGAAGTACGAACACATCATGATTCGAAGAGTTCTGGGGCGTACAAATCTTGAAGTTACGCAGCTTGGGTACGGCAGTATGGGACTGCGCGGACCGAAGACATGGGGTCTTCGCGTTGTCGATGATGAGGCGGCGGATGTTTTTCTCAACGCTGTCCTTGATGCAGGCATCAATTTTATTGATACGGCTCCGGACTATGGTGCCAGCGAAGAACGAGTCGGTCGCTTCATCAGTTCACGGCGGAAAGAATTCGTTCTGGCAACCAAATGCGGTTGTGTCTATCGGCAGTGCGAGGATCATCTGGAACTGGATCATATCTGGAAGGCCGATGTGATTCGGAAGAATCTGGAAACCAGTTTGCAGCGGCTGAAAACAGATGTCATCGACATTCTGCAGTTTCACGGCGGTGACGCTGAAACACTGCAGCGCGAAGGGCTTATCGAACTGCTGCTGGGCTTTCGAGATGCCGGACTGATCCGGTTCATCGGAGTCTCCAGCAGCCTGCCGAATTTGCCGGCTCTGATCGATCTCGATGTCTTTGACACATTTCAGATTCCATTCTCATGCCTCGCCCCGCAACATCACGATCTGATGATCCGCGCCGCAGAATCAGGTGCTGGTATCATTATTCGAGGTGGGATTGCACAGGGAGGCCCCGACGCAGAAATCCAGAGACCAGCGTTGAACGATGTCTGGAATCAGGCAAATCTCGATGAGATTCTGCCCGAAAGAATGACGCGGGCTGAGTTAATGCTGCGGCACACTCTGTCAAATCCGTACTGCCACACAACGATCGTCGGCACCTGCAATATGCAACATCTTGCGGACAACATCAATGCCGCCACGGCCGGGCCTTTTCCGGAGCAACTGCGTCAGGAAATCGACACTCGGGTGGCGACTGTTCTGGGGGCCACGTAGGCACCAATTAGCGACGGCAGATAGCATCAAATTCAATGGTTCAAAGCCGAGCGTTTTCGTCCCGAATAGAGCCGCTTGTTTGTGTGCCACTGGCTTTGCCAGTGCTTTGTTTTTCAGTGAATTCGCGCACAACACTGGCCGAGCCAGTGGCACACGCCGGATCACGTGTATTTTTTGTGCCCTCACTTGGAACTACTGAAATTCGATATTTTCCGCCCGTCAGATACTAGCAATGAGTGGTGTGCTTTCGCTGCGCAATGGGATCTCATCGCTACGAATCCACTTCGCTCAGTCGCCATCGCTACTCACTGCGATTCATTTGCGTTCGTGAAGTCACCGCATCGTTTTTTATACCATAGTCAAGGGACTGCCAAAGCAATTATTTCGGAGCGTGTCAATCGCTTACGCGGCACGGCCAAAATTGATCCACGTAGAGCAGACGAGGAGGACAAAACTAATCCCGAAAGATCGTAGTTGATCGGAAACACCGATTCGAGTGGTTGTTCGAGAAATGCGGCGAGTTTTTCAGGGCCACATTTTGATACATCATGATCATGGTAACGGGCAAGGTGGAATCGTTTGCCATCCGCTCGAAGAGCAGTAAATGTCAGGAAGTGTTCAGTGAGTTCTGGGTTCTCCAACTCTACGTTGCCAATGATTCCCATGATCGCGTTGCCATTCGCCAGTCGTACGGGAAGGCCCACGATTCGTCCGGTCAGGGATCTGACTGGCACGGAACGCATCGGCATCACGTACGTCTCATCCGGAGAATCCGACGCGACGAATCGCCACACCGGGAAGTCTGCAAAGTCGGAGATACTAAGTTTGTCAACCGGCAACTTCTTCATTGGCATCACGCCTTGTGATCTATGCGGCCGCCAATTCACCGGACTTATCGATCATGCGTTGAATTCTTCCGCTTCGTGAGTTTCCGCTGACGTATGCGGAAACAATCAGGTCCACTCGGCGGGCGACGAGAGTCTATCGAGCGGTGAGTGGGTTGTCACCTGGATTCTGGACGACGCGATGTTTCGCGAAGCAGATGTGCCGGACATGCAGAGCGGCAATTCGACCGAGAGTGGTTCGGCGATCGACTGATTTGCTGAGGTAGGTCCTTTCTGCCGGAAAGGACTTTGCAGCTTGCCGCGACCAGATTTGCTGCCACTCGAAAATCATGTCGCCGGA
>Ga0105047_10009006_pt1 | contig 16507 bp, 14 predicted proteins | sample MAT04_FD_78384 | JGI IMG/M metagenome (GOLD analysis project Ga0105047, IMG submission 78384) | Freshwater microbial communities from Lake Fryxell liftoff mats and glacier meltwater in Antarctica - MAT-04 (megahit assembly) | ecosystem: Environmental > Aquatic > Freshwater > Ice > Liftoff...
ACCCCGCCGGTGAAGTTCCCGAAGGCCGTCCCGGCGAGCATCACGCCGATGATCCCGGTCCAAGTGAACAGCGACTGCCCGAGGGTCGGAGCGATCAGGCGGGACGCGACGAGTTCGAGCGTCATCCCGCCGAAGCTCGCCAGGAACACGACCAGGTACGCCCGGCGGATGTCGGGGAAGGAAGAACCTAACCCCCCGGCCCCCTTCCCTAAGAGGGAAGGGGGCGTCAGACGACGAGCCTGCGGCTCGTCGGATTTTTCCGGCCCCCCCTTCCCTCCTAGGGAAGGGGGTCGGGGGGTTAGGTTCCCCCCCAGCACCGCGAACGTGCCGACGGCCAGCGCCAGCAGCGTCCCGGCGGCGGCGTACACCAGCACGTTGATCGTGAACGCCGGGATCAGGACGAAGCCGGTCAGGTAGTTCCCGAGCAGGCACCCGAGCGTACTCAGGGCGAACACCATCCCGGCCACCCGCCCGGTCTTCGACACGTCCGGCAGGCCGAGCTTGATCGCCAGCGGGGTGAGCAGGCTGAGGACGAACCCGGCCGGCAGGCACAGGACCGCCGACAGCAGCGGGATGCGCGGGCCGAGCGGGATCGCCTTGTACCCGTCGCCGGCCTTGAGCAGCAGCGGGAAGGCGACCATCCACAGGGCCGCGACCGCGCCGGCGGCGAGCAGGGCGGCGAGCGTCCGCGGCGACGGGTAGCGGTCGGCCAGCTTCCCCCCGTAGGCGTTCCCGAGCGCGATCCCGGCCAGGAACACGCCGATGATCGAGGTCCAGGTGTACAGGTCGGACCCGATGAACGGGGCGAGCAGCCGGCTGGCGACGAGTTGCAACACGAGGAGGGCGGCGTTCGCCAGGAACACCACCGCCCCGACGCCGATCAGCCGGTACACGGGGAGCGGGGCGGCGGGGGGGGAACCCATGACGGGAGAATCCGTGCGGGGGGGTCGGGCGGCGTCCCGTGTAGGGGTATGCCGGCGGCGGCGGAACGGCCATGCGCAACCCGCCTTCGGTACAATGCCGGCACCCCCCGACAGGAGCCTGCCATGCCCTCCCGGTTCGTCGTCGGCATCGACCTGGGCACGACCAACTCGGCCCTCGCCTACGTGGACACGGCGGCCGGGGCCGCCCCCGCCGTCGTGCCGTTCCCGGTCCCCCAGGTGGTCGGCCCGGGGGCCGTGGACGCCAAGCCGCTGCTGCCGTCGTTCCTCTACCTGCCCGGCCCCGGCGAGCAGCCGGCCGGGGCGCTCGCCCTGCCGTGGGACGCGGCCCGCGACGACGCCGTCGGCGAGTTCGCCCGCGCCTTCGGGTCGCAGGTGCCGACGCGCCTGGTCGCATCGGCCAAGTCGTGGCTGAGCCACCCCGGGGCCGACCGCAAGGCCCCCATCCTGCCGTTCCGCGCCACCGACGACGCCCGCCGGGTGTCGCCGGTCGAGGCCAGCACGCGCTACATGAAGCACCTCGCCGAGGCGTGGAACGCGGCGATGGCGGCCGACGCGCCGGCCGACCGACTCGAAGCGCAAGACATCGTCCTGACCGTCCCGGCGTCGTTCGACGCCGCCGCCCGCGAGCTGACCGTCGAGGCCGCCCGCGCCGCCGGGTTCGAGCATTTGACGCTCCTCGAAGAACCGCAGGCGACCTTCTACGCCTGGCTCGACCGCTGCGGCGACGGGTGGCGGCAGCAGGTCGGCGTGAACGACCTCGTCCTCGTCGCCGACGTGGGCGGGGGGACGACCGACTTCACCCTGATCGAGGTCGGCGACGAGAACGGCAACCTCGTCCTCACCCGCCTCGCGGTCGGCGACCACCTGCTCCTCGGCGGCGACAACATGGACCTGACCCTCGCGTACCAGGTGGCGCAGGCGCTGGCCGCGAAGGGGACGAAGCTCGACGCCGGCCAGATGGTGCAGCTCACCTACGCCTGCCGTTCGGCGAAGGAGCAGCTGTTCGCCGACCCGAAGCGGGCGTCGGCCCCGGTCACGGTACTCGGCAAGGGGCGCTCGCTCGTGGGCGGGACGATCAAGCACGACCTGCCGCGGGCCGAGGTCGAGAAGGTGCTCATCGACGGCTTCTTCCCCGAGTGCGGCCGCGACGCCGAGCCGGCCCGGGCGCGGTCGGCCGGGCTGCAGGAACTCGGCCTGCCCTACGTCGCCGACCCCGGGGTGACGCGCCACCTGGCGCAGTTCCTGAGCCGGCAGGCCGAGTCGCTCGCGGGCCGCGAACCGCCGGCCGGGGTCAAGAAGAAGAAGGGGGCGGCCGACGCCGTCGGGCTGCCGTCGGCGGTGTTGTTCAACGGCGGGGTGTTCAAGGCCGACCCGCTGCGGAACCGCCTGCTCGGCGTCCTCGGGGCGTGGGCGAAGAGCGCGAAAACCGACCCGGCCCGGGAACTCGCCGGGGCGGACCTCGACCTCGCGGTCGCGCGCGGGGCGGCCTATTACGGCTTGGTCCGCCGCGGCCGGGGCGTGCGCATCCGCGGCGGCACGGCCCGAGCGTACTACGTCGGCGTCGAGACGGCGGCCCCCGCGGTGCCGGGGTTGGCCCCGCCGCTGAAGGCGTTGTGCGTCGCCCCGTTCGGGATGGAGGAGGGCACCGAGGCCGACGTGCCGGCCCAGGAGTTCGGGCTGGTGGTGGGCGAGGAAGTCGAGTTCCGCTTCCTCGGCTCGACCGTCCGCCGCGACGACACGACGGGCACGGTGGTGGACGACTGGGAAGGCCAGATCGACGAACTCGCCCCGGTCCGCACGACGCTAGAAGCGAAGGGCGCGACCGCCCGGCAAGTGGTTCCAGTCCACCTGCACAGCAAGGTGACGCCCGTCGGCCAGCTCGAATTGTGGCTCCTCAGCCGCGACGGCAAGCAGCGCTGGAAGCTGGAGTTCAACGTCCGCGAGGGGCGGTAGAATCACGGGACACGACTCACACGGGCAGGAGAACCAGCGATGGGAGTGTTGGCTGAATACGTGAAGTCAGAGGCGGACCACCTCCGGGGCGAATCGGGCCGGAAGGAGGCTGCCCGGAATGACTGGCTGGCCGCTCTGGCCCGGCTGATGGAACGACTCCGGCAATGGGTGGCCGAGGCCGACGGGGGCCACGGACTGCTGGAAGCCACCCTCGGCCAGCAGCTCACCCGCCACGAGACGCTTCTCGGCGTGTACACGGTCGCCGTCCTGTCCATCACACTGGGCGGCCGGCTGACCGGCCGGACGGCGACCGTCGTCCCGCGAGCCCGGTACGTCGCGGCTCTGATCGAACCGAGTGGGGGTAAGGCCCGGCGGGCCGACGGCTTCGTCGAAATCAAGAGCGACAACACGGCCGAATACTATCTGTTTCGGGTGGCAGGCGAGAACCCGGAGCAAGACGAGTGGTACATCCAGAGCGCCGCCAAGTGGGACTTCGACCCCAAGTCTTCGAGTGTCGATGAACTCGACCGGGATCGTTTCGAAGCCGCCATACTTCGAGTCCTGCGATGACCACACTCGAAGAAGCATGGGCGTGGTACCAGGCGACGAAGTCGGGGGCCGATCAACTTGCGCAGCTGTCGAAGCATTGGACGGAATTCCCCTGGGACAGTGACGACGCGTGGATGAGCCGGCTGCGCCGGGATAACGTGCTGGGCGACGTACAAGCAGATCGACTGGCGGCCGGGGCGAAGGTCGTCCAGAAAGAACTCGATAATCTCGCCATACTCGTTTTGTTCTCCGTGTTCGAGGCGAACGTCAGAGATTGGGTCGCGGGTCAGGTACGGCCGGAGGTCGATCAACTCCGGCACCCGTCGCTCAGGCACGCGGGCGAGGAACTGCTCCGTGCGGTCGCCGAAGGAGGTTTCTTTCGGATTCTGGAATCCCTTAAATCGCCCGCGACTACGGACCTCATCGAACAGGTGAATCAAATCCGGAAGCACCGCAACTGGGTCGCACACGGTCGCCGGGCTGATATGAAACCGGAAGCGATCATTCGGCCGAGGGATGCGTACCAGCGGTTGAACCAGTTCCTCGCCGCGATCCGCCCGCCCCCGCCCGCCGATGACGACGACGAATCCGACCTCTGACCGTTCCGGCTACCGATCCGGGGTGGGTGTCCGCCCGCGGTAGCTGGTATAATAGCTCTGCCCGTCGCCTGCCGACCGCGCCCGCTTCCCACGACGCCTCTTCTCCCGGCGGCCCGCATGACCCACGAACTCGTTTCCCCGCCCCAGCCGCCCGCCCTGGCGGACGCCGGCGGGCTGGTCCTCGCCCCCCTCCCGTACACCCCGCTCCGCGTCCTGTGCGTGGACGACAACATCGACGCCGCCGACTCCCTCGGCTTCCTGCTGCGGCTCGTCGGGTTCCGGGCCGTCGTCTGCCACGACGCCGCCACCGCCCTCGGCCTGGCCGAAACCTTCCGCCCGGAGGCGTGCGTCCTCGACATCTCGATGCCCGGGATGGACGGGTGCGAACTCGCCGCCCGCCTCCGGGCCGCGGCCGACGGCGACGGGCTGTTCCTGGTGGCCGTGACCGCACTCGGCGACGACGGCGCGATCGGCCGCACCGCCGCCGCCGGGTTCGACCGCCACATGGTCAAGCCGGTCGCCCCGCAGGGCCTCATCGACGTGCTGTTCGAGTTCGAGCGGCGGGTCCGGGCGGCCGGCTGACGCGACGGGCGGCCGCTCTCTTCCCCTCTCCCCTTGCGGGAGAGGGCGGCCCGGAGCCGTAGGCGAAGGGCCGGGTGAGGGGTAAGGGCCTCCGCCAAGTGGGTATCGCCTCCACCCCTCACCCGGCTCGCGGCGGACGCCGCTCACCGCCCTCTCCCGCAAGGGGAGAGGGGAAAGCCGCGATCCCGACCCGGCGTCGCGCGACCGTTTCAACAGAGCAGGTCGCGCTTCAAGGGGCCGGCGGGGCTTCGCCCGCCCCCGGCGGCGGGGCGGTCAGTCCGAGGGCGTCCATCCGGCGGAGCAGGCGCGGCCGCCAGATGCCGAGCAGGTCGGCCGCCTTCGTCGCGTTCCCGCCGGCCGCCGCCAGCGCCCGCCGGATCAGTCGGGCCTCGGTCGCTTCCAGCGCCGCGTCGAGCTTCAACGACGGCGGCGGGGGCGGTTTCGTCAGCCCCGCCCGCACCCGCAAGGCGTGCGGCAGGTGGTCGCGCGTCACCGCCCCGCCGTTCGCCGCCGCCGCCGCGTCCGCCAACACCCCCGCCAGTTCCCGCAGGTTCCCCGCCCACGGCTGGGCCGCCAGCACGGCCAGCGCCGCCGGGTCGGGGGCGGGCCGCGCGCCGAACCGTTCCAGGAAATGCGTCGCCAGGCGCGGCAGGTCGGCGAGGCGGTCGCGCAGCGGCGGGACGAGGAATTCCAAGACCGACAGGCCGGTGTGGAACTCGGCGAGCAGGCGGCCGGCGGCCACGTCGTCGGCCGCCGGGCGGGGCGACCCGCAGACCAGCCGGGGGGTCGTCGGGCGGTCGTCGGCGAACAGGTCGAGGAGTTGCTGCTGGAAGTCGCGCGGCAGGGCGGCGGGGTCGCGCAGGTAGATCGTCCCAACCCGGTCCGACCCGGCCAGCCCGCCGTGCCCCCAGAGCAAACTCTCGATCAGGTACGGTTGGAGGCCGGCGCAGTCGAGGGCGGCGAACCCGCGCTCGCGGCGGTGGCCGGCGTGGTGGATCACGCGGGCCGCCGTCTCCTTCCCCGCCCCCGCCTCGCCGACCAGCCACACCGGGGCGGTCGTCTGGGCCGCGAGCCGCACCTGCCCGGCGAACCGGGCGACCGCGGCCGATTCGCCGGCGAGCAGGTCGAGGGTGAAGTGCCCGGCGTGGCGGTCGCGGAGCGCGGCCACCGTCGCCGGAATCTTGCGGGCGGCGGCCGGCACGACTTCCCCAACGACCGTGACGAAGCCGACGACGCCGACCGGCCCGTCGTCGCCGGCGAGGGGGACGAAGCGCACGTCCCACCAGGGCGGGCCGGTGCGGTTCGGGGGGGCGGGGCGGCGGGCCGTGTCGGGGCGGCCGGCGAGTACGTCGGGGGTGGGGGCGAGGGCGGCGGCGAGGGCTGTGCTATGGCGGCGGGCGGAACAGACGAGGCCGAGGGCGTCGGCGAGGGCGACGCCGGCAAGTCGCTCCCAGGCGGGGTTGGCGAACCGCAACCGCCGGCCCTTGCCGAGGACGAACACCGGCGTCCGCGACTGCTGGAAGAAGGCCCGCCACGGGAACGACCCGGACCCGCGCGGGCGGCCCTTCGGCGGGGGTCCGGGCACGGCGTCACTCCGCGGGGGATTCGGGCAGTCCGGATTACGGCGGGGGCGGCAGCCGGAGGACGCCCGCCAACTCCCGCTTCCACAGCGGGTTGCCGTCCCGCGACACGGCCAGCGTCCGCTTCGTCATGAAGTCCGGCGGCCGGCCGAAACCCGTCTGCTCGACGGCGAAAGTGAACCCGGCGGCCTTCGCCGCCCCGCCGACATCCGGACTGGTGGCGAGATCGTCGGCCGCGAGTTTGTGGTCGGTCGTCCTGGTGATCTTGCCGGTCGCCGGGTCGATGGCGACCCGCCCGGCCGCCGTCTTGCGGGCGGCGTCGAGGATTTCCTGCGTCGGGGCCGCGCCGCCGTAGTAGAAGGCGTCCGCCTTCCACACCACGGCCAGTTCGCCCTTCTCGGGCAGGGCGGCGGCGGCGAAATTCCACCCCTGCCCCGCTGCCCCGGTGGCCCGCGCCCACTCCGGCAACTCGACCGTCTCCGTGGTGGCCGCCGTCTTGCCGGTCGCGGCGTCGATCAGGACGACCCGGAAGCCGTTCGGCTTCCCCTTTCCCGCAACCCGCCCGACGACCAACTCGTCCGTCGCCCCGATCAAAAGGCCGGCGTCCGTGTTAGCCCAGACCGCCTTGCCCGTCGCCAGTTCGACCGCTTCGATCCCGCCGTCCTTCGCCGGGAGGTAGACGACCGCCCCGCCCGGGGTGACGCCGCCGACCCCCGCGACCGCCACCCCGACCGCCGGCTTCGCGTCGGCCGCGAGCGCCGCGCCCGCCGACCCGACCAGGATTAGCGCCAACCCGATTCGCAGCATGGTGTCACTCCGCGGGGAGGCACGGGTATTCGCCGGTGTCGTCGGCCGCTTTCGGGGCCGGGGCCGGGGCGAGGAGGCTGCGGAGGAGGGTGACGCCCCGCTCGGCCGACGCCGCGATCTTGGCCAGCCGCCCGGCCGCGCCCGGGGGCAGGCCCGGGATGCGGCCGATGAGTTCGGCGTTGGCGAGGATCTCGGCCAGCACGTTGCGGAAGTCGTGGGCGGCGTCGGCCGGGGCGGTCACGACCGGCCGGCAGGGCGGTGCCCGCAGCGCCCCCTCGGCGGCCTTCATCTTCTCCACCACCAGGTCGGCCGCGGCCCGCCCGGTCGCCCGGTCGGCGTCGGTCCACCCGCGCGGCGGGCCGACGTGTTCGAGGCACAACACCCCGACCAGCCGGTCGTCGCGCATGAGCGGGGCGTCGAGGAGCGAGGTGATGCCGTTCGGCCCGAGGTAGGCGTCGCCGAGTTCGGCCGTCCGCGGGTCGGACGGGGCGTCGGCGGTCGCCAGCAAGGGGGCGGCGGCCACCGCCCGGACGTACTCGGACAGCGCCGTCAGGGGCATGCACGCCCCCTTCGAGTGCCGCCGCTTCGACCGCTCGAAGAGCGACACGCACCGGAGCACCGCCCGGTCCCCGTTGACGAACAGCCAGACGCCGGCCCGCTCGACCCGCAGGGCGTCGGCGGCGGCCTCGCACACCCGCCGGAACACCTCGGGCAGCGGCAGGTCGGTCCGTGCCGCGAGCCGGTCGAACTCGACCGGGGGGCGGTATATGGGGTCTTCGGTCTCGGCCGGGAGCGTCGTCACCAGGGCCTCCGCCGTCGGATGTGAACGGGGGGAGGGGAGAGGATATTACTAGTGTAGGCGCGGGTGTACGGAAATGGGAATGGGAACCGTTCCGGGGGTCGGATTTTCGGCCCGCGCGTCCGGTTAAAGCCCACGGATCGCGATCCGTGGGCTTTCCCCCCGTTCACCCTTGCACCGGCATGCACACCTGTTCGAGTAGCTTCTCGCACTTCTCCTGGATCACGTCGGCGAGGTTCGGCAGCGGGGTGCCCTCGGGGAGCGACTCGCGGACGGCCGCCAGCCACCGGGGGAAGCTGTACAGCAGCGCGAACCCGTCGAGGGCGGCCGGTTCGAGCCGGGCGTGGCGGCCGCGGCGCTCGGCGTCCTGCCACAGCGTCTTGCTCTTGCCGCTCACCGCCAGGTCGTCCTCGGGGCGGAGCAGGATGAGGTAATCGACCGGGGCCGGCTGGGCGTCCATCACCGCCAGCTTCACCTCCAAGTCCTTCGGCTTGCCGGCCCCGCGGGCGAGGAACAGGCCGACCCCCACCTTCCACGGCTGGCCGTCCTTGCAGGCCCAGTGCGCGAGGGTGACGACGCCGTAGGTCGGGTGGTCGCCGTACCCCCACTCCGGGACGACGTGCTGCAACCGCCACGGCCCGACCTTGACCCCGTGTTCGTGGCACAGGCTCAGGAACGCCCCCAGCCCGGCCTGGAGTTCCCGCGTCGCCCCGGTCAGCGCGCCGTCCGGTTCGAGCTTCCGCCGGGCGGCCCGGTGTTCCTGGTCCCACAACTCGACCAGCCCGGCGTGCGTGAGGACCGACGCCTTCGCGCCCACCGGCACGGCCGGCTCCGGCGGGGCCATCGCGTTCGCGTCGATCGGCGGCAACTCCTCGGCGACGGGCAGCGCCGCGGCCGGCAGCGCCCGCGGGTCGGCCGCGGCGTGGACGACCTCGATGTGGCGCACCGTCACGTCGTCCTCGTCGTCGTGCCCGAGCAGGGCGGCGAGGCGGTTGCGGGTGACGCGGTCGGGCGTCGGCGGCAGGATCGCCTCGATCCGGTTGACGACCGCCGGCGGGGACTCGGCCGGCTTCGACTCGACCAGCCGACTCAGCCCGACCGGGCGGGCGTCGGTCTGTACGTCGTCCGGGCCGTAGACGACGTGGTCGAACAGGTGGCGGAACTGTTGGAGCATGTCGCGCAGGGTCGGCTCGGTGGCCGCGACGCGCATCACCTGCTCGTCGGCGAACGGGGTGATCTCGGTGGCGGCCTCCTCGCCCGGCGCGAGTTCGTCGAGGCACGGCCGCAGCCGGGCCTCGACCACCCGGCGGACGAGGTCGGCTGGCGGGGCTTCGAGCCGCAGCGCCTTCACCGTCCCGTGCTTGGGGACGTGGACCGGGTTGTTCAGCCGGTCCTGGATGTACCCGTCGAGGCTCGGGACGAAGCGGTTCCACAGCCCGCGCTCGGCGAAGATGAGGAAGAGCAGCCCGTCGATCTGGTGCATGACCTGGACGATGCCGGCGAAGAACGCCTCGGCCGTCTTGTGGGCGTCGTCGCTGCGTCGGGCGAGGAGTAGGTCTTCGAGCTGGTCGAAGGCCACCACCACCGGCGTCTTGAGGCTGCGGAAGATCTCGGTCAGCACCTTGAACAGCGCGAGGACGAGGTCTTGGCGGGTCGGGCGGACGTGGAACTCCAGCTCGGCGAACCCGAAGGTGAGGAACCCGGCGAGGTCGGCCTCGTCGCCGAGCAGCGTGGCCTTGGCGAACCCGGTGAGGATTTGCCGCCGCATCAGCCCGGCGGTGTTGTGCGCCTCGGTCTTGGCGACGTGGGCGCAGACCAGGTCGTACGCCTTCTGCGGCGTCAGCCCGGCGTCGGCGAGGGCTTGCGGCAGCGGGGTCGGGCGGCGGGCGAAGTTCGAGTACCCGGACAGGTTCTCGGCCAGCCACTCGGCCCGCTCCTGGGCCTGCTGCGACCCCAGCCCGAGCCGCCGCGCCCACCGGCCGAGGCCGCCCGGGGGGAAGAGATCGACCTTCTCGGCCGGGGTCAGGTCGCGCAGGGCGACGCCGAGTTGCCGGCGGACGAGCAGGTCGCCGACGGCCTCCAGCGGCCGCAGCCCCTTCTGCTTCCCGCCGCCGAGGAGCGTGTCGATGATCTGGTACAGGAGGTATTCGAGGAAGTCGGTGTCCTTCTGGTACACGCCCGGGGTGACGAGCAGTTGCCACGGCCCGCCGGCCCCGTGCTTGATCGAATGGAGCAGGTGCGTCTTGCCGGCCCCCTTGTTGCCCAGCACCGGGACGACTTCCGAGTGGGTCATCGGGTCGTAGCGGTACAGGTCGATGATGGCGTGGAGCAGGTCGCGCTCCGGGGCGAACAGTTCGGGGACGTGGTAGCGGGCGCAGACCTCGTCGTCCGGGTTGCGGGCGAAGTAGTTGCGGAACGGGTTCCCGGCCCGCTTGAGCACGTCGCGGGCGGTGTCGGTCAGCGGCTTGTCGGCGACGGCGGTCATCCGGTTCCCTCCGGGATGGTATGAAGGGGTGAGGGGGTGAGGGGTGAAGGGGTGAGAAAGTCCGACATCGCCGACTCTGATCACCCCTTCACCCGCTCACCCCTTCACCCCTTCTCGGTCGTGACGGCGCGATGCGTAGAACGCGACCCCGTGCCCGACCAGCAGTGCGAGGGCCGGTTCGGGCAGGGCGTAGAGCGGGCCGGTCCACGGGTGCAGGTAGACGGCCCCGGCCGCGTGCAACTCGCGCAGGCAGTCGTGGAACGCGCCGACCGACGCGGCCGGCAGCCCGCGGTAGAGCGCCGGCAGCGGGCAGTCCTCGCCGGCGGCGGCGGTCGCGGCCCACTCGGACAGCCGGGCGAGGACGGCGGCGGCGAGGCCGGCCGCGGGCGGGGCGTCGAGGACCGCGGTGCCGTTGCGGGCGAAGAACCTCTCCCCCAACCCCTCCCCTAGGAAGGGAGGGGGGCCAGACGACGAGCCTACCGCTCGTCGGTCTTCTCCGGCTCCCCCTTCCTTCTTAGGGAAGGGGGCTGGGGGGTTGGGTTCTTGCACCCGCGCCTCGACCACCCGCGGCAGCACCCGGGCGACGGCCTCCCTCAACCCGTGCAGGCTGTCGGCCATCCGGCGGGCGGTGGCGAGCAGTTCGCCGACCTCGCCCTGGCGGGCCTCCAGCACCCGCACGAAGTCTTCCAGCACCTGCTTCGGGTTGACCGCCGCGAGCAGGTAGTCCCACCCGCGCCCGGTCAGGGCGTAGCGCTCGCGCGGCCCGGCGGCGGGGAGGAGGGCGACGAGGCCGTCGGCGAGGCACTTCTGGGCGGCGGGGCGGGCGGCGGCGGCGGCCGGGAATAGGCCCGGCTCGGCCTTCGCGGCAAACAGCGGCAGCCCGCCGGGGGCGGCGGCGGCCTTGCTCAGGGCGTCGATGACGTACTGGGTCTGCTTGTCGGCCACGGGTCCGCTTCCGTGCGGGTCGGGGAATGAGCTGGTCCAGCTCAGGGGCGGCACTCTAGTCGGAAGGTCGTGCGGGTTGCAACCCCGACCGCCCGCCGCACCCGGCCGGCGGCGCGGCGGGCGAGGTGGCAGCGCTTCCGCCACGGGCGTATGATTGCAACAGTTCCCCCGACGCCTCGCAGGAGAATCGACATGACCCGCAGACTGGCCGCGGCCGCCCTGGTGTTCGCGCTCGCGGGGACGGCCTACGCCGCCGACCCGCCCGCCCCGGCCGACGCGAAGGCGTTCGACGAGCTGGTCCGCGACACGCTGGCGGGCGTCCATAACGCCGGGGCCGACCTCTACAACACGGGCAAGGATTACGGCGGGGCGTACCGGCTTTACGAGGGGTCGCTGCGGACCACCCGCCCGCTCCTCGCCCACCGCCCGGCCGCCCAGACGCTCATCGACGACGGCCTGACCGCCGCCGGCAAGGAGACCGACCCGGCGCGCAAGGCGTTCCTGCTGCACGAGGCCATCGAGAAGGTGCGGGTCGAGTTGAAGGGCGCGGGCGGCGCGCCCCCGAAGAAGACCGAGACGCCGAAAAAGCCGGTCGAAGAACCCAAGAAAGTCGAGGAGCCGAAGAAGTCGGTCGAGCCGACGCCCAAGCCGAAGGAAGCCAAGCCGGACCCCGCTCCGGCGGCCGCGGCGGGGACCGTGTCGGGCACGGTTACTTATAAGGGGAAGCCGCTGGCCGAGGGCGAACTGATGTTCGTGTCGCTCGACGCCAAGTCCCCGAAGGTCGTGACGACGGCGGTGGCGGACGGGAAGTACACGACGAAGGCGCTGTCGGCCGGCAAGTACGCGGTGGCCGTGACCGCCGCGGCCGACGCCAAGCTCCCGGCGAAGTTCGCCACGACCGACACGTCCGGCCTGACGGTGACGGTCAAGGCCGGGGCGAACACCTTCGATGTCGAGCTGAAGTAGGGTGGGTCGAGGCCGCAGGCCGAGCCCCACCACGCAACCCGGCGGGCGAACGGTAGACATCGCGTGGCGAATTGGTCTCGCAGGGTGGGGCTCGGCCTGCGGCCTCGACCCACCCTACGAGATGCGTCACCCCGGCGCACTCTTGCTACCCGGCGGCTTGGGGACGCGCTTCACCATCATCTTGCGGATCAGGTCGTCGGCCGTCTTCGACATGAATCCGTCGGCCGGGGCGGGGGCCGGCTTGACCGCCTTCGCCGGTGGTCGCAGGCTGGGGGGCGACGCCGGGGCCGGAGCGATCAGGCGCGTCGGGGCCTCGGCGTCGGCCCCCGCGTCGGCGGCCATCGCGTCGGCGGCCGTCGCCTCCACTTCCACCGTCGGCTCGGCCGCCGCCTCGGGTTCGGGGGCCGTGATCCGCACGACGAACCGCAGCGGGCCGACTTCGAGCCAGTCGCCGTTCTTGAGCCACACCACCTCGTCGCCGATGTCGGCCCCGTTCACGAACGTGCCGTTCCGGCTGCCGAGGTCGCGCACCATCACGTCGCCGTCGGCGACGAGGATTTCGCAGTGCCGCCGGCTCACGTCCTCGCTCGCCGCCCGCAACTGGCAGGCGGGGTCGCGGCCGACCAGGAACACGGGGCCGCGGAACACGATCGCCTTGCCGCGATTCGCGCCATCCGCGACGACGAGAGAGACCTTCATGGACGTGCCTCGCCGGGAGAGGGGCCGGGCATTCCCCCGGCCCGTCCCCCACTATCGCCGGGCGGTGTGAAGGGCCGATGACGCCGGCGTGTGGGATCGGCAAAGACCGGCCGCCGTCACCCCTTCACCCACCGGTCGAGCAAATTCTTGGTGATCCGCTGCACGCGCTCGTCGGGGCCGTGCGGGCGGCCGTTATGCACGAACGGTAGCCAGTGGCCCGGCGGGGAGGCCAGCCCCTGCGCCCAGAAGATCGTCGCCGCGTTGAACACCGTGTTCCCCTTCGGGCCGGGGTAGATGGTCGCCGCGTACTTCCCCTCCACGTCGTTGGCCGTCCACGTCTTGCCGGCCGCCACCACCTCCAACCCGGGAAGGTCCGCCGGGTCGCCGTGGTGTTCCCACCCCACCAGTCCCGGCACCTTGTCGCCCTTCTTCATCCCGGTGCCGGCGAAGAGCCAGTGGTCGGGCTTGGTACACACCCAGTCGCCCGACCCGTTGAACGGGATCACCGTCCGCCCGCCGATCAGGGTCGCCTCGTTCGGCCCGTCGTCGGGCAGGTCGGCCATCCACTTCTCTTCGGCCGGCCGCACCCCGCCGTACCGCCCGCGCCGCTCGATGATGCGGTTCAAGCGCCCATCGGCCGCCGGCGCGAACGGCGTGACGAAGCAGACCGAGTTGCCGCAGAAGAAGCCGAAGTTCACCCCGCGCTTGACCGCTTCGAGGCAGTGGTCGAACTGCGGCCGGCTCCAGTATTCGTCGTGCCCCACCGACAGGAACGCCTTGCACCGCGTGACGGTTTCGAGCGACGCATGCACGTCCTCGTTCGTCCCGTAGGTCACGTCGTAGCCGTGCTTCTCCAGCCAGTAGGCGAACGGGAACTCGAACAGGAGGAACTCGCCGGTGCCGAGCGACAGCGGGTTGTCGGTGACTTGCGGGTAGCGGGCGAACGGGCGGTCGAAGCTGGCCCGCACCCCGGACACGAGCGGCTTCTTGTCCGGCCGGTCGTTGTCGTACAGCGAGTGGGCGTCCGGCCACTTGTTGTACGCCTGCCAGGTGTTCGTGCTGCACTGGAAGAATACGTCGGCCGGGCGGTCGTCGGTGACGACGAAGATGGCGTAGCTCTGGTAGCGGTGCTTGGCCGCCGACAGCTTCGCCAGGTACACCCCGCTCGGCCAGTCCTTCGGAATCTCGACGGTCGCGGCCGGCTCCCACTGGCACTCGCGCAACCGCTCGTCGCCGACCGGCGGGGTGGGTTGCGGTTTGCCCTCGAACGGCCCGAGGGTGCGGACGTGCCGGCCGCCGGCCCCGCCGTAGTACCCAAGGCGGTACAGGTCGATGGTGAAGGCCGACGCCGGGTCGGTGCTGACGCAGAACCCGAGCGTGTCGCCGGCCGTGGCGCTCATCCGGGTGCAGTACCCTTCGATGAGGGACTGGCGGTGCTTCCCCTTGCCGTCGAACTTGACGTAGGTGAGTTGCCAGTCGGTGGTGCCGGGCCGGGCGTTCTCGGCTTTGACGAGGTCGCTCTGGCGCGGGGCGGCGCTGGCGGTGCCGGTGAGGGCGGCGAGCGCCCCGAGCGCCTGACGGCGGTTGAGTTCGGGCATGGCGGCGGCTCCGGTGGGGCGCTCCCAGTGTCGCCGACGCCGGCCCGGTCCGCAACGACACAATTTCCCCGGGGCGGTCTATCACGACGCCCCGCAGGCGCGGTTGGTGGCACCGGGAGAAGTGGGAACGGGGTGACCGCCAGCCCGCGACAAACTAGCGTACGTTGCGGCGTCTCACTCCCCCGCCGCCGGCGGTTGCATCGCCGCCCCGCGGAGCGCCAGGAACGCTTGCTTCAAGTCGAAGCTGACCGCGCTGTCGGGTTCGGCCAGGACCAATGCCTCGTAGACATCCAGGAACGCGGTCCGGTGGCGGTGGAACAGGTGCAGGAAGTGGCGCAGGAAGCCGACGCAGTCGAGGACGGCGAACTCGATCCCGCCGGTGCCGGCGTAGAGTGCCGCGGCGTAGTCCCGGACGGCGCGTTCGATCGCTTCGGTCGTCACGAAGATGTAGTTGTCGGGCTGGGGGGCGGCGCGGGCGACCTTCTGGAGCGCCCGGTCGATGTCGTCGCGGGTCACGGCCTTCCGCTTCATCTCGTACACCGTGCAGACGCGGCCGTCGGACACCAGGCGGATTTCCACGTCCCCGACGGCCCCCGTCTGCTCGTCGGCGGCGTTGTGGGCGGAGAGCGGCTCAACCTTTTCACCGAGTTGGGTGGCAACCGACCGATACGCGGCCACCACGATCAGCACGGGTAGGCGGCTCGAATTCGGACAGGCCAGATGTTGTTGCAGCAACGTGACGATGCCTTCGGACGAGAGGGGCAGTGCCCCGGACGCCCGACTCACTTGCAATTCGGCCTGGAGGGCCGCCAGCCGGGTTTCATGTTCGAGGCGGACCTGGTGAAGGACGCGGAGGAGATCGGTCAGGACGGCCTTCGCGGTTTCCTTCCCGAGGGCAACCTCCTGGAGTAAATGAAGGGCGTCGGCGTACAACTCGCGCGGCCGGCCGATGACGGCCCGGTCGGGGGTGAGGGTGTAGTCGATGTTCCGGAGTGCCGGCGTGAGGAATGCCGTGGTCGAGTTGCACGGCAGCTTGTGTTCGGACACGAATCGGGTGACGTACCCCTCGTCGTAGGTCCGGCCCGAGAACGCGCCGGCTTCCGGAATCTCGGTGTACGGCCGCCGGGGATCAACGGCCGGCTGGTCCAACTTGGCCAACATGCAGGCCATCACGAGGCGCGCGCAGGACCGGTTCTGCGGATTCCGGCCGACCCGCTCGACCCGCCCGAGGTTCGCCGGGTCGCGGACGGCGGACTTCCGGGAAGCGACGGCTCGGGCGAGCGCGGCCTCCAGGTGTTCACTCGGCGTCATCGAACAAGTCCTGGGCCGGCCGCTCGTCGCGGGGGACGGCGACCGAGGCGGGGTCGTAGTTCGTCCACAAGACTTCGACCCGCTTGTCCTTCGTGGAGTGGATCGTGCGGGCCGGCGAGACGTGCTTGAACCACTTCGCCGCCGGGTACAGTTCGCCCATCAGACCGCAGTCGTAATTCGAGATGGCGACCAAGCCCCTCGCGGCGTTGAGGACCGCGGCGAGCTGGCGGTGGTCCCGGTCGGTCATCTCGTGGCCGTAGGCTTTATCGTCCCCCCGGGTCTCGTGGACGTAGGGGGGGTCGCAGTAGAAGAGGGTGGTCGTCTCGTCGTAGAGGCGGATCACGTCCGCGGCCGGCCGGTTCTCGATCTGGACGCGGAGGAGGCGGTCGGCGATCTCGGGGAGTTGTTCGACCCCGCCGAGCCACCGGCTGACCACGCCGCTCATGCCCGCCCGACTCGTGTTTTTGCAGTTCGCCCACCGGCCGAGGCTGGCGGTCTGTGCCAGCCCGGTCCGCACCTGGCGGGCGCGGACGTAGAAGCGGCGCGCGCGCTCTCGACCGGCGACAAGGCCGTGTCGATTTCGCACGCCAGCCCGAACTCTTCGCGGGAGAACGGGGTGAGGCCGATCTTCTCGGTCAACTCGTCCTTGTGGTCGCGCAGGACGCGGAAGAAATTGGCGACCTCGCCGTC
>Ga0105047_10009007_pt1 | contig 16504 bp, 13 predicted proteins | sample MAT04_FD_78384 | JGI IMG/M metagenome (GOLD analysis project Ga0105047, IMG submission 78384) | Freshwater microbial communities from Lake Fryxell liftoff mats and glacier meltwater in Antarctica - MAT-04 (megahit assembly) | ecosystem: Environmental > Aquatic > Freshwater > Ice > Liftoff...
AAGCAGATTCCAAGATGGAATATTCGAAAGTGGGTCAGTTTTTATATGACTTATGGTGAGGTTGGCTTATTGCCAAGAATAAATCAAAATTATTCAGCCGAATTTAAGTTAAAAGTACTCAGCTTCTTCAATATAACTAAATTCAATATTTCTATAATAACCCTACGCCGCTTTGGGTCTCATTAATATCTCGTTGTCTTCGTTGCACTACACTGTTTTTTCCACCACCAAACATAATATTGAAACCTACATAAAGTGTTCTGCTTTCCCAATATAATACACCTGCTTGGCGGTACGGAATGTTCCCAGCTTCTTGTTCAAATGAAACCGTATTCAAGATTCCACATTTATTTTGCAATGTTAAACTTAGTGCGAGGGTTTGCGTTTTGAATCCCGTATGCATTCGTTCAACAGTGTAGTTGTCGAACGCAATATTTTTTACAGCACAATTTTTGTTGTCAGCTGTGATTTCACCACTAATGACTTTATCTGCTTTTTTGATGCTGATGTTAACGTAAGAAAGCGGCTGTTTTGAATTTTTATCGATTACTTTTTCACGAAATAGTCCAAGATTTTCATTCTGAGCTTGGAGAATGTAGCAAGAGGTAAGAAAACTTAGAGCTAAAATAGTAAATCTCATTATTTGTGCGTTATGTTTCTGATTGATGATTTTGTTTTTATAGAGAAGTAGACTTTAAAGCTACTGGATCATTGCAATTTTAACAAAAAAAAACTCCTGACTGAACAGGAGTTTTTCAACATAGTAGGTATGTAGGTTATCGCTTCATCGCGAAATGGGCTCTAAATTCTTGTGCAACATTATGTTCGTCAGTATAAGAAACGCTGAACCAGTAATCATCTGATGGCATTTGGCGTCCATTATAATTTCCGTCCCAACCGCTATTGCTTGGTTTTATAAGGGTAATCAATTTACCATATCGGTCAAAAATTTCAATTTTGGCACTTGGCTGATTCGATAAATCTTTAATATTCCAAGAGTCGTTGTATCCGTCACCATTTGGTGTAAAATATTTTGGATAATTTACAACCAGTGCCTGAATAGTGGTACTTCCGCAGCCATTTTTATCCCGTACTGTAATCGTGTGCATTCCGGATGCAACATTGTTGAACACATTACTATCTTGGAACGGACCATTGTCTAATTGGTACTCAAAATTATCTCCTTGACCAGTTGCATTCACAGTTATCGACTGGCTGTCTGCAAAATCATCGCTAACTTCATAGGTTACAATTGCAGGTTCTGAAGGAGTAACTGTAACATTAACTGGACTAGAGCTGCAACCTGTAACATTATTTGTTGCAACTACAGTATAAATTCCAGGTAAAATTGCCTGATAGGAATTTGATGTTCCCACTGTTGTTCCAGCTTCATTTGTCCAAATAAAATTATGAGTGGCAGGATTCAAACCGCTGTATAATGTGTATGGATTTAAAAGATTTCCAGTTTCGCTGTCGATACAGATTATGCCATCAACTGGAGTTGGTTCAGGTAATTTATTTACAATTATTGTTATTGGTTTTATATCAAAACAATTAGTGGTCAAATTATTTTTTACTCTAACATAAATAACTGTTTGATTAGATGATGTTACCGGATTTGTTCCTGTTGTCGCGTTAGCTAAACTTTCATAGTAAGTTACTTCAAATTCACTTCCCGTTTGTGTTCCTAATACAGTTGCAGATAATGAAGGCAAATTGAATACTGTTATACTATCGTTTGTTCCATCCTCATCACATACAGTTCGCAAAGAAGCCGGAACCACATTTGCAACAGGCGTATCAATAATTGTTACAGTAAATGTACTTTCATCACTACATCTTGGTAGGAATGAAGATTGCCCATAGATATAAACGATCATAGATGCGTTTATAACAGAACCCGCAGCCAATAAATTTCCAGTGGCGTTTGGGCCAGTGTAAAATCTTCCAACTGCTATTGTTGGTAATGTGTAATTTTCACAAATGGTTACGTTTGGTAAATTATCAACATTAAAAATCGTAACGTTGAAGTTTCTTTGACTAATACAATCAGGTGCAGTTGCAGTATTTGCAAGTACATAAACCGTTTGACTTGTTTCTAAAATACTACCTGCATTTAGTAAGGTTCCAGATCCGTCAGCAGCAGTGTAATAATTTCCTAAAGACAATGCAGGTAAGGTATAAGAATTACAAGCTACAACATTTGTGATAGGAGCAATTACCGGTGTTTGGTTTATTGTTATCGTGAATGAGGTTTCATCAATACAAGAGAAAGCAGTTCTAATGGTTGACTCTTTGAAAATATATACTGTCTGATTAGTTGTAATCACTGTACCAGCTGCTATCTCTATTCCAGTTCCTAATGGTCCTCCAGACTGCGTGAAATACTGATTGTTGTCCGATAAAGTAGGTAACGTATAAGTATCACAAGCTATTATATTAGTTGATACATCAGCACTTGTTGAAAAGATGTTTATCTGGAAACTATTTTCTGCTGTACAAAAGGGTATTGTGTTTGAAACTGCATAAATGTAAATTCTTTGTGATGTTGTTATAACTGTGTTTGCGGCTATTAGCGTTCCTGTTCCATTTGGACCTGAATAATAATCACCCACAGCTAATGCAGTTAATACATATTGGTCGCAAATATCAATGTCTGAACGCGAATCAATAGCAGGTACAGAATTTATAGTTACAGTAAAGCTTGATTGATTTGCACAACTTGCATCAAGCCTTCTAAAAATATACAAGGTTTGCGTTTGAAGTAAGACATCACCGGGATACATTTGTGTGCCAGTGCCATCAACACCTGTAAAATATTCCCCATTTATTAATGTTGGAAGTGTGAATGTTTCACAAACAGTACTGTTAGGCAATGTGTCAATTTGCGGTTGTGCAAAAGTTAAAGTGAAATGTAAGTTATCTGTACAATTCGTTCCTTGCCCAGATACTGATGCATAAATATAAATCGTTGCATTATCATTTATTACCGTTCCAGCTGCAATTTGAGTTCCAGATCCAGATGGTCCTGTATAATAATTTCCAATAGGTAATGAAGGTAAGGTATAACCATTACATTGTGAAATATCGGCAGGCTGATCTATACCAATAAATACATCAAAACTAGCTTCGTCTGAACAAATGGTTGCTCCTGTAGTTGCTGCATAAACGTATATTGTTTGGTTAGAAGTTACAGGCGTTCCAGCAGCTAGTTGTGTGCCAGTTCCGCCATTTCCTGTAAAATAGTTTCCTATAGTAAGTGAGGGCAAAACATACGATGTACATCTGAAAATATCAGAAAATGTTCCAACGTCAAGAGTATTTATAATACTAATATTAAAGCTAGAATCTACTACGCAAATTGGTGCAATTATAGTTGTAAAATAAAAATAAACCAATTGCGAACTAGTTATAAGTGTTCCTGAAGGCACTTCAGTTCCACCACCAGACGGACCACCAGGTTGAGTATAATATTTTCCATAAGTTAAACTAGGTAAAGAGTAGCTACCACAAGAGGAAACATCAGCGGGAGTTAGCTCATCTTCGTCAACAATTGTTACTTTGAACGAACTGTTAGCAGCGCATGTCCCTGGTCCACCAGGTTGATTGAATATAAAAATAGTCTGAGTTTCAGTTATCACATTACCGGCAAATAAAGGTGTTCCACCACCACTAATTTGAGTAAAATAATTTCCATTTATTAAGGGCTCTAAAGTATACGTATTACATACAATTACGTTTTGAAGAACATCAACAGTTGGCGTAGGATTAACTATCAAATCAAAACTCGATATGCTAGAACATGATGGGTCACTTATATTGTGAACTCTCACATAAATTGTAGTGTTACCATATGCGCCATAACTAGGATCTGCTATTGGATTAACTGCATTAGTAGCATTAGTTGCCGAAGTGTAATAGCTAACGCCATATATACTTGGAGATTGAGTTCCTAAAACTATTGCCGTTTGTGGAGTGAAATTAAAATATCCAGTACTTTGTGAACTTGTATTTGTGCATCGCAGCAAATCAGGTGCCTGATTTGCGACCGGCGGTGGCGATACTTGTAATAGGAATGATTTAACAGTAAAACAAGCACTATTTGGCAACTGAATTCTAACATACACTGTCGTTCCACTCGGACTATTATATAGCAATGGTAACGCACTTGTATTAGTGTCAGCATTATTCTGAGAAGCAAAATAGGTTACTGCAGTTGCAGCTGGTAAACCTTGTTTTACAACCGCAGTATTTTGATCTAAATTAAAAGTGTACGATGCTTGACCCATATCACATTTATAAAGTGTATTAGGGTTTGGTGAATTTACTGCCGGAATGTATTCAACTACTATCGTATCCGTAATTGGGTCGCATGTACTAAATAAATTAGTGTAAGTCACAGTATATGTTCCAGATTGGCTGACCGTTAAATTTGGTCCATTTTCGGATAAAGTCGTAGTACCTCTTTTCCAAACAAATGAATAAGTTGTAGCATCTAAACCTGTAGAAAGTGTTTGGGTTGTGCCAAAGCATAATGCTGCGTTGTTAGCAGCGGTTAAATCTTGACCTAGAACATCCTGACCAATATTAAAACTGTCAGACGACAAGAAAATGGCTGAATCTGATTGAGGATCGGCTCTGTCGGCTATAACCAACTTGATATGATATGGAACTCCAGCAGTCAAAACAGATGCAGCTGTTAATAACGTTGTTTGTCCGTTAAAGTTTGTAGCTGAATTTGCCGCACTTGAACCGCCATTAAAACTTCCAAAGTATTGTGGGTTAACTGATGGGCATGATGAATTGTATTGAAAATCTCTGATTGTTACTACAGAAATTGGTAAAGTCGTGTTTGGTACAACCGCTAAATTTGTCGTAACTCCCGTATTCATATTGGTTAGTAAAAATGCGAATGCATCCGAAAATAAACATTGGAAATTCCCATATTCCTCAGAAGCAAATATAAAATCAAAGCTAAAGTTTGGAGATATCGGCGTAAAATTAAATTCTAATACCGTAGCATTTTTTGACACCATTGAAATTCCCGCCGCTGCTAATGTCGCTTCTAAATCTGCGTCACCTGACCAGTCTGCCGCACCATCATTTAATAATGATGTGTTTGGTCCTGGCGTATTCAAAATATTTCCTGTACTCAAAACGACTCCGCTTTGCATTGGAAAATTTGGATTGGTGTTCTGAAAAAAACCAAGTCCGTTTGATGAATTAAAGTCTGTACCAGTTCTCCAGGTTATATTAGTAGCCGAAACACAAGGTGAATTAATCAATACGTTATTCACCAGTTGTGGTACAGTATAAATTGTTGAACTTACAGAAACTGGTTGTGAGAAACCGATGGTGCTAAGTAGGATAGCAGTTAATAGTACTATTTTTTTCATAATTTGGGGATTTTGACGAAGCAAATATTATTAGATATATCGTCTAAATACAAATAAAATCGATAAAATGCATATTATTTATAAATAATAAACAATTATACTTACAAAATCACTGTTTCAAAGCGTGTTTTGAGTTCCAGTTTTATATGGGTTGGTTGGTATCAGAAATTATGCTGTAATGTTTATCTTTGCGGTCTCAAAAATAAAGCACAATGAAACTTTCGCAAATTCTTACTACACCAATACAACAAGCAGTTCAGGAACTATTTAATGTTACTCTTGAAAAAATAGAATTTCAAAGTACACGCAAAGAATTTGAAGGCGATAGTACAATGGTTATTTTCCCATTGCTAAAAGTTATTAAAGGGAATCCTATTGAAATTGGCACAAAAATCGGAAACTATCTTGTTGAAAATGTACAAGCTGTCATTCGATTTAATGTCGTTTCTGGATTTTTGAATATTGTTGCTTCAGATGAGTATTATCTGGATTTTTTCAACAGAATATACAATAAATCCAACTTTGGTTTTGCCGATATCAATCCTAATGATAAAGCTATTATGGTAGAATATTCTTCGCCAAATACCAATAAACCTTTGCACCTTGGTCATGTTCGTAATAATCTTTTAGGATATGCTGTAGCTGAAATCATAAAAGCTTCGGGAAAAAAAGTTTATAAAACGCAAATCATCAACGATCGTGGAATTCATATCTGTAAATCGATGCTGGCCTGGCAGAAATTCGGAAAAGGCGAAACTCCAGAAAGCACAGATTTGAAAGGTGATAAGTTGGTTGGGAATTTTTACGTCAAATTCGATCAAGAATATAAAGTTCAAATCGCGGAATTATTAGCTCAAGGAAAAACGGAAGACGAAGCTAAAAAGCTAGCTCCAATTATTCTTGAAGCGCAACAAATGCTTCTTGACTGGGAAGCTGGAAAACCAGAAGTTATACAACTTTGGCAAACAATGAACCAATGGGTTTACGACGGTTTTGCTCAAACCTATAAAAATTTGGGTGTTGATTTTGATTCGTATTATTACGAAAGCAATACCTATTTATTAGGAAAAGAAGTTGTTCAATTGGGCTTGGAAAAAGGGATTTTTGAAAAAGATCCTGATGGTTCCGTTTGGATCGATTTAACACCTGATGGTTTGGACAGAAAGATCGTTCTTCGATCTGACGGAACAGCCGTTTACATGACGCAGGATATCGGAACGGCAATTCAGCGTGTGAAAGATTTTCCAGATGTTGGTGGAATGGTTTACACCGTTGGAAACGAGCAGGATTATCATTTTAAAGTGTTGTTTTTAATTCTGAAAAAACTCGGATTTCAGTGGGCGGAAAGCCTATTTCATTTATCTTATGGAATGGTTGAATTACCATCAGGCAAAATGAAATCGAGAGAAGGAACCGTAGTTGATGCTGATGATTTAATGGAAGAAATGACAGCCACTGCAGGAAAAATTTCTACCGATTTAGGAAAATTAGATGGTTATTCAGAGGATGAAAAAGCGAAATTATTCAGTATGATTGGTCTCGGAGCTTTGAAATATTACATTTTAAAAGTCGATCCAAAAAAACAAATCCTATTCAATCCTGAAGAATCCGTTGATTTTGCTGGTAATACAGGACCGTTTATTCAATATACGTATGCTCGAATCCAATCCATCTTGCGTAAGGCTGATTTTGATACTAGTACATTGAATGCAGTAGAAGCGCTTCATCCAAAAGAAAAAGAATTGATTAAACAATTAGAACTTTATCCAGAAGTGATTCAAAACGCGGCAAACAACCATTCTCCTGCTTTGGTTGCCAATTATACGTACGAACTGGTCAAAGAATACAACTCATTCTATCAATCGGTTTCTATTTTAGGAGAAGAAAATCAGATGAAGAAAGTTTTCAGAGTGCAACTTTCAAAAAAAGTTGCCGAAACTATAAAATCTGCATTTCAATTGCTTGGAATCGAAGTACCAGAGAGAATGTAATAACCTTAAAATATTTATTTCCATTTAAATTAAAAATCAAAACAATATACCTTATGAAAAAATTAATTTTAATCCCAATCTTCTTACTAGTATTAGTAGTTTCTTTCTGTGATACAAGTGGAAGTTCATGGTCAACATCTGATCCCGCAACCTTAATTAATTACTGCGAAACTAGGCACCTGGAGAATTAGTAATTATAATCACTTTGGAATTAATGAAACCAGTACTTTTACTGGTTATAATTTTACTTTTCCGGTATCCAATGTTTTGTTTGTAACAAACGGAACCTATACTTATAACGGAACTTGGTCTGTTATTGAAGATGTTTCCGAAGCTAATCCTCAGGTTTAAAATTTAATATCACATTTGATAATCCAACAGAATTTGCACAATTGTCTAAAGGTTGGGTGGTTGCTAGTTACACTGGTTCAACTATTTATTTATTGGATGGTAGTTAATCCGATGTTTTGGTATTTACAAAGAATTAAAAACTCAACTTCATATTAATATTTGGAGTCAATCCGAGTGCATAAGTATTCAAACTTTCTATAGTGTTTTCTGAATTGTTGATCCGATACGAGCGGTTAATGCTGTTGTTGGTATTTAAAATATTAAGTAAAGAAATATTTGTTTTAAATCCCATTTTATCTGATATTTTCCAATCTTTTGAAGCAGAAAAATTCAATTGAAGAAAGTCTTTCAGCTTACTGTTATTTGGCGAATTATAAACAATTTGATTGTCAGAATTTAAAGTCGTTGATTGTGGTGTCGTGATTGGTTTACCAGTATGCCATTTTGAACCTAAAGCAAATTTTATGGAGTTCCATTCATAAATTCCAGCCCAAGAAACCGCATGTCTCAACTGATAATTATTAATAAATTCTGCTGGCTGCAGTGCATCAAAGAAATACTTATTATCATTATAGCTGTAGCTAATCCAAGTGTAAAATTTTCCAAAATTCTTTTGGATTAAAAACTCTGATCCTAAAACTTGATAGTCGCCATTTGTTTTAACAAATTCAAATTGGTTTTGAAATCCCTGATTGCTTGTGCTGATTCCGGTTATTTTTTTATAAAAATTGTCTAAGGTAATCAGCCAATTGTTTTTTTTATAAGTTAATCCGAATGAAAACTGTTTGCTTTTCTGAATGGGATGTGTAGTGTCATTTGCAAGGGTCCATCGGCGTTTCTCAATTCCCAAAAAATCTTGTTGTAAATCGATTATTTGCGATAGCGTTTGATTTTTTTGTTCCGCTAAAATTTCCAAATGAAGGTTCTCATTTAGTGCTTGCGAAAACTGAATACTTGGTTCTAGCAACAGTATTTCAAACGTATCAAAATAGGTGCCTCTAAGTCCGATTTTCGCAAAAGTATTTTTGTTTTCACTTTCAAAGATGCCTTCCCCAATAAAAGAATGTGATCTCAAAACCTGAACTGTTTTTCTATAAAAAGAAGGTAAATTAATTTTGTCAAAATTTGTCACTCCAATTTCATTAAATTGATACCCATTGTTAAATGTGAATGATTGCGAAATCTGATGTGAATTTCTTATCTGAAAACCCAAATCCAACACTTTATTTTCTTGATCTAAAATCTGATTACTTTGAACAACTTCATTTTTTGAGACTAGAGAATATTTCGACACGTAGAAGCGAAATTGGGTTGAATTATCTTTGTTCCAGTTGGTTGTCCAATTTAGTGTTACACCCAAATTTTCCTGACCCAAATTGCTATTTTTTTTAGCCTCAGAAATAGATTGGGTTAAGAATAATGAGTTCTTAATGATAATTATGTCGGCTGAAAGCTCATTTTTTGTTCCAATTTTTTGTAAATATTGTGTTGTAAAATCGTAAAAAAAGAATTTTTCTCTTGTGTTGATGTCAATCGTCTGATTGCTATTCAGATTGGTTACCACGGTATTTTGAAAAACTCTGTTGCGGTAATTCCGATAGGTTGGCGTACTAAAAAAATCCGTTAATGAACGTCGGCCAGAGATGGTTAATGCCGCTTTTTTGGTAGCCTTTATTCGTGTGTAAAATTCAGCGCTAATTAAATTACTACTGATGCTTGAACTTGTTTTTTCGATTGATTTTGAATGAGACGAAATGTCAATAAGACTAGAAACACTTTCTCCAAAAAAAGCAGAAGTCCCATTTTTAGTAACTGAAATAGTTTGTGCTAAGGATGGATTAAAAGCGGAGATCAATCCGAAGAAATGTCCAGTCTGAAACATCCTGATACCATTCCATAAAAAAAGATTTTGATCGTGTGTACCGCCACGCACATTGATGTTGGAAACCGTTTCGTCAACTGAATTGATGCCCGGAATCTGTTGCATGGTCTGTAATAGATCGGTCTCAATTAAACCGGGCAAAATACCAAATTTTGCGGGCTTAATTTCAATGGAACCGTCATTTTTTTTATAAATTCCAGTAGTTAAATAATGCTTGGTTAGAACTTGATCCAATTTCAAAACAACCATCTTAAGTTCTATTTTCGGGCAATCGGAGACATATAATTCCTTAAATGGAACAACTTTTTTTTCGAAGTTAATATGTGATATTTCAATAGAATTTGGGGTAATGATTGGAATTTCAAAATAACCTTTTTCATCTGAAAAAACAGTTATGTCAGTATTTTGAATTTTAATCGTTGCACTTTCAACGGGCAATTTTGTTTCAATGTCAACTAGGGTTCCACACAAGGGCTTGTCTAGCTTTTGATTGTTAAAAACTGAATAGTAAGTGCTATTTATTTTTTTTATTTTCAATCCAGTCTTAGATTCAATATACTTTAGTTTTTCAAATAGGGGCAATGTAGTTTTTGGAGGAATGATAGTAACGACAATTACTTCTTCAACAATATAATTGAATTTAATATTGTTTTGGATTTCTATTTTCTCTAAAATTGTTTTCAATGGTAATGCACCCTCCTCCTGTTGAGCATAGCTCAACATGAAAAAGAATAAAAATAAGGATGAAAAAAGATGTTTTTTTGACATCATTAAAAATCAACTAGAATAATTTTATCAGAGTCGAATTTAGAGATTTTTAAATGAAATATGGAGATAATAATGTCCAAAGCAGCTTTGAGATTGTTTGACGGAAGTATACCGCTAAAAAGTTGTGTATTTTCTTTACCGTTCAAAATAATTTCAATATCATATTGTCTTTCTAATTCATCAACAACAGTATGAATATTTACTTTTTGGAAAGCAATTTCATTATTAGTCCACTCCGGTTTTGCTACATTAATGTCTTGCTTGTCGAAGAAATCATTTTCAAAAGTCACCGACATACCTTTGGTTATAATGACTTCCTGAGTTTTATGTTGAATGCTAACTTTCCCTTGGTAGCATGTTACTTCAAACCTGTCTTTCCGAGCTTTAACATTGAACTGTGTTCCTAAAACAGTTACCGTTCCAAGTTTTGTTTCAACTTCAAATTTTTTTCCATGAGCCACTTTGAAATAAGCTTCACCATCTAAATTCAATTTTCGATTGTTTTCCCATTTCCACTTTTTATAGTTGATTTCTGAACCACTATTCAAAACAATTTGGGAATTATCAGGTAAAGAAAAATTTGTTTTTTTACCCTTTTCCGCAACTTCTGTTGAAGTAACAGTAGTTTTGTATAAGAAAGCCAAACTCGAAAAAATAACAATAACAGCTGCAATTTTTATCCATTTTGAATAGTAAAACGGAATAACTTTTGCTTTGGATTTGCTGCTTTTTATTGTATTTCTATAGATTGCATCTGCATCAAAATCTGCAGTTTCTAGTTGACTTGAATATGCAGCAATTTTTGAATAGGTTGCGTATTCAGGTTTTTTCTGAAAAGAAATTAATTCCTTTTCAGTCATTTCCCCAGCAAGCCATTTCGCTAATTCGTAATTTTCTTCAGTTGCACTCATTTGATTAAAAACATCTTTATATTTAAAAACCCTACCTAAATTGTTCAATTTCAATTCTCAAAGAAACTAAAGCGCCGTGAATTCTTTTCTCCACTGCTTTTACACTAATGCCTAACATGATGGCAATTTCATGGTATTTTTTTCCTTCAATTCTGTTTAAAAGATAAGCTGTTCTTTGAGATTCCGTTAGCTTTCCAATAGCCTTTTCCAGTTTTTGCTTAAACTCTTCTTCTTCAACCAAAAACTCTGGATTTATATTTGTTCTATCATTTCCTGCATTATTTTGGGCATACTTTAAAACAACTTTCTGATGTGCAATTTCGTTTAGCGAAGCATTATTTGCAATGGTATATAAGAAGGATTTGGCTTTTTCTAGAGGTACATTTTTACAATTTTCCCATAGTTTAATGAAGGAATCCTGAGTGATGTCATTTGCCTTTTCTTCATTTCCAAATTTGAAGTACAAATAATTGCGCAATGATTTTATGTTAGCCTTAAAAAAACGCGAAAATAATAGCTCTTCGCAAATACCATTCGAATTGATTTGTTCCATTTATTGCTACTGAATTATTAGAGCGGTTAAATTTAATTTTTTTTTTCTTAGTAGGGTTTTTTATTGCAACTTTGTTATAATTAATGTCAAAAGAGAAAAAACGATATGAAAAAAAGTTACTTGTTGTTTGTACTATGCTCAGTCCTGCTTTTTTCGTGTCAAAGTGAAAGCGAAAATATTACACTCAACTTAGATCACAGTTTTACAAAAGCAGCACCTTTATCTTCGCTAATTGAAAGAGTTGCTCAATATGCGACTTCTCGCGATAATGTGTTAGATGATACAAGTTGTTTCGGAATTAAACTTCCAGTTGCGGTGACCGTAAATTCTCAAGCGGTAACTGTTACTTCTGTTGCAGGATATACGACCGTCCAAAATATCAAAAATCAATATACTAATGATAATGATGAGGTATATTTTACTTTTCCTATAACGATTGTGTATCCAGATTTTCATGAAATTAATGTTGCAAATCAAGCCCAATATGCTGCAATTCTGGCTGGATGCGGCGATGATAGTGGGTTTAAGGAAATTGACTGTATTGATTTTAATTTTCCTTTTTCAATTAATATCTACAATTCAAACAATCAAATAGCAAGTTCCATTGCGATTCAAACCAACAGTCAACTCTATATTTTTTTACAAAATTTAGCTGAAGGAGTAATTATAGGGATTGCTTTTCCTATTACGCTAACTACTTCAAATGGAGATAACATGGTTATAAATAACAATACAGAACTCGAAACAGCGATTAACAATAGTATTGATGATTGTGCAATTATTACACCTGTACCTCTAGTTCTATCAGAGATTTTTACAAGCGGAACTTGGTATGTTTCCTATTTTTATGACTCATCCGATGAAACAAATTATTATAACGGATATGTTTTTAATTTCAGTGGCAATGGTTCCGCGTTCGCAGTAAAAAACACCAATACTATTACTGGTAGTTGGCAAATACATACAGAAAACAGCTATCAAAAGATTGAATTTAATTTTGACGGTTCGGTTTTGGAAGAACTAGAAGAAGATTGGAAAGTGCTCGAATTTACAGGTACTGTTGTAAGATTGAAACATGAAAGTGACAGTGGAAGCGATAACCACTACTTAAATTTCTCTAAAAATTAAATTGTTATGAAATGAAATTTTTTAATAAAAAATTTTTAAAACAAGAAGTGGAAGTTAAGTGTAATTCTGAAGATTTTCCTTCAGATAACAAGTCCAAACTAAGTTATTTCGTAAATCAATTTTTAATTTGGGCTCTCATTTTTTTAGTCATTTTTGCCATATTTAGAACTTTAGTAAATGATTTTAATTGGTAATAAAAATATAGAATATCGTTATAAAACCAGCTATTATGCTGGTTTTTTTAATGCTTTTTTTTAAACAATCTCATCAAGGATTATTTATTTTTTAGGAATAGTACTTATTTTCAAAAATTGAGTAGGGTATTGTTTTTTGAAAATGTTTACTAATTATAATTCAACAAAAACCGAAATCCCAAATTTAACTACGATGAAAAAAGTGCTTAAAATTTCAGTAGTAATAATCATAATGTTGCTAATTTCTTTTTTTTCAATTCGCTATTATATTAACAATGCTGGTAAAAGAGATATAGCCACTGAAACTACTGCTTATGAAGTCTCATCACAATCAATCTTAAATGAATTTACTGCCAATACTGATGCTTCAAATAAAAAATATCTGGAAAAGCCAGTTTCGATTTCGGGAATAGTAACCTCAATACACGACAAAGCACTCATTTTAGATAATTCGGTAAACTGTACTTTTTTAATTTCAGTAAATGCGGTAAAAATAAATCAGAAAATGATAGTTAAAGGAAGAGTAATTGGCTTTGATGACCTTTTAGGAGAAGTGAAGCTTGACCAATGTAGTTTTTATAAAAAATAACCGATATACCAATTAATATATTTAAAAAATGAACATAACAAAATTTTTATTTTCAGCACTGTTGTTGTTTACCGTCACTCTGGTAAGCGCTCAAGATGATTTAATGAAAGAACTTGACTCTGTTCCCAATGCAAAGCAACCAAGTTCATCAGCATTTAAAGCATTGCAAGTTTGTAATATGCAATCTACCAAAATGGCATCTAAAAATGAGTGGTATTTTCTAGTGTCTCATCGATTTGGAGATTTAAAAGAAGGAATCAACAATTTTTTTGGTTTAGATAATGCTTTAACCAGAATTGGCGGAATTTATGGTGCGACAGGATGGCTGTCTTTGGGAGTATCACGCCATACCTACAATAAAACTTTTGAACTTTCTGTAAAATATAGAGTAGCCAATCAATATGAAAATGGATTTCCGGTTACAATAGTTGGATACAACACTATGGATATTAACGGTTCTAAATTTGACAAAGTTTTATATCCGGAATTCAAACTAACAAATCGATTAGCTTTTTCAAGTCAGTTACTTATTTCCCGAAGATTCTCAGATGCTATTTCTTTTGAAATTAACCCAGTTTACATTCACAAAAATCTGTACGATATTCAACCAGATACGGAAAGTAAGGATTTATTTGTAGTTGGTTTAGGAGGAAGATGTAAGCTTTCCAAAAGAATAAGTTTAAATCTTGAATATGCGGCTAGAATGAATCCTAAAGAACAAGAGTATTACCATAACCCTTTAACCGTTGGTTTTGACATAGAAACGGGTGGCCATGTATTTCAAATGGTATTCTCAAGTTCGCAGCCAATGAATGACATCTCTTATTTTTCTAATACTACCGGAAAATGGGACGGCGGAGGAAGTATATATTTTGGTTTTAACATGTATAGAGCATTTTAATTATGAAAACAATAAAATTAATAATCTTAGCAGCAATTGGAACATTTGTTACATCATGTGATTCCAATACTTACAGTGAAATTTCAGGTTTCACAGCAATGCCAACTTATGAGGCTAACATCAAGCCAATAATGGTAGCACAGTGTACTTCTTGCCATAGTGCAAATGGAACGGAACCGGGTTCGCCTTTAGAAAATTATCAAGAAGTTGTAGATTATGCCGAATCAATATCATGCAGAATTGATGGGCAGGATTGCGGGTTGATGCCAAGTAGTGGTAGAATTCCACAAGTACAAATTGACATGTTTAATCTATGGGTAGCTCAAGGTTTTTTACAACAATAAATAACTAATAAAAAATAAATTATGAAAAAAATAATGATTCTAGTAACAACGCTTCTACTTAGTGGCATTGTGTTTTCTCAAAAAATGATGACCCGTTCAGGAGAAATCAGGTTTGATGCTACTGTGCCAGGAGCACTTGATCCTGTAATTGCGGATAATAATACTGTGTCAAGTATTTTCGATAAAACTACTGGCGATTTAGTGGTGCAAGGAATGGTGAAATCATTCAAGTTTAAATCTCCATTGATGGAAGAACATTTCAATGAAAATTACATGGAAAGCGATAAGTTTCCTAAAACTAGTTTTAAAGGAAAAGTACTTAATTATGATTCAAAATCGGGTACTTATGAAGTGGAAGGCGATTTAACGATTCATGGCGTGACCAATAAAGTTAAAACTAAAATGGCAATTGACAATCAAAGTGGGAAAGTAGAACTGTCAGGAGTATTCATTGTCAAGCTGATCGATTATAAATTGGATGTACCAGCTTTAGCGAAGAAAACGTTGGCGGAAACCGCTAAAATCTCCATAAAATTAGCATTAGAAAACAAATAGTTTATTCTAAACAATTAAGTGAAATTCCATTCACAACTAAATTTAAAAAAATGAAAAAAACAGTAATTAATAGTCTAAGTGCGGTAATGCTAGGCTTATTTTCGGTAGTAAGTTTTGCACAAACAGCAGGAACTTTTACCATCACGTACAATCAACCACAACCTACTAATCCATCAGGAGTAAAAAATGTTTATGCCATATGGATTGAGAACGCGGCTGGAACTTTTATTAAAACGAAAGCACGTTATGTATCAACTTCTACAGATGATCATTTACCATCTTGGGGTGCAAAAGCGGGTTGTACTAATGCAGTAGCAGTTGCTTCTTCTGGAAATAACTGTAGTGTTACAGATGCATTAACAGGTGCAACAAGGACTGCGAGTACTACACCAACAGCCTACGGTGCTAAGTCAACAACTTGGGATGGTAAAAATGTTGTAGGAACAACTAACGGAACGACAGTTGCGGATGGTATTTATAAAATATGGATAGAAAGTTCTTGGGTAGATTCTGGATCCAATAATCATCAAGTAGTAACTAGTTTTTCCTTTACAAAAGGACCAACAATACAGCATTTAACCCCAACATCATCAAGTACTTATTTTAATACAGTAGTACTTGATTGGATACCAGCGGCACTAGGTATAAATGATGTAGTTAATAGCGAACCTGCTGTAGTGATTTATCCGGTTCCTTCATCTGGAATTTTTAATATCGATTTGAAAAATGAAGTTAAGAATATTAAAGTGTATAACTTACTAGGACAGACCGTTTATTCTCAGCAATTTGACAGTAATAATGCAACAACGACCAAGCAAATAGATCTTTCAAATCTGAGCAATGGTAATTATATATTTAGTTTAACAAATGAGAACGGCACTTCAAATTATGAAGTAATCCTCAAAAAATAATGTTTTTTAGGTTAAGTATAGTTGAAAAGC
>Ga0105047_10009009_pt1 | contig 16502 bp, 16 predicted proteins | sample MAT04_FD_78384 | JGI IMG/M metagenome (GOLD analysis project Ga0105047, IMG submission 78384) | Freshwater microbial communities from Lake Fryxell liftoff mats and glacier meltwater in Antarctica - MAT-04 (megahit assembly) | ecosystem: Environmental > Aquatic > Freshwater > Ice > Liftoff...
CTGGCCTGCGACACCAGGATCGCGACGGCGACGAGCGCCGCGCCGCTCAACGTGGCCTGCACGAGATTAAGCGTCGCTTCGGCGTCGCTGCGTTTCTGGGCCGCTATCCCGAGGGCGGCGTCATGCGCCATCAAGGCCTCAATGGCGCGCGGGGTCAGGTCGAAGCACCGCAGTTCCGGGGCGGAAGCCAGATAGGCGCCCAGGCCGTCTTTCAGGCGACCCGCCGCACGCAGCTGCTCGCGGCCGGCGTCGGCCGTCAGGTGATCGGCCAGGCGACGTCCGACGAAGATTTGAGCCGCCAGGCCGAGGAGGAAGGCAAGCGCCGCCCACACCGACGCCAGGCCGATGACGGCCCCGGCGGTCCCCGCCGCCGCGGCGGCCGCCCAAGGCGCTGAGCGCCGCACGAACACCGTCTCCAGGACATTGACGTCCTGGACCAGGCGGGCGGACGCCTCGCCGGAGGAGAGGGCCAGGGATTTGGCGGGCGGCGCCGCCGCCAGCCCGGCGAACAGGGCCGGCCGCAAGGCCGCCAGGGCGAAGAAGGCGGCCCGATGGCTGAACAGGCGCTCACCGTAGCGTCCTGCGGTGCGCACGATCGCCAAGCCGCGCAGTCCTGCGCTCGGCAGCAGGTAGTTGAATGCCCAGACGGCGGCCGGCCCGGCGGAGCCCGCCAGAGCGGCCCCGGCGAGAAACCAGCCAGAGAGCCCCAGCAACAGGGTCGTGGCTGCCGCGGTCGCGGCTCCGGCCAGGGCCGCGATAAGCAGATCGCCGCGCCGCCGCCGCAACTGGCCTCTCAGGAAATCACCGATGGGGGAGGGCGAGCTCATGGCAGGCGCACCACATGGTCCGCCGCTGCGGCCAAGGCCTCAGAATGGGTGGCGACAATCACGGTGCGCCCGCGCGCGGCGGCGCGGATCATGGCGATAATCTCGCCTTCGGCCGCCCGGTCGAGATCCGCAGTCGGTTCGTCCAGCAGCAGCAAGGGCGCCGGTTTCAGCAGGGCCCGAGCCAAGGCGAGTCGCCGGCGCTCGCCTCCCGACAGGCCCGAGCCGCGCTCGTCCAGCAGCGTGTCGCCGCCGTCTGATCGGCGGGCCAGCGCCGGTCCCAGCCCAACCTCATACGCCATGGCCAGAGCGGCGTCGTGCGAGACGCCCGGCGCGGCGGCCATCAGGTTCTCGGCGAGGGAGCCGGGCAGAAAAGCCGGCGCCTGACCGGCCCAGGCGCACAGGCCGGCAAATCCCCCTGTGTCGGCCAGTCGCAGGCCGCCCACCTCTACAGACCCGGTTTCCAGGGGCGTCAGGCCTAGGATCGCCGCCATCACCGACGACTTTCCCGATCCGGTCGGCCCGACAATCGCGGTGATCCGGCCGGCGGGAGCCGTGGCGTCCAGGGGACCGATGACGAGGTCGCCGAAGCGCAGGCTGAGATTGCGCAGCCGAACCTCCGGCGCGGCGTCTGCTGGCAGGGATGGGCGCGTCGGCTCCGCTAGGGGCGGCGCGGCCGCGAACAGAGGCCGAAGGCGCTCGGCGGCGGCTTCGCCAAGTTGCTTCTCGTGGTAGGCGCCGGCCAGTTTGCGCAGAGGGGCGTAGAACTCCGGCGCCAGCGCCAGGGCAAAGAAGGCGTGCTGGAAGTCCAGGGTCTCAGGGACCGTGAACGGCAACAGGCCGAGCAGCGAAAAGCCGCAGTAGACGGCGACCAAGGCGACCGCCAGGGCGGCGAAAAACTCCAGGGCCGCGGTGGAGATGAAGGCGATTCGCAAAACGCTGAGGGTGCGGTGGCTGACAGCTTCGGCGGCGGACGCGACCCTCGCCGTTTCTTGGGCTTCCGCCTCGAAGGCGAGCACCACAGGCAGCGCCCTCACCCGATCCACAAAGTGGCCCGAGAGCCGGGCCAGGGCCTCGAACTGCCGCGTGGCCTCGGCGCTGGCCGCCCCCCCGGCCAGCGCCATGATCGCCACGAACGGGACGAGCGTGGCCAGCAGGATGGCGGCGCTGATCGGGCTGGCCAGCGCGACGGCTCCGGCGATCAGCAGGGGGCCCACCCGCGCCTCGAGCGCAGCGGGGTGAAATTGGGTGAAATAGCCGTCGATCGCGTCGATCTCGTCGACGACTGTCGCCGTCGCTTCTCCAAGCGAAGCTGAGTCGCCGCGGCTACGGCCAAGCACCGCACCCAGGGCCTCGCGCCTCAGACGCGCCTTGACCCGCAGGGCGTGGCGCGCGGCGAAGCGTGACGCCGCCCACGCCGACAGGGCCCGCAGGGCAAGCGTTCCCGCGAGCCCAAGGACGCCAGGCAGAGCCGCCCGGCCGGTCAGCACCCAGGTCAGGCAGAAGGCGAAGGCGGCGGCGCCGACGGCGTTGATCAGGATCAAGGCGAACAGGGGCGCCGTAGGCGCATGGGATGCGCGTCCCCGGCCCCTCAGGAAGAGCCGGCTGGCGACGGGATCGGCGACGGTCATCGGGCTACAGATGCATATTTGCGCATCTTAGAATTGCAAAGCGGCCGGGGTGCGGCCCGGTCAGAAACACGGGTCATGTCTATGGATGTCGTCGAGCTTTCCAGGCTGCAGTTCGCCATAACGGCCATGTATCACTTTCTGTTCGTGCCGCTGACCCTCGGCCTGTCGTTTCTGCTGGTCATCATGGAGAGCATCTATGTCATGACCGGCCGCCCGATCTGGCGGACCATTACCCGGTTCTGGGCTACAATCTTTGGCATAAACTTCGTGCTCGGGGTGGCCACCGGCCTGACCATGGAGTTCGAGTTCGGGACCAACTGGGCCTACTTCTCCCACTACGTCGGCGACATCTTCGGCGCTCCGCTGGCCATTGAGGGCCTGGTGGCCTTCTTCCTGGAAGCCACCTTCGTGGGCCTGATGTTCTTCGGCTGGGAGAAGCTGTCCCGGCGCGGCCACCTGTTTGTCACCTTCATGGTGGCGCTTGGCTCCAATCTGTCGGCGCTGTGGATTCTGATCGCCAACGGCTGGATGCAGAATCCCGTTGGCGCGGCCTTCAATCCCGACACCATGCGAATGGAGGTCTCCAACTTCCAGGAGGTGCTGTTCAACCCGGTGGCCCAGGCCAAGTTCGTCCATACCGTCAGCGCCGGCTATGTCACCGGCGCGGCCTTCGTCCTCGGCGTCTCGGCGATTATGCTCCTGAGCGGCAAGTGGCCTCGGATCGCCAAGCGCTCCTTCGCGGTCGCCGCCGCGTTCGGCTTTGCGTCGGCCCTGTCGGTCGTGGTCCTGGGGGATGAGAGCGGCTATGCGCTGACCGACAACCAGAAGATGAAGCTCGCTGCGCTGGAGGCCATGTGGGAGACGGAGCCTGCGCCGGCCGGCCTCGCCGCCTTCGGCATCCCCAGCCTGAAGGATCGAAAGACCCATTATGAGGTCAAAATCCCGTATGTGCTGGGACTGATCACGACCCGCAGCATCGACAAGCCCGTCGCCGGCATCTTCGAACTGGTGGCCATTGCCGAGACCCGCGTCGAGGGCGGGGTGAAGGCCTATGACGCGCTCGAGCGCCTGAAAGCCTCGCCGCAAGACCCGGTCGCCCGAGCCGACTTCGAGACCCATCGCCGCGACCTCGGCTACGGCCTGCTGCTCAAACGCTATGTCGCCGATCCCCGAACCGCCGACGCCGCCACGATTCAGAAGGCGGCGTGGGACACGGTGCCGAACGTGCCGGTGATGTTCTGGCTGTTCCGGATCATGGCCGGCATCGGATTCCTGCAGATCGCCGTGTTTGGCGCAGCCTTCGTGCTGGTCAGCATGCGCAAGTTCGACAGCAAATGGATCCTCTGGGCCGCTGTGGCGATGATGCCCCTGCCCTGGATCGCCATCGAAGCCGGTTGGCTTCTGGCCGAACTGGGCCGCCAGCCCTGGGCCGTCGAAGGGGTGCTGCCGACATTCCTGGGGGTCTCAAGCCTGACAGTCGCCCAACTGTGGACCACGATCATCGGCTTCACCTTGATCTACGGCGCCCTGGCGGTGGTCGAGGTGGGTCTGATCGTGCGGACGATCAAGCGCGGACCCTACGCTCACCATGACCAGCCGAGTGTGGATGAGCCGCCCAGTATCCGCCTAGCGCCGGCCGAATAGGGATCTGACCCATGTATCTTCCCCTCGACTACGAGACTCTGCGGATCATTTGGTGGGCCCTGATGGGCGTGCTGCTGATCGGCTTTGCCCTGACCGACGGATTCGACCTGGGGGTCGCGGCGCTCCTGCCGTTTGTGGCCCGTAACGACAACGAACGCCGGATGGTGATCAACACCATCGGCGCGACCTGGGAAGGCAACCAGGTGTGGTTCATCCTGGGCGGGGGCGCGATCTTCGCGGCATGGCCGTTCGTCTACGCGATCAGCTTCTCGGGCTTCTACCTGGCGATGTTCGCGGTTCTGGCCGCCCTGATCCTGCGGCCGGTCGGTTTCAAATATCGCTCCAAGCGTACGTCGAAGACCTGGCGCGCGACCTGGGACTGGGCGTTGTTCGTGGGCGGATTTGTCCCGGCCCTGGTGTTCGGCGTAGCGGTCGGCAACGTTCTGCAAGGCATTCCCTTCCACCTCGACGACGATCTGCGGGCCACCTACACAGGGACCTTCGTCGGCCTGTTCACGCCCTTCACTCTGGTCTGCGGCCTTCTGTCCGTCGCCATGCTGGTGACCCATGGCGCGGCCTGGCTGACCATCAAGGCCGAGCATGGGGCGGTCCGGGACCGGGCGCGCGCCTTCGGCCAGGTCGCTGCCGTCGCGGCCATTATCCTGTTCGCGGTCGGCTACGCCTTTATCGCTTTCGGCGGCCTCGGATTCCGGATCGATGGCGTCATCGACCCGGCGGGTCCCTCCAACCCGCGCCGCGCCGCGAGCCTCGCCGCCCCCGGCGGCTGGCTGGCCAACTTCGCCAGTCATCCGTGGATGTGGATCGCGCCGATCCTCGGTTTCGCCGGCGCGGCCCTGGCCCTGGTGGGCATCCGCGTCGGCAAGGAAGTCCCGGCCTTCGCGGGCTCGTCGCTGTCGGCGCTGGGCATCATCTCGACTGTTGGCCTGTCGATGTTCCCGTTCATCCTGCCCAGCAGCATCGATCCCAGATCAAGCCTGACGGTGTGGAACGCCTCGTCCAGCCACCTGACCCTGTTCATCATGCTGGTGGTCACAGTGGTCTTCCTGCCGATCGTGCTGGCCTATACCGCCTGGGCCTACAAGGTGATGTTCGGTCGCGCCTCGATCGCCGCCCTGACCACCGATCCCGACCTCTACTAAGGAGCCGAACACATGTGGTACTTCACCTGGGTGCTGGGCCTGGGCCTGGCGGTCGCCTTCGGCATCCTCAACGGCCTGTGGCACGAGTTCCATGTGCTGGGGTCAGGCGACGAGGGTCAGGATGACGAGTGAGGCGTCTTCTCCCGGCCGCGTGAGAGACCATGTCTCACCTATCCGCTGGTCAGGGATTGCGCTTTGAGCCGGCTGAACCGTCATTCTGAACGTCATCTCGTCTCTCGCATCGGCTGGCTCCGCGCCGCGGTTATGGGGGCGAACGACGGCATCGTCTCGACCGGCAGCCTGATCGTCGGCGTCGCCGCCGCAGCGGCGCGCCCGGCGGACATCCTGATCGCCGGCGTGGCCGGGCTGGTGGCGGGAGCGATGTCGATGGCGGCGGGCGAATATGTCTCGGTCAGTTCGCAGTCCGATACCGAACAGGCCGACCTGGCCCGGGAGCGGGCGGAACTGGCCGAGGATCCGCAAGCGGAGCACGCGGAACTGGCCAGAATCTACGTCGAACGGGGCCTGAGCGCCGCGACGGCCGACGAGGTCGCCACCCAGCTGACCGCCCACGACGCCCTTGGGGCCCATGCGCGCGATGAGCTGGGCATCTCCGCGATGTCCACGGCGCGGCCGATCCAGGCGGCGGTGACTTCGGCCGCCACCTTCACCTTGGGGGCGCTGGCCCCGCTGCTGATCGCCGCCCTGGTTCCCCAGACCATGCTCGTGGCGGCGGTCTCAGTCGGTTCGCTTTTCGTTCTGGCGGCCCTGGGCGCCATTGGCGCGATGGCGGGCGGCGCGCCGGTGTGGCTCGCGTCTGTCCGGGTCACCTTCTGGGGGGCTCTGGCCATGGCGCTGACCGCCGCGATCGGCCGGATCGTCGGGATGGCGGTCTAGATTCGTTCAGGGCGGGATCTGGCGCTAGCCGCCGCCCAGGCATCCCGATCTAGCCTCGGTAAATCTCGCAGAGAGTATTGAGGATGCGCATCGTGGCCGGATCCGCCAGCCGATAGAAGATGGTCTGGGCTTCGCGCCGGGTGGCCACCAGCCCGTCGGCCCGCATCTTGGCCAGATGCTGCGAGGCGGCTGACTGGGCGAGCTTGGCTTGCTCGGCCAATAGGCCCACTGACGCTTCTCCCTCGACCAGGCGGCAGAGCAGCAACAGCCGCTGTTCGCTGGCCAGCAGCTTTAGCAGGCGAGCGGCCGCCTGGGCGCTGCCCGCCAGTTCGGAGAGGTCATCCTTCGACGGAGGGGCGGCGAGGGCGGCGGTCATCTGCTTAAGGTAGAAGATACGCATACGAGATCAAGGCCGGCCAGAACCCGCGGCGCCGTCATGCCGCCTTCTCGGGGCGCGGCGCGCCGTCATCGCGCAGCACCACATAGATCGCCGGAATCACCAGAACGGTCAGCAGGGTCGAGGAGGCCAGACCGAACAGCAGCGAAACCGCCAAGCCCTGGAAGATCGGGTCGGTGAGGATCACCGCCGCGCCGATCATCGCCGCCGCCGCCGTGAGCACGATCGGCTTGAATCGGATTGCGCCGGCCTCGAGCAGGACTTCGCGCAGCGGCCGGCCCGCCGTCTGGCTGTGGCGGATAAAGTCCACCAGCAGGATCGAGTTTCGAACGATGATGCCGGCCAGGGCGATAAAACCGATCATCGACGTGGCGGTGAACGGGGCGCGGAACAGGATGTGGCCGATAACGATGCCCACGAGGGTCAGCGGGATCGGCGTCAGGATGACCAGCGGCAGCCGGAAGCTTTTGAACTGGGCCACGACAAGGACGTAGATGCCGAGGATCGCGACCCCGAACGCAGCGCCCATGTCGCGGAAGGTCACCCAGGTGATCTCCCATTCGCCGTCCCACAGCACGGTGGGCCGGCTCTCGTCGATCGGCTGGCCGTGCAGGCGAATGTCGGGCCTGGGAACGTCCGTCCACTGGCCCTGACGGAGGGCCTTATCGACGGCCAACATGCCGTAGATCGGCGCCTCATAGGCTCCGGCGAGCTCGCCCATGACCATATCCACGTCGCGACCGTCGCGGCGGAAGATGTGCGTCGAGCCGGCTTCGTTTGACGCTGTGGCGACCTCGCCCAGCGACACTAGCCGTCCGCCGGCCGGGCCTTGCGACACGGCCACCGGCGTAGCGGCGAGACCCTCGCCCCAGCTGCGCGCCGACTGCGGCAGGCGCACGGAAATTTCCAGGGGATCGCGCCCCTCGCCGCGATGGGCGTAGCCGACGACCTGGCCGCCCAGCGCCGCGGCGATGGAGTCATAGACGTCGCGGTCGGAGACCTTCAGGGCCTCCAGCCGGTCGCGGTCGGGAACCAATCGCAGGCCGGGGCGCGGCTGGCCGTAGCTGTCGTCGATATCGACGATATAGGGCACGGAATGAAAGGCCGCCTTCACGCGCTCGGCTACGGCGCGGCGGGTCCGGGCGTCAGGGCCATAGACCTCAGCCAGCATGGTCGCCATCACGGGCGGCCCGGGCGGCGCCTCCACCACCTTGATCGCGGCGCCCGCCGGCAGCGCGACCTTGGCGAGCTTCTTGCGTAAATCCAGCGCAATGGCGTGGCTCGAGCGATCACGCTCGCTCTTTTCGGCCAGGGCGACGGACAGGTCACCCATCTCCGGCTTGTTTCGGAGGTAATAGTGACGCACCAGGCCGTTGAAGTTGAACGGCGAGGCCGTGCCGGCATAGGCGTCGATGGCCACCACCTCGTGCAGGCCGCGGGTGATGATTGCGGCGTCGGAGAGCGCACGCTGCGTCGCCTCCAGCGACGTGCCCTCGGGCATGTCGAGCACCACCTGCAGCTCCGACTTGTTGTCGAAGGGCAGCAGCTTCACCGTGACCGTTTTGGTGGCGAACATGGCGCAGGCCACCAGCGTAGCCAGCCCCACGCCAATCAGGAACATCCAGGCCGATTTGCGGGTCGCGATCACCTTGCCGGCGACCTTGCGATAGAACGCCCCCAGTTTGCCTTCGCCGTGCTGGCCGCCTCCGCTCGCCAGCGTCTTGCGCGCGAAGCTCACCATCAGCCAGGGCGCGATGACCACGGCGACAAAAAACGAGAAAACCATGGCCGCCGAGGCATTGACCGGGATCGGGGCCATGTAGGGGCCCATCAGTCCCGACACGAACAGCATCGGCAGCAGGGCGGTGACCACGGTCAAGGTGGCGACCACGGTCGGATTGCCGACCTCGGCCACGGCGTCGACGGCGGCGTCGACCCGGCTTCGACCATCGGCCATGGCCCAGTGGCGGGCGATATTCTCGATCACGACAATGGCGTCATCGACCAGGATGCCGATCGAGAAGATCAGCGCGAACAAGCTGACCCGGTTGATGGTGTAGCCCAGCAAGTTGGAAGCGAAGAGGGTCAGCAGGATCGTGGTTGGAATGACGACGGCGGTGACGCCCGCCTCACGCCAGCCGATGGCGAATCCGATCAGGACGACGATCGAAAGAGTCGCCAGCCCGAGGTGGAACAGCAATTCGTTGGCCTTCTCATTTGCGGTCGCGCCGTAGTCGCGGGTCACGGCCACGCTCAAGCTGTCCGGCAGCAGGGATCCCTTCAGCGCCTCGACCCTGGCCAGCACGGCCTGGGAAACCACGACGGCATTGGCTCCCTTGCGCTTGGCGATCGCCAGGCTGACGGCCGGCGCCTCGCTCCAGCCGTGGTCGACCCGCGCGTAGCGCCAGGCACGCGCCTGATTTTCGCGCGGTCCCTCGATGACCTGGGCGACGTCGCGGACATAGACGCTTTCGCCCTTGATGGACGGCAGGGCCAGGAGGCCGATCTGGGCGGCGTTGGCGAGCGTTCGCCCCGCAATCACATCGACCGCCTGGCCGCCGTTGCGCACCTGACCCGCCGGGAAGGCGCGGTTGGCTTGGCGGATGGCCTCCGTCAGAACGCCCAGCGGCACGCCGTGCTGGGCGAGCCTGGCGGGATCGGGCTCGACGCGAATCTCCTGCGGCCGCCCGCCGACGATGAAGGTGAGGCCGACATCGTCCACCTTGGTGACTTCGTTTCGCAGCTTGCCGGCCAGCTCGAAGAGGGCCTGGTCGGTCCACTGGCCCGCGGCCCCAGGCTTGGGCGACAGGGTCAGCACCAGGCTCGGCACGTCGTTGATGCCGCGGGTCTGGATCAGGGGTTCGGCGATGCCGGCCGGGATGCGGTCGTAGTTGGCGCGGATCTTCTCGTGAATCCGCACCGCGGCCGCGTCCGGATCGGTCCCGACGTTGAAGCGGGCGGTGACCATCACCTGGTGGTCGTCGGCGAAGGTGTAGACGTGCTCCACGCCGGCCACGCTTTTGACGATCGTCTCCAGCGGCTTGCCAACCAACTCCACGCCGTCGGGCGCCTGCAGGCCGGGGGCGGCGACCATGATGTCGACCATGGGCACGCTGATCTGCGGCTCCTCCTCACGGGGGATCGAGACCAGGGCCAGCAGGCCCACAGCGATCGCCGCGAGCAGGAAGAGCGGGGTCAGCGGCGAGCGGATGGTCGCCTTGGTCAGTCGTCCGGAAAGGCCGAGGTTCATTTGGCGCTGCCGGCCGGGGTGAGGACGTCGCCCGCTCGCAGGCCGGACAGGACCTCAACCGTGGCGGCGGTCGGGCCCGCCGTAGTCTGGATAGGCGTCTCTGAGACCGTATCGGCGCGAACGAGGCGGGCATAGTCGATGCCGAAGCGGGTGACGACATAGCTGCGGGGCAGCACCAGCGCCTGGCGCTCGCCGACCTTGATCTGGGCGCGAACGCGCTGGCCGATCAGATCCTGCGGAAGGCCCGGGGCGCTGACATCGGCAGTGACTTGGCCGCCGGTGACCGATGGATAGACCTCGGTGATCGCGCCCTGGGCGGTGACGCCGCGCAGGTCCTCGGCGGCCAGCTGAACGACATCGCCGACCTTGAGCGCGCGCGCCTGCCCCTCCGGCAGTTCGATGCGCACCACCATCGGTCCGGCGGTGATCCTGGCCAGGGTCTGGCCCGCCATGACCACAGAACCCACCGGCACATCCGCCACCAGGACGCGGCCGGCGGCCGGCGCCAGTATGGCCCCCTGGGCGCCCAGTTCCGCACTGGCGCCGCGTTGGGCGCGGGCGGCCGTTAGGTTGGCGTTGGCCGCCTTGGCCTGGGCTTCGACCTGGTCCAGGCGCGCCTGGGCATAGACGCCTCGGGAGAAAAGATAGCGGATGCGGGAAAGGTCGGCATTGGCGCGCGCCGCTTCGGCCGCCGCGGCCGAGACCTGGGCGTCGAAGGCGCCGGTCTGCAGGGCGAGGCGGTCATCCTTGACCCGGCCGATGACTTGGCCCTGCCGGACCATGTCGCCTGCCTTGACCGAGAGGCTGACCAAGACGCCGGGGATGCGCGCGCGGGCTTCAGCCATGTCGCGGGTGGTGAGGGTCGCCGGGACCGGTTTCAGGTCGGCGACCGTCTGGCTCTGGACGGTGAGCCGCCCCGCCCTCGGGGCGGCTTGCTGGGCCGGAGCAGGGATTTCGGCCTCTCCGCAGGCTCCGACCAGCAAGGCGGCGCCGAATGCGCTGATCAGATACGGTCGTGACGCCATGGTTCGCCCTCGCGGTGTGGTCTGTGACGCCGGCTAGCCGGAAACCGTCGGCAGGCCAGCGGCCTTCCAGCCTGCAAGCCCGCCAGCCAGATGGGTCTCGATGGCCTGGTTGGCATTGCGACACTTGTCGACTGCCATGGCCGAGCGCTTGCCGCCGGCGCACTGTAGGACGACCGTCTTGTCCGCCGAGTCGGGGAGAGCGGCCGGATCAAGGGTCGAGAGCGGAACATTCAGCGCCCCGGCGATCCTCTCGGCGGCGAACTCGTCCGGTTCGCGCACGTCGATCAACAGAATCTGGTGCGCATCTAGCGCGGCCTTCACCTGCTGCGGGGTGAGGTCCTTGGTCTTGGGGGCTCCGAACATGAGGAGGGTTCCTTTAAGAGGCGACGCGGTCGGGGACCGTGCAGAACAGGCCCGAAAGGGTTTCGACCAGAGCGCGGGCCTGACCGCTCTGCAGCCCGTAATAGATGGTTTGGCCATCGCGCCGGGCGGCGACCACGCCGTCGCGGCGCAGCAGGCCCAGGTGTTGGGACGCCAGGGTCTCACGCACCCCCAGCATCTGAGCGAGCGCGCCCACCGACTGCTCGCCGTCGATCAGGGTGCAGACGATGATCAGCCGATGCGGGTTAGCCAGCGCCTTCAAAAGAGCGCAGGCGTCGTCGGCCGAGGCCTTCAGAGCGTGGATGTCTAATTTCATAGTTGCATATATGCGCGGTTTCGAATATTCAGTCAAGCGGGATGAGCGTCACCCTAAGCCTGCAAATCCGGCCAAGAACTGATCCTCATCAAAGCGCCGCTGCGAAAAGAAGCGGACATTCGCCGCTGGCTGCCGCCAGCCATTGGAGGAGACCGACCATGGCCAAGCCCCACATTGTCATTCTCGGCGCGGGCCTGGGGGGGGCGATCGCCGCGTTCGAGGTGAAGGCCGCCGTCGGCGACAAGGCCGAGGTCAGCGTCGTTTCCCAAGGCGACACCTTCCATTTCGTGCCCTCCAATCCCTGGGTGGCCGTGCACTGGCGCAAGCGCGAGGCCATCGAGGTCAAGTTGCCGGCTGTGATGAAGAAGCGTGGCGTCGCCTTCTCCGGCGTCGGGGCCAAACGGGTGTCGCCTGTCGAGAACCGCATCGAGCTGAACGACGGCACGATCGTCAACTACGACTACCTGATCATCGCCACGGGACCAGAACTGGCGTTTGACGAGATCGCCGGTCTTGGCCCTAACGGCGGCTTCACCCAATCAGTCTGCCACGTCGATCATGCCGAAACCGCAGCCGAGGCCTTTGATCGGTTCGTCGAAAATCCCGGTCCGATCATCGTCGGCGCGGTGCAGGGGGCCTCCTGCTTCGGCCCCGCCTACGAATTCGCCATGATCCTCGACACCGAGCTCAGGCGCCGCAAGATTCGCGACAAGGCGCCGATGACCTTCGTCACCTCAGAGCCCTACGTGGGCCATCTCGGGCTCGATGGGGTCGGCGACACCAAGGGCCTGCTCGAGAGCGAGATGCGCGAGCGCCATATCAAATGGGTCACCAACGCCAAGGTCGCCTCGGTGGAGGCCGGCGTCATGCACGTCGAGGAGATCGCCGACGACGGCTCGCTCAAGCAGACCCACGACCTGCCGTTCGCCTATTCGATGATGCTGCCGGCGTTCCGCGGAGTCGCCGCTGTGCGCGGCGTCGAAGGCCTGACCAACCCGCGCGGCTTCATCCTTATCGACAAGCATCAGCGCAATCCGACCTTCCGCAATGTCTTAGGCCTCGGCGTCTGCGTCGCCATCGCCCCTACGGGAAAAACCCCGGTGCCGGTCGGCGTGCCGAAGACCGGCTTCATGATCGAAAGCATGGTCACCGCAATCGCCCACAACATGGCCGAGCTCCTCGACGGCAAGGACCCGACGCATGAGGCGACCTGGAACGCCTTCTGCCTCGCCGATTTCGGCGACGGCGGCGTGGCCTTCATCGCTCAGCCGCAGATCCCGCCGCGCAACGTCAACTGGTCGGCCACCGGAAAATGGGTCCACCTGGCCAAGGTCGGGTTCGAGAAATACTTCCTGGGCAAGATCAAGCGCGGCGAGAGCGAGCCCTTCTACGAGAAGCTGGCCCTGGACGTGATGGGCCTGCGGAAGCTCAAGGGCTGAGCCCATGAGGCAGTTCGTGTGCCCAAGCTGTGGCGCGGCCAACCGCGCACCGGACGGCAAGGATCCCCTGGCCGCCAAGTGCGGCCGGTGTGGGGAGCCCCTCTTCAGCGGGCTACCGGCCGCGGTGGGCGCCAAGGCCTTAGCCGCGCACCGCGCCTCCACCAAGGGCGCCGCGGTCCTGGTCGATGTCTGGGCGCCGTGGTGCGGTCCTTGCCGGGCGATGGCGCCCAATTTCAGCGCCGCGGCCAAGATGCTGGAGCCGGACGTCCGGCTCTTGAAGCTGAACTCCGAGGCCGAGCCTCAGGCCGCCGCCGATCTTGGGATCTCCGGAATTCCGGCGCTGCTGCTCTTTCGGGACGGTCAGACGGTCGCCCGCACCGCGGGTCTGATGAGCGCCCAGCAGATCGTCGCCTGGACGCGCCAGGCCCTTGCGTCGGCGCCAAGCCGGCCCTGACTGGAGACTGAAGATGACTGTCGATCGTGCGGTACTCGCCTTGCTAGGCTGCGTCGTTCTTGCCGGGGTCGCCCTGGCGCACTTCGTCAACCCCTGGTGGATCGGCCTGACTGTGTTCGCCGGCCTCAACGCGATCCAGGCGGCTTTCACCGGCTTCTGCCCGGCCGCGGTCGTGTTCAAGAAGCTCGGCGTCAGGACCGGGGTCGCCTTCCGCTGATCCCGATCCTTCGGCTTTGAGCGCAGGGCCAGGCGACGAGGGACAAGCTGGGGGCCGGCCCCTTCACCCTCCGCCAGCCGCAACGCCGCCAGGCGTGCATGACACAAAGGGAAGGGAGGCCCCTTCTCCGGCTCAGGCCAGGTGACTGGCCAAGGCCGGGGCGGATGGGTTTTCTAGCACCAGCACCCCGGCGGCGGTGTTGGAAACCGGCACATGGTAGTGACGGTGCGCCTGCCGGACGTCGCCCAGCAGGGCGCCGCGGGCGGCGATCCACATCAGCAGCTCAACCCCTTGGGACCCCGCCAGCCGAACGAGGTCATGGGTGCTGTATTCCAGCAGGGCTTCGGGTTCGCTGACGAGCTTCTCCAGGCACATCAGGTCGAAGGGCTTGTTGATGAAGCCGGCGCGCTCGCCGTCGAGTTGATGGGATAGCCCGCCGGTTCCGATCACCACGACACGCGCATCGGAGGGATCGGCCTGAATGGCCCGGCCTATCGCCTGCCCAAGTTTGAAGCAGCGGGCAGGGGTTGGCAGCGGGTGCTGCACGGTGTTGATCGAGATTGGAATGGTGCGGACAGGCGGCGGGCTGGAGTCCGGCCAGCATAGCTGCAACGGGATTCCGAAGGCGTGATCGACCAGCATTTCCTGGCAGGTGGTGACGTCGAATTCCTGCGCCACCAGACTCTCAATGAGACGCCAGGATAGGGCCGCGTCCCCTTGGACGGGCCTGGATACGGGCAGGCCCCACCCCTCATCGGCGTTACTGTAGTTGTCCGCGGCGCCGATTGCGAACGTGGGCATCTTGTCGAGGAAGAAGTTCAGCCCGTGGTCGTTGTAGATAACGATCGCCACATCGGGCTTCGCCTCGGCCAGCCATTCATGGACCGCGACGTAGCCGTCAAAGAACGGTTTCCAATAGGGGTCGTTCTGCCGGCCTCTGGCGATGGCGCCGCCGATGGCCGGGACGTGTGAGGTGGTGATAGCTCCAACGATCATCGCCACGGCTAATGTCCCGCAGCGGCGAGACGGGCCTTGAATTCCTCGACCGTGACGCCCGTCTGCTGCGCGCCGATATCCTGCATGTCCAGGCCGAGCGTGCCGGCGAGTTTGGCCAGGTAGTAGGCGTTGCCGCCCGCCTCGATCATGGCCAGCACCTTGCCGCTACGCACCGCCTCCGTCTGCTGCTGCGTCATGCCATAGCGTTCGCAATAGGCGTCCTGGTCGCGCAGAAACGCGGTGCGATTGGCTGCGGCGTTCAGCGAGTAGCACATGCGGTTGATCGCGTACCCCTTCCGGGCCTGCTCGCCGTCGAAGATGGTTGTCCCGAAGATTTCGGAGTCCGTTTGTGTCTTGCCCATTCGCCTCTTCCCGATACTTGATGGACTGGACCAGCGCGCGACGGGCTTCTCGTTGATCTTGATCAATGACCCGCGGGGCGAAGGCGAAAAAGCTGTCGGCACTATCAATCATGAAGGCGCCTCTATGGTCCGGTTCGATCCCTATTCGCCAGAGATGGATGCCGATCCCTTCCCCACCTACCGAGCGCTGCGCGATGAGGCGCCGTGCTTCTACAGTGAGGAAGCCTCGATGTGGGTGCTTACGCGGCACGACGACATCGTTGCGGCGCTCAACGACTGGCGAACCTTCTCGTCCGCGCAGGGCAACCTGATGGACGAACTTCCCAACCGCGCCGGAGCGACCTTGGGCACCACCGATCCTCCCCGGCACAACCGCCTGCGGGGCCTGATTCAACACGCCTTCGCGCGTCGGAACCTGGAGCACCTGGAAGATCATATTCGGGAGGCCTCACGAGACGCCATCGCCGCCTTCCGGGGCAAGGGCCAATTCGACCTTGTCGGCGACTTCACCGCGGTCGTGGCGCCGAAGATCCTGTTCCGCCTGCTGGGCCTGCCGCCCGGCGACGACGACAAGGTCCGCGACCACGCGGTGCTCATGGTTCAGACCGATCCAAAAACGCGCCAGAAGGGACCGGAACATCTGGCCGCCTTCGAGTGGGTGAAGGACTATGCCGCCGCGGTAATCGCTGAAAGACGGGCCCGGCCCAGCGACGACCTGATCTCGCAGTTCAGCATCGCCGAGATCGACGGCGACCGCTTGGAAGAGCGCGAGGTCCTGCTCACCACCACGACCCTGATCATGGCCGGCATCGAGTCGCTGGGGGGCTTTACGGCCATGCTTGGGTTCAACCTTGCGACCCTGCCCGATGTCCGACGGGCGTGCGTCAGCGACCCGGCGCTGATTCCGGACGCGATCGAGGAGTCCCTGCGGTTCAACACCTCAGCCCAACGCTTCAAGCGCCACGTGACGACTGACTTCGAGCTGCACGGCCAGGTCATGCGGGCCGGCGATTTCGTCTGCCTGGCCTATGGTTCGGCCAACAGGGACGAGCGGCGCTGGGAGGCGGCGGACACCTACGACCTTGCCCGCCGTCCGTCCGGCCACCTCGGGTTCGGCGGCAGCGTCCACGCCTGTTTGGGCACGGCCATCGCCAAGCTCTCCAGCCGAATCATGTTCGAGGAACTGCTGGCGGCCATTCCGGATTTCGAGCCGGTCGATCAGGTTCTGCCGTGGATGCCTTCGACGACCTTCCGCAGCCCGCTCAAGCTGCAGCTTGCCTATTCGGCCTAGTGGGGGCCGGGCGGGCGAAAGACAGAAGGTCTGCGCGTCAGTCTAACGGCGGCTGATCATCGCTGGCAGATGGCCTCCAGTCGTCTGGCCGGCTCCCGCCGCCAATGGGAAGACCGCGTGCAGAGGCCGTTCCTCGGGGAGGATGTAGACGATCCCGCCGCCGCCGAGGAAGGCCGGCCTGACCACCGTCTCGTAGAAGGCGACGGGCACGTTGATGC
>Ga0105047_10009012_pt1 | contig 16501 bp, 14 predicted proteins | sample MAT04_FD_78384 | JGI IMG/M metagenome (GOLD analysis project Ga0105047, IMG submission 78384) | Freshwater microbial communities from Lake Fryxell liftoff mats and glacier meltwater in Antarctica - MAT-04 (megahit assembly) | ecosystem: Environmental > Aquatic > Freshwater > Ice > Liftoff...
AGCAAATCAGCCGCATTCGCCTTATCGGAAGTTAAACGTTGATCGCATAAACTCATGGCCTTAGAATAATCCAGTTGCTTCATCGCTTGGTGAATCTCAGCAAGTGCTTTCTTTTTCCCCCAAATTTTGGCTAAGCGCAAACGCAAATTCATTTCGGTAACCGGTTTCAGCAAATAGGCATCGGGCTGATATTCTGAGGCACCTGTCACTGCTTCCGGAGATTTTTCTGCAGAGATCATGATCCACAGACAAGAAGACCCAACAAGCGACAGATTCTTGGCTTCCTCAAGCACTTGCTGTCCGTTCTTCCCGGATCCTAAGTCGAGGTCGCACAGCACGATGTCAAACTGCGTTTTTTTGATTAAAGAAATGGCTTCGCTTCCGCTTGCCGCCATGGATATTTTTTTCACATCCGCGCCACAGCTACGCAGGATATCGCGAAAAATGCTGCGCATCTCTTGATAATCATCGATTATCAGCGCAGTCGTGTCTGTGAAATCCATATCTGCTGTTAAAGCATTAAACTCACTAGTATTCATGATTTCAATAAATGACCATTCATTACGGAAGGCGTAACACAAAACAAGCGCCGCTGAGTGAACCGCCATTCTCCAGCTTTAGTTCGCCTAAGCAGCCTTGATTATGATGCATGCGTGCCACCATCGCCGAAAAATAGAAACCTAACCCTGTGCTACCGCCCTGAAAATCAACGCCGCGCGCGCAATCATCACATTCCTGCAGAATTTGACTCGAAAAGCCGTGCCCATTGTCTTCAATCCGCAGCACTAGTTTTCCTTCATCCTCTTCGGCGATTATATAGATACAGTCGCGCGTGTAGCGCATGGCATTATTTAACGCATTACCAATCACGCCACTGATTAAGTCTTCATCGAAGTACCAATACAATTCCGGATTAACACGAACTTCCAGGGTAATCTCACGGAATTTAAGTAACTCCCTATATTGCGCAACCATCACACGCAAAAAATCATCCAGGCAAATGAATTGCGGATCAAAGGGATAAATTTTCTGACCCAGCTTATAGAGTGTCAGCAATTGAATCAGGTTGTTGTTAATACGTTTTGCTTCATGATTCATCTGCATCAATTCAGCATGCGTAGAAAGTTGGGTTGCTTCAGCTGACGCAAGCGCTTTTTCCAGACCACCAATCAACATACTCACTGAATTCTTCATATCATGTACGGAAGAAACCAGAAAGTTTGTCATGTTGTGCACAGATGGGATACTGCCGACGCTATTTTCCTTCATGTCAGACGTCCGTGTCATTTGATTTTCCGCACAAGGTATGCGCCTTCATCATTTACCAATGGCAGTCTAACGGCATAACACATTGAAGCTGTAACGCTATTTCTTGATCGTCAAGTTCTACCCCCCAAGATCACTTGACGCTTCTTAAGATCATTCAATATTTCTATACCGCCCTGGATAACAATATTGGGTTGCGGGTGATTAAGTTCTGCGGCCATTTGTTGCAGCAGAACCCGCCCGGATTGGTTGTTATTCTCCAAAATCAGCTGCATTAGCCGCGCCGTCACTGCGTTGATCTCGATAAAATGCACATCGAAATTGGCATCGCGATAAACGATCAAGTGCGTTTGCGTCTCACCGGCTTCCTTAGGCTGAAAAGCCGGACCAATCCTATGAACGGGGAAACGATAACTCAGTGACCAGGCAAAGGGGGAAATAATAGGTATCCCATCCAGCAGATCGCCATGCGTATCTATTTTTGTTTCGTCAATTTTCTCATCTGATAAAGAAAGTGCCAACTCAACCCACTCATAATGAGCAAGCTCCAACATGAAAGGCGGGTCATCCGAATGCGGATTGCGCTCCCGTTCTAGATATTTTATAAACTCGCGCGGCATTTCCGGAAACAAAGGGGTATGCGATAGGTGGTTAGCAAAATAATCCCGGATCAAGGCGTACCAACGTTCATCCGGCATTATTTGACGCAATACCGGATAAGTATTGGCCATAAAATCTTCCACGTTGTTATAAAACAACTCTCGGTAGATTTTCATACGCCGTTTCTCGATTGCATCAGGACAAGGATTTTTTTCCGGGTTGCGGATGTGTGCCGCAAAAGCATATTGCTGCCGCACAAAATCAGGTCGATCAGCCGTGTTGTATGAGGTCATTGCTTTGATCTGAATATTTTGACTGCAATGCACGAATGATTTCTACTTCTCCCAGTAGCTCTACCAATGGGGGAAGATTAAAATCGCGCTCCAGCAACGTGGGAATGACGCCAAAATGGCGATAGGCTTTTTCGAGTAATTGCCAGACTGGATCAATTACATCCGCGCCGTGTGTATCCACAATCAGATCTTCTGCTTCTTGGTAATGTCCGGCAACATGAATATAACGAATGCGTTCGGCTGGCAGTTGCCGGAGAAATGTTTCGGCATCGTATCGATGGTTAATGCTGTTCACATAAATATTATTGACGTCCAACAACAAATCACAATCCGCTTCCTGCAACACGGCTTGAATAAAATCAAGTTCTTCCATTTTCTTGCCAGGTGCCGCATAGTAGGAAACATTTTCCATTGCGATGCGTTGTTCCAAGATATCCTGGACACGCCGGATACGATCTGCAACATAATGCACCGCTTCTTCCGTAAAGGGGATTGGAAGCAAGTCGTACAGATGACCGTCGTCACTACAATAACTTAGGTGTTCACTGTAATACCGGATCTGATGCTCTTTTAAGAAGCGCTTCAATCGGTGCAGAAAGGCTTCGTCCAATGGAGACGGTCCACCGATTGAAAGTGATAATCCATGGCAGATAAAAGGAAATTTCTCAGTCAGCTCATGAAAAAATTTTCCGTGGCGTCCGCCTACACCAATCCAGTTCTCCGGCGCCACTTCCCAGAAATTAACTGGTTGTATGGTTTGATCCGCAAGCGAACTCATTAGCGAGCGCCGCAGACCAAGACCAGCGCCATGAACAGGATATCGGTTACTGCTCATGGATTGTTCGAATTACTTTTTAGAACCGCATTTCCCTTCACCACATTTTCCTTCTTGCTCAGCTTTCTTGCCGCCGCATTTTCCTTCCATATTTTGTTTCATCTCTTTTTTGCCACCACACTTACCTTCACCGCACTTACCTTCATTCTCAGTTTTCTTGCCATCAGATTTACCTTCTTGGTCTGATTTGTTGGCGCTGCTCGCATCAGCAAGCTGCATGTAACCGCCAGATAGTTCATTCATCGCAAAAGGATTTACGCGGGTATCAGCCGAGAGATTACTGGCAGCAAGACTGGTTACAAGTGCAGTGCCTAACGCGAGTGAAATAGGTTTCATTGATTTTTTTGACATCTAACTTCCTCCATAAAAATTGATCAATTCGGTAACATGTGATAATAACTCCAAATTCAAATGAAGTCCTTCATTTCTTGATTGCTTCGAGAATTTCTCACCTCTGCGCACATCAGAATGGAAAGCTATCACTTGGTATGGATTAATCTGCAGCGTTTTGCAGGATCAGCTTCAATCTATTATCTATCTTGCTTTTTTTGCATGCCTCTCTCTGATAAACTCAGCGCTTCAATAAATACTATAAAAATAGCCTGCAAATCGAGGAGTCCCGAATGTTTGACAAACCCAACCAACTCATTTTTTATATCAATGTAACACTCATTATTTTTGGTGTTCTGGTCGCACTGTTGACTGACTACTTTGTAATCGGGTTAATATTTGCTTTCAGTGCATCGTTATTAGTCTATGATCAATACAGACAAAACAAATCCGCTTTTACTATCTCAGATCTAAGAAAAATACTGACTATCCATGACACGAGCGGCAATAAGGCAACGCTAACACAAACACAAATGACAACTGCCTGTCATGTTGACAATTCAGAATATTGGTTTAGAAATATTCGTGTGATGGGCAGTATCAGTAACTTTAAAGTCAATGATAGCGATCCGGCTGAACAGATAAAAGAAAATGGCAGCTACCGAGTATGCATGAAACTTTCACCTGAGTTAAAGCTAGTGAATGGCTCTGATCTGACCCTATCGTATGAATACGAAAATGCCTTCACACAAACAGAAGGCATTCTTTCCCATGTCGTTGACAATGACACACGGCAGCTGCATCTAACTGTTGAATTACCGGCGGGACGCTCTATTTCTTCAGCTCGGTTTTTCTGCAAGCATGATGACGTAGAAGAAGCGCTATTACCGCCCGTTGTTACCGGACAAACAAAAATCGAAGCCGATATTAAAAACCCAAAACTTGGTGCCGAATATTGCCTGCAATGGGACTGGTCAGAAGCTGGCTTCATGAAGAAAATAAGCCGCCTCTTCTGAGCTGAAACTACCTTTTTTATTTTGGTTGGGGTTGAAAATTATTCTGAATTGAAATTGAGAAGCGCACGGATTTTGAATCACAGTTAATCCGGGAAAAACAGCCTTCCATCTTGCCCACTAATCGCGCAAATACTTATATATCGTTTTGAATTTACTCAAAGCCCTCGCTGCCGTCAGCAGCATGACATTTATATCGCGCATTCTCGGCTTCTTGCGTGACGTCATCATTGCGCGGATTTTTGGTGCAGGAATGGTAACCGATGCTTTTTTTGTTGCTTTCCGTATCCCCAATCTGTTACGGCGACTATTTGCCGAAGGCGCATTTTCACAAGCATTTGTTCCGATTCTTGCCGAGTATAAAAACACGCGCACTCCCGTAGAAACGCAAGACTTGGTTGATCACATCACCACGCTTCTAGGCATCACACTTTTTTTCATTAGCGCCATTGGTATCTTAGCTGCACCGCTAATTATCTACGCCAGTGCGCCCGGATTTTCTGCCAATCCGGTGAAATTCAACTTAACCGTTGAACTCTTGCAGATTACGTTTCCCTACATATTTTTTATTTCCTTGGTTGCTTTGGCAGGCGGCATACTCAACACCCATGGCAAATTCAATGTTCCTGCGATTACACCAGCACTATTAAATTTATCATTTATCGGCTGCGCATTGTGGCTCACACCTTTACTCGATCCGCCGATTCTCGCACTGGCTTGGGCAGTGTTTATCGGTGGTATATTACAACTCGCTTTTCAGATACCCTTTCTGCTACGGCTCAAATTATTGCCTCGCATCCGCTTCAGAAACCCGGACACCGGTGCCTGGCGTGTGATCAAATTAATGGGCCCAGCAATCTTTGGTGTATCAGTCGGACAGATCAGTATGTTGATCAACACCATCTTTGCCTCACTTCTTGTTACCGGCAGTGTATCCTGGCTTTATTATGCCGACCGATTAATGGAATTCCCCGCCGGTTTGCTGGGTGTGGCACTAGGCACAATTCTATTGCCATCGTTAGCCCGGCATTACAACAGCAATAGCACCGAAGAATATTCCCGCTTGCTCGACTGGGGCTTGCGACTGACAATACTACTGACCTTACCGGCGGCCCTGGCATTGGCATTATTAGCGACGCCTCTAATCACAACGCTTTTTCACCACGGCGCATTTACTGATCATGATGTATGGATGACACGCGAAGCATTAATTGCCTACAGTGTAGGGTTACTCGGATTAATTCTGGTTAAAGTGCTGGCACCTGGATTTTATGCGCGCCAGAACATCAAAACACCGGTCAAAATTGCTGTCATCACGCTGATCGCCACACAACTGATGAATCTCGCTTTCATCATTCCTTTAAAACACGCCGGACTGGCATTAGCAATCGGTTTGGGAGCTTGTCTTAACGCAGGATTACTGTATTACAAGTTACGCAGTCATAAAATTTATCAACCGCAACCCGGATGGCTTATTTTCTTTGTGAAAATACTGACTGCTTTGACGATTATGGGCGCTGTCTTATGGTTGGCAACGGGCAGTGATGCTTCTTGGTTAATCGACTCAGCCATGGCGCGTGCCGGCCGATTAAGTTGGATAGTTATTCTTGGTGCATTCAGCTATTTCGCCGCTTTATGGCTACTGGGATTCCGTATCAAAGACTTTTCCAAGCAGCAAGCCATATAAATACAACCATTAATTTACGCGCGTTTTTTCTTATCATTCTCAATCAATGCATACGCTGAATGGTTATGAATAGATTCAAAATTCTCTGACTCGACCACATAAGCATCAATGCGCGCATCATGGTTTAGCACTTCCGCAATATCTCTCACGATGTCTTCAACGAATTTTGGATTATCGTATGCCTTTTCAGTCACATATTTCTCATCAGGCCGCTTCAGAAGACCATAGAGTTCACAGGACGCATTATTCTCTGCAATCCTAATCACATCTTCAATCCATACAAAACTATTTGTGCGTACGGAGATCGTAACGTGGGAGCGTTGGTTATGCGCGCCATAATTCGATATCTTCTTAGAACACGGACATAAACTCGTTACCGGCACCACGACTTTCATAGTAAAGAAATATTCATTATTTTTAATCTCACCAATGAATGTCACTTCATAATCCAATAAACTTCTTACTTGCGATACCGGTGCGGATTTATTAATGAAGTAAGGAAAAGTCATCTCAATATGACCGGACTCTGTTTCCAGTTTTTCGATCATTTCCCGTAAGATAGCCTGAAATGACTCAACAGAAATTTCCCGTTCGTGACTATTGAGTATTTCCACAAAGCGGGACATATGCGTGCCTTTAAAATTATGCGGCAAATTCACATACATGTTAAAGATTGCCACGGTATGCTGCACGCCATCATCCTTGTCGGCCACAACCACGGGATGTCGTATGGCTTTAATCCCTACCCTGTCGATTGCAATACGCCGGGTGTCAGGTGAGCTCTGCACATCGGCAATGGGCAAGTCTATTTGTTTATTCATATTATTTCCTCCTATTGGATTAGGAGTCTCTGGCAAACAATTGAGTTCCACATTCGCCAACTCCCAGTCAGGATCAATGCCGTTGAAGCAACAATAAGTTAAATATTACTCAGGACAGTATTGACCGCACTGATTGGATAATACCATTCTTGTCTAATCCGCAATCTGCAAGCATTTGCGCAGGATCACCCTGATCGATAAACACATCCGGCAGTCCTAGTTGTAACACTTTGACACAAATTCGCTGACTATTGAGCGATTCTGTAACAGCGCTGCCTGCTCCGCCCATCACGGTATTTTCTTCAACCGTAACCAGTAAATCATGACTGGCGGCCAAAGATGCCACCAGATCATCGTCCAATGGTTTAATGAAGCGCATATTCACCGCTGTTGCGTTGAGTTCTTCTGCCGCCTCAAGGCACGGTGTCAGCATACTGCCAAAAGCTAGCAAAGCAATTCTTTCCCCCTGCCGCCGGATTTCACCGCGGCCGATAGGTAATGCTTGCATTTCTTTTTGCACCGGCACACCGCTTCCGGCACCTCTTGGATATCGTACCGCCGAGGGTGTATCCAATTGGAAAGCAGTATACAACATCTGCCTACACTCATTTTCATCCGCAGGAGCCATGACGGTCATATTCGGGATACAACGCAAGTAGGACAAATCAAAACTACCCGCATGCGTCGGACCATCTGCCCCCACCAAGCCGGCCCGGTCAATGGCGAATACAACCGGCAGATTCTGAATAGCAACATCATGAATCAATTGATCATAAGCCCGTTGCAAAAAGGTCGAATAAATCGCCACCACCGGCTTTAAGCCGTCGCATGCCGCACCCGCCGCAAAGGTAACCGCATGTTGCTCAGCGATACCGACATCAAAATAACGTTCGGGATATTCCTGTGAAAAACGAACCAAACCGGATCCCTCGCGCATCGCCGGGGTAATGCCTATTAAACGGGAATCCTGCGCAGCCATATCACACAACCAGTCACCAAATATTTGTGTATAGGCAGGTTTTCCTGCTGATTTAGGAATAATTCCTTTTTCCGGATCAAACTTACCCACACCGTGGTACAGAATGGGGTCCTCTTCAGCCACTCTATAACCAGCACCTTTACGCGTCACCACATGGAGAAACTGCGGGCCATCAAGGAGCTTGATATTATTCAGGGTGGTAATTAAAACATCCAGATCATGCCCATCAATCGGACCGATATAATTAAATCCAAATTCTTCAAATAAGGTACCCGGTGTTACCATACCCTTGACATGCTCTTCGGCGCGTTTAGCCAATTCCAGCATGGGCGGAACAACACCCAGTACTTTTTCGCCAGCACGGCGGGCCGTAGCATAGAATCGTCCCGACATCAACTTAGCCAAATAATTGTTCAGTGCGCCGACCGGCCGTGAAATCGACATATCGTTGTCATTTAGAATAACCAGCAAATTGGCATCCATCACACCGGCATTATTCAACGCTTCAAACGCCATCCCCGCACTCATGGCGCCATCACCAATAATGGCAATTGCACGCCGATCCGTCTTATTTAATTGCGCAGCGACCGCCATGCCGAGAGCAGCACTGATTGAGGTACTCGAATGTGCGGTGCCAAATGCGTCATACTCACTTTCATCGCGGCGCGGAAATCCGGCTAACCCGTCCTGCATGCGCAATTTACTCATGCCAGTTCGCCGGCCGGTCAGAATTTTATGCGCATAGGTTTGATGCCCCACATCCCAAACAATCTGGTCATGCGGTGTATTAAAAACATAGTGCAGGGCAATGGTTAATTCAACCGTACCCAGATTGGAGGACAGATGACCACCGGTTTTCGCGACCGATTCAATGAGAAAACTACGTAATTCCTTAGCAACCTGCGTTAATTTCTTTTGATCCAGTTCACGTAACTGGGAGGGAAAACTAATGGTATCTAACAGTGGATACATTCAAAACCTGAAATAAAAATATTGGAGAAATAAAACTCAGAATTTACGTTTAATTATAAAATCGGTTACTTGACGCAATCGTAATGCAGCTTCACCAAAGCTATCTAAAGCCTGATAAGCGTCATGCTGCAATTTCTCCGCCAATTCACGCGCTTGGCTAATACCTAGAATACTGACATAAGTGGGCTTATTATTCTCAGCATCTTTACCGGCGGTTTTACCCAATGTGGCCGTTGTTGCCTCGGTATCCAACAAATCGTCAACCACCTGAAATGCCAAACCGACACATTTGGCGAAGTGATCTAATTGACTCAATTGATTAATATCTAAACGGTTATTACAACGCGCCCCGAGCATCACAGCAGCACGAATCAACGCACCGGTTTTATGGATATGCATAAATTCCAGCTCCGGCAGGCTTAAAGTCTTGCCAACACTGTCCAAATCAAAGGCCTGCCCCCCTGCCATACCACGCGAACCAGCAGCTAGCGCCAGGTGCGCGATCATCTCCAATTGCGTTCCCGGTTCATCCGCCAAACACTTCTCTGCCAATAACTCAAAAGCCAACGTTTGCAAACTATCCCCCGTCAGCAAGGCAGTAGCCTCATCAAACTCTATGTGACAAGTAGGTTTGCCACGCCGCAGAATATCGTCGTCCATGCACGGCAGATCATCATGTACCAAAGAATAAGCATGTATGAGTTCTACCGCTGCAGCAACAACCGTCACACGCTCAGCATCTGCAAGTGCAAGTTCTCCGGCTGCAAAAGATAATAACGGGCGCACCCTTTTTCCTCCACCCAGCACTGAATAACGCATTGCTTTGTGCAATCGTTCAGGCACGCAATCTGCAGCAGGTAATCGCGACTCCAGGAATGTCTCGATACGCGCCTGACAACTACCGGTCCAGCTCTGAAAATCAGCGCTCATCACTGTCAGATCCTGTAAAGTCTTTTAACATGCCAGCTTCCAGCATGCGAACCTGCTGCTGCGCACCTTGCAGTTTATTCTGACAATACTGCAACAACTCTGCTCCACGCTGATACGCTGAAAGAGAAGCCTCCAGTGACATTTGCCCTGCTTCCATGGCCGTCACTATTTTCTCCAATTCAGCGGATGCCGCCTCAAAACTCTCTGGCTGAGATGAAACAGCATGCTTAGATGATTTGGTCATAAAATACTTAGCCAGCAAGATTACAAATCTAAAAATAGAGGGTTTTTACAAAAAAGCAGACAAAAATAACGCAATAAGCAGTGTCAGGTCAATTCAAATTTAGTAATAACTGCCCTCCCCGCTTTCTGGCGGCTATTGATGAGTAGCTGAAAAACGGCTTGGATCACCGGACACATGTGATTATCAATCCTTTAAAAAATACTGCCCGCACTTTTTCCATTTGAGCAACACAGAATAACAATATTGATACATCGCGCTTACTATGGCAAGATACGGCCTAGGCGGGTATCGTCAGGATCAGGTAAGCATACGATTGTTACAAAATAAGTCATTGAAAAATCGCCTTTTACCTGCCCCGTCGTCATGATCGCTTATTTCGGCAATATCCCTGGGTAGAGGTTCTCGATACAAGAACCCATTCTGCGTTTTCTAATGTACTTAAATTGAGACAACCTTGAACGAAATCATTGATCAAATCTCCGGATATTTTGAAACCGTGCCATTATGGCCTTTTATCTTATTTGGCCTTTTAGGGGTGGTGTCTGTATTTGTTGAAATTCTTAATCGCAAGCGCCGTGCCGATGCGATTGATAACTTCCGCTATACGATTGAAACAGAACTGGCTGACATGTATCCTCAGCATAAACGCTGGCCTAAGAATATCAACACCTACCTCTGCTCCCGGCTGCCTGGAATGCAGCAAAACTTTGAAGTTTTAAGAGTATTCCTTCCTCAGGATCGTCTGCTCAGCTACAATACAGATTGGAATAATTATTGCGATTTCTGCCGCAATATCACTGATGAGAAAATTGCTGCAGCTGAACAATCTTCGGCAGCCGATCCTTCTGAAGGCACCAAGCAATCTGCGCATAAAGAATCAGATCCAAAAGAAGTTTTTCATAAGCTTGTAACGGATTTATTGAAACACACGCACATATAAAAACTTCATCGCCATACATTTGATGCAATTGGCAGTGATTCCGGATTGTCTCGCGAAAGACTCATAATCCAGTGCATTAACATTAAATCCACATCATTCGTCTGCCATGAATACACACGATAAGCCGGCTGGTTCCAAAGTAACGGTGCGTCCGGTAATGTCTTATCGTGACATGAGCAAATTTATTGATGTACCCTGGCACATCTACGCCAACGACCCGTTGTGGGTACCGCCTTTACGCCTGGAACGACGCTTCCATTTTTCCCGCTTCAATCCTTTTTTTAAACATGGTGAATGGCAAGCTTGGGTCGCCTATCAGAATGGTCAACCGGTTGGGCGAATCAGTGCACAGATCGATACGCTGCACCGGGAACGCTACGGTGCAGATACCGGCCACTTTGGTCTGTTGGAATGTATCGACGATTCAGAAGTTTTTGCAGCGCTAATACTGAATGCCGAAGCCTGGCTGGCTTCCCGGCAGACGCGTCATGTGAGCGGCCCGTTCAATCTCTCTATTAATCAGGAATGCGGCATTCTGGTCGATGGATTTGACACACCACCGGTCATCATGATGCCGCATTCGCCGCGTTGGTATGGCCGTTTACTCGAAGAGCAAGGCTATCTTCCCGCTAAAGATTTACTGGCTTATAAGGTCCGGGTCGATTTTGAAATACCCCGCGTCATGCAGGTTATGATCAATCGATTTTCTTCAAAGATAAAATTACGTACATTACAACGTAATAATTTTGATGAAGAAATGGAAACGTTGCGGGATATTTTTAACGACGCTTGGTCCGATAACTGGGGCTTCATTCCCTTTACCCGGGAAGAATTTGCCGAACTGGGCACCAGCCTGCGCCTGTTGCTGCCTGATGAATTCATCCAGATTGCAGAAGTCGATGGCAAGGCTGCGGCATTTATGGTGAGTTTGCCCAATCTCAACGAGGTTTTGATCGAATTAAACGGGAATCTGTTTCCATTTGGCTGGCTCAAAATGATCAAAAAAATCAGAAATCAAGAAATACGGACAGGCCGCATACCGCTGATGGGCGTGCGCAAACAATTTCACAATACACCGCTGGGCTTGGCATTGGCTTGCCTGGTCATTGATGCGCCACGTCAAGCAGGAATTGCGCGCGGCATTGAAGAAGTTGAAATGTCATGGATACTTGAAGATAACGTCGCGATGCGCAGTATCCTCGACAGCATAGGCAGCGAGCAATACAAGCGTTATCGCATTTATGGAAAAACATTGTGACCGATGAATCTTATTCATCACCGCAGCGATTCGCCGCACTGGTTCTGGCTGCCGACCGTACCAACAAAGACCCTATCACGCAGCACACCGGCGCCGCCTGCAAAGCTTTTGCTCCTGTGGATGGCATTCCGATGGTTATCCGTGTTCTGGATACGCTGGCAGCTTGCGATCTGATCACCACAGTCATCCTTTGCGGTCCTCCCGAATCTCTGCACATGCATTGCCCGGAATTAAAACTGCGCATTGCTTCCGGGCAAGTGACTTGGATACCGAATCTGGATTCCCCCAGCCGTAGCGCCGAAAGTGGTCTGAGTCAAATACCCAGCGATACGCCGGTATTATTAACCACCGCAGATCATGCCTTGCTAACACCCTATATGGTACAAAGTTTTTTGCGGAGCTCCCTGGCAATCCAGGGTGATGCCACAGTTGGTTTGGTCAGGCAACAAGATATCGCCGCCGCATTCCCCGGTTCCAAACGCACTGTTATTCGCCTACGCGACGGCGGATTTTGCGGCTGCAATCTGTTTACTTTTAACCCACAAGGACGGGCATTGATCAGATTCTGGCGGCAAGCCGAGGATTTGCGCAAACGCCCCTGGCGACTAATCGCCCAAGTACTTGGATTCAAGATGGTATTGTCGTATTTGTTTGGATTTCTCACATTGCAAAAAGGATTGCAAGCCGTATCCGAAAAATCCGGGGTAAAAATACAGGGCATCATGCTTGACGATCCACGAGCCGGTGTCGATGTCGATAAAGTCGAAGATTTAGTGCTTGCCGAATCCATACTCAAGAAAAAGCCACATTCTTTTCCCAGTAACACGCAATCTATTGAGTGATCTGCCACCTGCTCTCGTTAATACTATTTGCCATACCATCAATCATCTTAATCACACAGATTTATGAAATTAATTGAACGGTATATCGCACGCGAGATATTGCTGCCCTTCACGGTAGTCATTCTTATTCTGGTCGGTTTATTTGCCAGCTTCAGTAGCGCACGGCTTTTGGCGGGAGCTGTCACTGAAACTTTAGGAATCGCCGCCCTGCTGAAACTAGTTTTTTTAAAAACACTGATTGCACTAGAGGTATTAATTCCCATCGCGCTCTATATTTCGGTCATCATAGGTCTCGGCAGACTCAACAAAGATCAAGAGCTGAATGTCATTCGTTCTGCCGGTGTCAGCGGGACACACATTGTCCTCACCGTACTAACAGTGGCGATACCGGTTGGAATTGTCAGCGGCATGCTTTCATCCTATGTTCGTCCTTGGGCCTATGCGGAAAGTTACATTCTGGACGCACAAGCAGAGGCCGAATTAAATACAAACCGGTTTCAGGCCGGGCGTTTTCATGGAAGCGAACGGACCGGCAGAATCGTCTATGTGCGCAGCAAGAATGGCACAGACAAGCAAATGCAGTATATTTTTCACTATATCAAGAAGCCGGACAGCAGCGAAATTGTCATCGCCAAGCGAGCTAGCCAAATTCAACCGTCAGAACCGGAACTCAGACCGCACATCCGGCTATCCGAAGGTATGATTTATCAATTAACCAGCACAGCCAGCATTGATGATGTTATTCAGTTCAAAACCATGACTTATTTTATTGATAGCGACTATGTTCTGAATTACCGGCGCAAGGCTGCCGCCACAAGAACACTTTGGGAATCCGATCAGCCGCGTGATATCGCTGAATTGCAATGGCGAATTTCCCGCCCGCTCGCTACAATACTGTTGGCTTTGATTGCAGTGACATTTATTCGTAGCACCCCGCGCCATGATAAAACCGATCGAACGTATCTGATCGCAGCACTCGTTTTCGCCGCCTATTATAACTTTACTGGACTGGCCAAAACCTGGGTTGAACAAGGTGTCGTTGGCAGCATGCCGGGTGTTTGGTGGCTCTATCTGCTTATGCTAACAGCGCTTGGTATCTACGCACAGATATCAACAAGGCAAAGACAATTCCCGCGCCCACAATGATCATTTATCGCTATATCGCTTACCAAGTGCTGATTGGCTTCATGATTGCCACCTCGGTTCTGCTTCCATTATTCAGTTTCTTCGATTTATTAGATCAATTGGATGATGTCGGCAGAGGCACTTATCGCGTCAAAGATGCTTTTCTTTACACAGCGATGCTCTTGCCACGCAGATTTATTCAGATCGCACCTTTTATTGCTTTATTAGGCACGGTCGTTGCACTTGGAAAACTGGCCGTGAATTCCGAATTAATCGCTATGCGCGTTGCCGGACTGTCACCGCTTCGCATCAGTCTTGCGCCATTGGGCGTCGGTATTTTACTGCTGCTGAGCGTCGCCATTCTAGATCAATTTGTGGCAGCCCAGCTGCAACAAAAAGCGATTACTTATCGGGCTATCGCGCTGGAGCAAAGTGCTGAATTAGGTAAAACCCTGGGAATCTGGACGCGCAACGAGCAAAATATCCTGCGCATCGGTCATATGTTACATGCCAAAAGAGCGGTGGATATTGAAATCCTGCAACTGGACCAGGAAGGTTTCTTACTCACACATACCTTGGCGCAATATGCGGACATTATCGATGACGATATCTGGGAATTAAGCAATGTCGTTGTCAGAGCATTTAAAGATGAGCAAATTTTAGCAACCCGCTTCAATACATTAAATTGGAACTCTTTTCTGAATCCGGAAGATATCCTAACGCTCACCAAACCACCCGAAAGCCTGTCGCCACTCGAATTGGTTCGGCATGTGGAATTTCTACGCAGCACCGGTCAAGATGCGGATTCCTATGCATTGGCGTTATGGCGAAAAGTTGGCAGTGCGCTGATGACGGTAGCCATGCTGCTGTTATCCATTCCATTTGTATTTGGATCGATCCGCACCGGTTTGAGCAACAAACTGGTATTTGCTGCGCTGATCGGCATCGCCGTTTACTTGCTGGACCAGATTATCGCTAATGCCGGCCTGATATTGCGCCTAAACCCTGCATTCATCGCGCTTGTTCCTGGATTATTTATGATTATTCTGGCCAATGTATGGTTACGCCGGACTTTTTAACACCAATCTGTTATTGTTGTCACAAAACATCTAAAATCGCGTAGCCTTGCATAACCTATTGCTCATCAGGTTAATATTTCAATCGTTAATTTCGTTCAGACAGAATCCAATATCAACCGCACATGTCGACTTCAACCTATATTTATATTTTTGGTGAAAGTGAAATCACCATTTGGGGATTAACTGGCCGAGAGCGTTTGCAGCGCATGTTACAAACGCATGAGCACATCAAACTGGTCGATGATGCTGAAAAAATTCCTGCAAGTGCGGCCGCTCTATTTTTGAATTCTAATTTTCTATTTGATGCCCGGGTTTTGACCGCATTGCTCGGGCTGAACAAGAAAGTCGCCTTATACAATGACGAAGGTTGCCCTGCCGCGATACGCACCGATGGCAATCAAGCGCCGCAATTACTCAGGAATCTTAACAATAATAAAAGCCAGAATTATAAGTTCGTATTGCTGATCATTCCGCGCATTGGTCTGCAAGATCTAAAAATAGATTTTCAACAAAATCTGAAAAAGAAAGACCCGCCTTACATTTTGCCTGTCAGCGAAACCAATCGTCCGTTACTGGAAAAGGAGCTGTTTTCCGGGTCATATAAAGGTGTAACCGATCTGGTCACCAAATGGGTCTGGCCGCTACCGGCATTTTGGGTGACACATTATTGCGTGCGGCAAGGCTGGCAACCGAATCATGTTACTTATCTCAGCATCGTGCTCGCCATACTGACGGGATTAGCATTCTGGGGCGGATTTTTTGGTATTGGGCTGATCATGGGTTGGTTCATGACCTTTCTCGACACCGTGGATGGAAAGCTTGCACGCGTCACCGTAACTTCCAGCCGTCTGGGGGATGTACTGGATCATGGTCTGGATATTATCCATCCGCCACTGTGGTATCTGGCGTGGGGGGCCGGTTTGGCCAGCACCCTTACGCCCATTAGCGGATTGGAAATAATGATGTGGCTCATGTTTTTAGGTTATGTGGGCGGACGCTTATGCGAAGGCGCATTCCAGTATTGGCTGGCATCTTTCGATATGTTCATCTGGAAAAAATTAGACTCATTTAACCGGCTGATTACTGCCCGGCGTAATCCAAATCTGATTCTACTCACGTATGGGTGGTTAACTAATCAACCGGATGTCGGACTGCTGTTAGTCGTCGTCTGGCATGTGATCTCCACGGCGATACTGATATGGCGTTTGATGATCGGCTGGCAAACCAAGCAGAAAGAGGGAACACTGAAGTCCTGGTTGCAGGATATCGATCCAGCGCGTGACCGGG
>Ga0105047_10009016_pt1 | contig 16495 bp, 18 predicted proteins | sample MAT04_FD_78384 | JGI IMG/M metagenome (GOLD analysis project Ga0105047, IMG submission 78384) | Freshwater microbial communities from Lake Fryxell liftoff mats and glacier meltwater in Antarctica - MAT-04 (megahit assembly) | ecosystem: Environmental > Aquatic > Freshwater > Ice > Liftoff...
ACCCCACCACCATCGACCAAGCCCTGACCACAGCCAACGAGATAGAGGATCGTTCCTACAAAGCCACAGCTCTCGCCGCCATCGCCAAAGCAATCGCTCAAGCTGGTGATATCGATCGAGCCCTCACCACAGCCAACGAGCTAGAGAACCCTCGCTACAAAGCCACAGCTCTCACCGCCATCGCCCCAGTCATCGCCCAAGCTGGTGATATCGATCGAGCCCTCACCACAGCCAACGAGATAGCTGACCCTTACTCCAAAGCCTCAGCTCTCATCGCCATCGCCAAAGCAATCGCCCAAGCTGGTGATATCGATCGAGCTCTGACTATCGCCAACGAGATAGAGCACCCTTCCTCCAAAGCCGAAGCCCTCGCCGCCATCGCCACCATCGACCACAACCCCGCCACCATCGACCAAGCTTTGACCACAGCCAACGAGATAGAGCACCCTTCCTCCAAAGCCGAAGCCCTCGCCACCATCGCCCCAGTCATCGCCCAAGCTGGTGATATCGACCAAGCCCTGACTATCGCCAACGAGATAGAGGACCCTCGCTACAAAGCCACAGCTCTCACCGCCATCGCCCCAGTCATCGCCCAAGCTGGTGATATCGACCAAGCCCTGACTATCGCCAACGAGATAGAGGACCCCTTCGACAAAGCCGCAGCTCTCACCGCCATCGCCCCAGTCATCGCTCAAGCTGGTGATATCGATCGAGCCCTCACTATCGCCAACGAGCTAGAGGACTCTTACTACAAAGCCACAGCTCTCGCCACCATCGCCAAAGCAATCGCTCAAGCTGGTGATATCGATCGAGCTCTGACTATCGCCAACGCGATAGAGGACCCTTCCCTCAAAGCCACAGCTCTCACCGCCATCGCTGAAGCTGCAATTCTTCACAGCTGATCAAACAATTTTGGATCTAAAATTATCCTTTGTGCATGATGCACGGCTGTAATCAGTTAGTCAGTAACCTCGTCCAAACCTGATAAATAGCGTAGAATAGACAGTTATGGAAACCATCCGAAATTTCTGTATCATTGCTCACATCGATCACGGCAAGTCGACTCTGGCCGATCGTTTGCTCGAAGTCACTGGCACTGTTGCGCATCGGGATATGAAGGCCCAGCTGCTCGACACCATGGAGCTAGAGCAAGAGAAGGGGATTACGATTAAACTGCAGCCGGCTAGAATGCAGTGGAAATCATTTGAACTCAATCTCATCGACACTCCTGGCCACGTCGACTTCTCCTACGAAGTCAGCCGTTCGCTTGAAGCCGTCGAGGGCGCAATTCTAGTAGTTGACGCTTCTCAGGGGATACAGGCTCAGACACTGGCTAATGTTTATATGGCGATCGAGGCAGGCTTACACATCATCCCAGTTATAAACAAGATCGACTTGCCAGCAGCCGAGCCGGAGCGTGTAGCCGCCGAAATCGGCCAACTACTCGGCGTCGATCCCGCAAGCGTTAGCCGCATTTCGGCCAAAACGGGCGAGGGCATTGAAGCCTTGCTGGATCGTCTCGTGGCTGAAGTTCCGCCGCCGCAGGGCAGTATTGAGCCGACTCAAGCCCTCGTGTTTGACTCACTCTACGATGGCTACCGAGGTGTAATCCTCTACGTCAGAATCATGCATGGTTCGATTAAATCAGGCGCCGAGATCACGCTTATTCAGTCGGGTAGCGACTCTCTGGCCATCGAGGTCGGCCACTTCACTCCGGCCCGTGTCGAGGATGACATTCTCACCACCGGACAGATCGGCTTCATTACAACAAACATCAAGTCAGTTCAATTCGCGCGGGTTGGTGATACCGTGACATTGTCAGGTACAGCTGATGTCAAAGCCTTACCGGGCTACAAAAAAGTCCAGCCGCTGATCTTTGCCAGTCTCTATCCGACCAGCCAGGATGAATTTGCCAAGCTCAAAGACTCCCTCGAAAAATTATCACTTAGTGATGCATCATTGACGTACACGACCGAGAATTCGGCTGCCCTTGGCTTCGGCATGCGGATTGGTTTTCTTGGCCTGTTGCACTTGGAGATCATCAAAGAACGGCTTGAGAGGGAATTCGATCTCGACCTCATCGTCACCAGCCCTAGTGTAAGTTATGAAATTTCGTTGACTAATGGATCGATGCTAACCATCGAGCAAGCCAGTGCCCTGCCAGATGTCAGTACGATCGCCTCGATTTCTGAGCCGTGGGTCAAGGGTGAGATTGTGACGCCGGCGGAATACATTGGCCCGATTCTGAAACTAATTATCGGCGCCCGCGGACGACAGACAAAGCTGGAATATCTAGATCCGACCCGAGCTGTGGTTGGCTTCGAGGCGCCACTGGCGGAAATTATTACTGAGTTTTATGACAAACTCAAAAGCCAGACGGCTGGATTTGCTAGCTTGAGCTACGAATGGGACGAGTACAAGCCAGGTGATTTAGTCCGGGTTGATATCTTGCTAGCTGGTGAGCGAGTTGATTCACTGGGGGCGATCGTGGCTCGATCAAAGGCTGAAGACTTTGGCCGTGATATTTGCGAACGACTCAAAGATCTCATACCGCGGCAAAACTTCGAGATAGCGGTGCAGGCAGCAATTGGTGCCAAATTCATCGCACGGACGACTATATCGGCGGTGCGCAAGGACGTGACAGCGGGACTCTACGGTGGAGACTATTCACGCAAGAAGAAGCTACTACAGAAACAGAAGAAGGGTAAGGCCCGGATGAAACAAGTCGGCAAAGTCAGCATTCCGAGCGATGTCTTCATGCAACTGATCAAGAAAGGTGACTAAGATACGGGTATACTGGTAGATGATATGAAATACAGAATTATTCTCCTCCCACAGCCAGCCCAGTCGAAACAGCTGCGAGTATTTTCTGAGACCATCCAGAGTCATGGCGATGGCTATCGGCTGGATGCACACCATCTGCCACACGTCACGGTGGTGGCTTTTGAGGGCGAGACCGTATCAGTTGCCCGCGAGTATTGGGAGCGAGTACGCCGCCTTGAGCTCACAATGGCACACGTCCAGGTGCATCATTTGCATCATTACACGACCGATGAATTTCAGGGCTACATACTCCTCCACTTGCTCTCAAGTGATAGCTTGCGGGCAATCTATCGATCAGTCAAAGAGGCTCTAAGTGAGGATATAAAGCCGCGAGATTTCAGAAAGTACAGCGTTCGCCCACCCCACCTCACCCTCGGTGTGGATCCGGCCACAGCTATACACTTGCCGGAATTACGGATGCGTACCATCCAGTTCGACCGGATAGCCTTGGCCGAAAGCGCTGAGTTTGGCTCCGTGGAGTCACTTCTTCACGAACGTCAACTCGCCAAAGCTGAGTGAATAGGGGTATAGTACAAGCATAAACGGAATCATGCTTGTGTCACCTAAGTCATTACTCTCAAAAAATAGTTTACCAAAAACCCATCCTCGGGGTGCTATCGCCGTCATCATTATCGTCTTACTACTCGTAGCCTCTATCGGACTAGCAGTCTGGTACACCGTCTGGGGTAAACCAAAGGCCGAAGCCCCGTCTGCCAGCTCTTCAACTGCTCAAAATAAAGCAGCCAACACTTCTAATTGGAAGACCGAGACCCTCAAATATGAAAAACTATCATTCAAGTACCCAGCTGATTGGAAGTTTGTTAATAGATCAGAAGAGCCTCAAAAATCGGTAATTACTGAAGCCAAGCTCAAAGGACCGTTCGAATGGTTTACACTGACAGCTCCATCCGGGTTGGTCATGGAATATCGCACTCACTTGTCGGGCTTGGGAGGAACTTGTGGCAAGAAAGGCGCTACCACTCAGCAAGATTTACTCTGTCCGGATGTCGAAACCATCGCAGCTGATAAGATTGCTGGAGCGTCAGACTTGTACGTAGTTACTAGTGAGCTACGCAATACTGCCACCAAAAAGCCAGACAGTCGTTCGATTGTGGTGATATCAAACTTTGGAGTTACGAAAGTGCCGGCGGTCGGCATAGAAACAAATACTTTTCCATATTTTCCAGTCTTTCACGCTGGTGGCGCGGATAAATTTGCCGATGGTAATAGCTACTCTAGCTCGTTTCAAGTCACTACATTTTACTCTGTTGCAAATGCAGAGCAATCAAAAAAGTATCGTGATACATTCTTAAAGTCAGATCTGTCGAAACAAGATTTCTTTGCGCAGTCTGACTGGGTGACGGCCAAGCAGATTCTCGCCTCGATCACAAAAACTCAATAGAACTAGAATGTAAAAAAAGCTCAGGCTTGCTCTCAAAAAGCTTAGGCTCATATAGTAGTAAGAATATGAAATTTCGTTTCGTTCTCTTGCTCTGCTTGGGACTACTCTATTACGGTTACGTCCGATCGACCGGAGGGCTAGCGATGGCTCGGTTTGATCAATTCAAGTCTAGTTATATGACAACTATCGAGTCGTATTCTCAGCCAGCTCCCGCGGCATCGAACCAGTAGATCGACTGGTCAGCACATACACCGCGAATTATTTAGTAGATGTAGCTAAACTCTGACTCGGGTGCCCAGCGGTAGCTCAAGCGGTTCCAGCCAACGTAGTTCATCTCACTGACGTAGACTTTACCATCTTGGACTTGTTCGACATAGACGACGTGTCCCCAGCGGCCGACAGTTGTCTGGCCAATGGCGCCGGGACGAGCGTTTTTACCAGTTGTAAAGCCAGCCCTCTTGGATCCATTTAGCCAATCACGGGCATTGCCCCAGTTCTGTGGAATCGGTCGACGTTTGGATACATACCAAGTGCACTGGCCGTAAGCATAACCGGTAGCGGTGTATTGCACGCTTTGGCTAGGTGAGGCTTCGGAAGGTTGATCGGTGGCGGGCAGGGTAGTGACACTGGCAGTAGACTGGATTGGCGTCGGAGCAACAGTTGCGGCGGTAGCTGACCTCGTGCTCGTGATTGTTTTGGCTGTGGCTGACTGTCCCTGCTCAGCAATCTTCGTATTATTGCTCAGAATTCGTGAAGAATAGTCATCAAAGTCAGCCCGACTTGATTGGAAGCAGATGCCTATCACCACAAAATACGCCAGTATGGTGACTGCGGCCTTGATATGGGTCTTCTGGCCACGCCATCGAGCTAGCCGTTGCTGAAAAGGTGAATTGACATGCTCAAGCGCCCGCTGGTGACGGTCGAGTAGCTGTCGTTGTTGGAGGGTGGCGTAATTTGCAGTCATAAGAATATTTTATTAGGTTCTTGTAATCGAGACAGATAGCTCAAAAAACAAGAAACAATCGATTATATTACCACATATGTATCATTTATGCAATGGTTTATTTGAATATATGCCAGTCTGATTCTTAATCAGTGGCTAAAATCCAAATAAGCATAAAAACATTGGCTAGCACTCTTGACAGCCGAGTGCCAAGTTTTATACAATGATTATGTTGGCACTCAGTCATGCAAAGTGCTAATATGTGTGTAGCAAGTGGGATACAATATATCACTGTTACCAGATAAGAACCAAGCAATCCCCTTAAAAAATCGACTCTGACAATTTGATTTTATGGCCTGTTTCTGACTGGTAGCCGTGCCCCACATTAATTACCAAACTTACCTATGACGAATATAAATCCACGCCAAGCCGCCATCCTGACCGAGATCATCCGACAATACAGCCATACCGCTGAGCCGGTTGGTTCGAATGCACTGCTGGAGCACTTCAAGGTGTCTTCAGCCACGATTCGGACTGAAATGAGTGCTCTCGAGCGCGAAGACTTCATCTATCAGCCACATATCTCATCTGGCCGGGTACCGACAGATAAGGGATATCGTTACTTCGTCAATAATATGGTCGAGACTGACGCCAACCCCCGCTACGAGCTGACTGTCGAGAAGCGGGTCGCCAGCCTGACCGATCACGTTGATCGAGCCATCAAGATTGCCACCGAGACGCTTTCGGAAATGACCGGTAATACAGCCTTCGCGACACTCTCAGACACGGTCTACTTCCATGGTCTGCATCAGCTCTTTTCACAACCAGAATTTCTTGATCAGCTCAAGGCCGTTTCAGCAGCTCGCTATCTGGATGCCCTGTCGGACTGGCTGTTTGCCAATAACCCCCACGAAGATCTAGCTATCTTCATCGGCCGCGAGAATCCGTTTGCGAAGACCAGCGGCATGGCAATGGTGGTGGCTCGCTTCGGCAGCCCATATAGTACCCGCAGCGCCATCGGTATCGTCGGACCGACCCGCCAAGATTATGGCAAGGTTACGACGCTGGTCGAGCTGACTGGTCAGAAACTTGAGCAAGCCCTCGGTGCTTAGCAGATTATAATTAATAAGGATATCTATCATGACAACCAATTCTGAATTACCCAAGACAGCGAAGCCAAAAAAAGCTGTTTTGCGTCCAGCCATCAAGAAGAATCAAGTTGCTGAGCTGACAGCCGACTTACAGCGAGTGCAAGCTGACTTCGAGAACTTCAAGAAGCGAGTCATGACTGAGCGAGGTGACCTGCAACGTTCGGCTAAGCTGGCAGTTCTGGCTGATCTCCTCCCAGCGCTTGATAATTTCGATCGTGCCGCCGCTCACTTACCAGAGCATTTGCAGGCTGACCCCTGGGCAAAAGGCATGAGCTATGTCGGTACGCAGCTGGAGCAGATTCTTGATGAAATGGGTGTCAACAAATTCTCACCTCCGCTCGGCCAAGCTTTCGACCATCAGACGATGGATGCACTCGAACACATCAGCTCTGATCATCCGGCCGAGACCGTGGCAGAAGTGCTCACCCCAGGCTATGCAATCGAAGGCCATTCGGTGCGACCAGCCTCAGTCCGGGTCAGTTCCGGCCCAGCAGATAGCAATATCACTGAAGGAGAATCAGCATGAAATATCCAGCCCTCAAAATATCTTTGGCAACCGTTCTTGGCATCATCATAGCCGTATCTCTCATAAAAATATCGATTGCCACCATTAAGTTTGCGCTTGGTTTTGGACTGGCTGCTGTAGTTATATTCATTATCATCATAGTCGTTAAGGCCAGCCAGTCCGCACACAAGACGGAAGACATCGAGTGAGCTTTCATACTTTACCGCTTCATCAATCAACATTAATTCCACAACAGTTTAATAAGGAGAGCATATAAATGGCAAAGATTATCGGTATCGACCTCGGTACAACCAACTCAGCAATGGCCGTCATGGAAGGTGGCGACCCAACCGTCATCACAAATATCGAAGGGGCCCGCACCACGCCTTCGATCGTAGCAATCAATAAGAACGGCGAAAGACTGGTCGGTCAAGTGGCCAAGCGACAAGCCGTCATTAACCCTGACAATACCGTCTTTTCGGTCAAGCGTTTGATCGGTCGCACGATCGATGATCCTGAAATCAAGCGCGACATGGATCTGATGCCATACCAGATAGTCAAGGCTGATGGACACGTCAAGGTCAAGATGGGCGACAAGGATTACACCCCCGAAGAAATCAGCGCTATGATCCTCGGCAAGCTCAAGGCTGACGCTGAGAAGTATCTTGGCGAGACCGTCAGTGAAGCCGTTATTACCGTCCCAGCTTATTTCAACGACGCCCAGCGCCAAGCCACCAAGGACGCCGGCAAGATCGCTGGCCTCGAGGTCAAACGCATCATCAACGAACCAACCGCTGCTGCCCTAGCCTATGGCTTAGATAAAAAAGCCGAAGAGAAGATCGTCGTCTACGATCTAGGTGGTGGTACCTTTGACGTCTCCGTGCTCGAGCTCGGCGATGGAGTCTTTGAAGTCAAGTCAACCAACGGCGACACTCACCTCGGTGGTGATGACTTCGACAACACCATCATCAATTGGTTAGTTGACGAATTTAACAAAGACCAGGGCATTGATCTCAAAAAAGACAAGGCCGCCATGCAGCGCCTCAAAGAAGCAGCTGAGAAGGCCAAGATTGAGCTCTCGACCACGCAAGAGAGTGAGATTAACATTCCCTTCATTACAGCCGACGCCAGTGGCCCTAAACACATGAACCTCAGCCTGACTCGCGCCAAGCTTGATGAGCTGGTCGGGGAACTGGTGGCAAACACACTCAAGCCGTGTGAAGCTGCGCTCAAGGACGCTGGACTCAAGAAGACTGATATCAACGAGATTATTCTGGTCGGTGGGATGACGCGCATGCCACTAGTGCAGAAAAAAGTCGAAGAATTCTTCGGTAAGAAGTTGCTCCAGGGCGTAAACCCAGATGAAGTTGTCGCTATTGGCGCAGCTATCCAGGGCGGTGTACTTGGTGGCGAAGTCAAAGACATTCTCCTCCTCGACGTCACCCCACTAAGCCTCGGCATCGAGACCATGGGCGGTATAATGACTCGCTTGATCGACCGAAACACCACGATTCCTACGAGCAAGGCGCAAGTCTTCTCAACCGCCAGTGACAACCAGGCTTCGGTCGAGATCGTAGTGCTGCAGGGTGAGCGCGATATGTCGGCTGACAACAATACACTCGGCCGTTTCGTGCTCGATGGTATCCCGCCATCACCGCGCGGCGTGCCACAGATCGAAGTCAGCTACAACATCGATGCTAATGGTATCGTCAGTGTGACCGCTAAGGACAAGGCAACCAACAAAGAGCAACACATCACGATTCAAAACTCGAGCAATTTGAGCGATGAAGATATCAAGAAGATGCAAGCTGACGCCGAAACTCACGCCGACGACGACAAGAAGAAGAAAGAACTTGTCGAGGCCAAGAATCACGCCGATACGCTGATGTATACGGCCGAAAAGAGCCTCAAAGACGCCGGTGACAAAGTCGACGATGAGACCAAGAAAGCCGTCGAGGAAGCCAGCCAGTCGCTCAAGGACAAGCTGGGTGAGAGTGACGCTGATGCCGAATCCATCACCAAGCTGACGGCTGATCTCTCAGACAAACTGATGAAAGTCGGTGAGATCATGTACAAGGAAGAAGAAGCGGCTGCCAAGGCTGGAGAAGCCGGTGAGTCAGGTACAACTGACGCCGCTGAAGCTGAAGTCAAAGATGACAAATCGAGCAAGAAGAAGGATGATAAAGCCGATGATGTCGCTGAAGGCGAAGTCGTTGACGAGAAGAAATAACTCTTGAAATCTATCATTGCACTCACCATTGCTATAGCACTGTTCATCACCGCCGGGTACTTCGGTACTACGACGGTGAATGAGCAGCTGTCGCAATCGTGCGCCGTTGGAGAAAACAAAAACACTTATAGCAATAGTACACAAGATGCGTATTTTTTCTGGCAATGGTGGCCAAATCGAGATGCCGGACAATCCTTCGTCGACTGCGTTGGGCCAAGCTCATATCTGCGGTACCACCCGTATGATGTGGCATTTCTAGCGCTGCTCGGAGCTGGTGTAGTTGGGTATTTCGGCTTGAAGGACGGCTCAAAACGCTCATGACTTTAAGTAACCCTTCAAACCATCAGTCCATCCACATTTACGTTGCCGACGGTCCAGATTATGTTTGGCTGAAGGGTGGTAATGATAGCCTCAACACGACTTGGGATTCGAAGTCTGATACCGATGTAGCGGTGACCGTATCGCGGCTTATTAGCCAGACTTTTCATGACAAAGAGTTTGAATTTCTCAACAGTGCTGACAAGGCATACGACCCGAACTCAAAAGCCTTCTACTTCATGATAATGCTCAAGCAGGGTGGCAAGCCGGTCGTTGCATTAGAAGATATGGAGCGAGTGAAGGTCTCGACCTTGATTAGTGAGCTCAATAAATCAGACGAGGAATCAGGTATAGTAAAGGGCAGCTTCAGACATTTTAAATTATTGCATAAACGAGTATAAACAATTATGAAAACAGTTATATTTATCGATGGCGAGAACTTCGTCTACCAGCTACGCGACATGCTCGCCAAACGACGTGTCATCAGATACCGTGATGAGCTAGCGCGAGTTGATATCAGAAAAATGCTCGCTGACGTTTTGCAGGACGATACGATCAAGCAGGCTAAGATCCAGTATTATGCCGCCAAAGTCCACATCATCGACCGCACGCCGGAGCTGAAAGAACGGACTGAGCGCTACGCCGCCGATGCTACGGCCTGGGAGAAGGCTCTGACTGAGCAAAAGATCGACTATATTCACGCCGGTCATTTGCTCGTCCGCGACGGCAAGCCCTGCCAAGTCTGCGGCCATGCCGAGCCGATTCTAGTCGAAAAAGGTGTCGATATTAGATTTGCAACTGACGTTATGCGGGCTTCGGGCGAAAACGTTCGGATTATACTCTTAAGCTCCGATGGCGACATGATGCCAGCCATCGAAGAATCCAAGCGGCGTGGGGCTGAGCTGTGGTACCTTGGATTTCGTGGCGTCAGTAATGCCGCGCTGGCTCGCTCAGCTGATAAGCGCTACATGATCTTGGCACGTCACGCCCTCGGCGCACTTGGCCCCAAGCCAACCATTGAAAAACCTACCAGTGAAGCTACCCCAGAAGGTGTGAAGCCAACTGAATCACACACAAATCATCATCGCAACAAGTCAAATGATAGTCTGCCCAGTAGTATTATGACCGGTTCGCGCCTAGCCGGTATGCTCATGCCACAGCCAGCTCAGAAGAAAGCTCAGCCGAAGGTAGCCCCGAAAGCCGTTGAAGCCCAGCCGAAGGCAGCCCCGAGAGGCCCTCGAGCTAAACTCAAGTTAACCACAAAACCAACCCGTCAGCCGGACAAGGAGCAGTAGGAAATGGCAGATAAGCGTGATTATTATGATATTCTTGATGTCTCTAAGTCAGCCACAGCCGACGAGGTAAAGAAGGCCTACCGGAAGGCCGCCGTCAAACACCACCCCGACCGTTCGGGTGGCGATGAGGCGAAGTTTAAGGAAGCCAGTGAAGCTTATGAAGTCTTGTCTGATGAGCAGAAACGAGCTGCCTATGACCAATTTGGACACGCTGCGGGGGCTGCCAACGCTGGTGGTCCAGGCGCCCAAAATCCCTATGGTGGGCAAGCTGGTGGTTTTGACTTCGGCAATGTACAGTTTGATTTCTCCGGTGCTGGTGGCTTCGGTGATATGTTTTCGGACCTCTTCGGTGGTCGTGGTCGGGCGCGCGATGTGCAGATTGCGGTTGCGATCGAATTTGAAGAAGCCGTCAAAGGCACCACGCGCGAGCTGAGTCTGCGGGTGATGGATCGAGCTAGTGGTGAGCGCAAGAATGAGTCAGTCAAGGTCAAGATTCCAGCTGGCATTGATGACGGTCAATCCGTCCGGCTGAATGGCCGTGGTGAATACGGTAGTAATGGCGACAGAGGGGACTTGTATGTCGAGGTGCATGTCCGGCCGAGCAAAGATTTCGAACGCCAGGGTCCGCATCTGATCACTCGAGTGACTGTTGATATGGTGGATGCCGCTCTGGGTACCGACGTGGACATCAAGACTCTCGAAGGTGATCTGACGATCAAGGTTCCGGCTGGCACGCAGATGGGCAAAGTCCTCAAGCTGAGTGGTAAGGGTATGGCTGTACCTGGCAGTAATCGTCATGGCGACCAGCTCGTCGAAATCCTCGTCGAAGTACCCAACAAGCTCAGCTCTAAACAGCGTGAGGCGCTCGAATCCTACCGCCAGGCCAGTAAGAAAAAAGGCTTCTTTAAATAAATAATGTCTCCTCGGATGTACCGAAGAGACAGGTGCTATAAACTTCTACGTAAGATGTAGACATCTTGATATATAGAGCCGTCACTCCACGGCATGGAGTCTGTAGTTCGCTCAAGTGCGTTGAAATGATCGATGATCATCTCTTGTACTTGACTATAGCTAAAAAGATTCGCCATAGTGACCTCAATCATATATCTATGAATTGTAAAGCATTCAACGCCTGGAAAGCGTTCCAACAGTGCTTCGAGTGGCCAGCAGCCACGCGGGCGAGTGAAGTAACTGAGCAACATCCGGAGATCAGCATCAAAATGCATATAGTGAACTGTGTTGTGATTGTTGAGAACCTGAAAAGAGAAACCAGCTTTTACTGTGAGGGTTTTTCTATCAGACATCATTGCCTCCGAGGGCTGGGTCATTCTGACTGTAGATATACACTTCAAGCTCCGGCTCGAGGATATTGCAAATGGTAGCTGCACTACAGCTCTCATCGGCCCAGGCGCTGACTGTCCTTCGACCGTCCGCTGCAGTTGAGATAGCTACGTCATGCAGCTTGTCATAATCGTTTAAGACATAAACAAAGCGCCCTAAAAATTGATTTCGGAGAGGATTTTCGTAGCTATTGGGTCTAAGCCAATCTGGAACTGGCTCACAATTAATGGTCCATCTAAGCCCCCCGCCAATTTTTTCAGGCTGCACAATTTCGTATGATATGTCATGAATGTGTTTCAATTTCTCGACTCCATGTCTGGTAGGTGCGAATGAAGGCTTTATTATGCGTATTATCATCATTCAAGTCAAGTAACTGACTTCCAGTATAGAGTATAATAAACATATGCGTTTTGCTTCGTTTTCACTCAATGCAAACCTCTACGTCATTCTGATAGTTGGTGCTTTTCTGGCAGCTGGCTTACTTTTCGGTGAAGCTCGTCTGAAACGTATCGCCATGGCGGTATTGGCCGGACTCTTCGTGGCTGACCAGCTGTCTGGTTTTTTTGCGACGCAACTGGCTCGCGTCGGTCTAAAGGACGTCGATATGGCATTACTGCAGTTCATACTGCTCTTCGTCACCACTGGCTTGCTCTCTATCGGCAAAGTCTCAGGTGGCGGTGGCAGGCTATCAATTCGGACACTGGTACTGGCAGTCACCTCGGCTGCCACTCTCATCGCCTACAGCAGCAGCTACTTTGGCGCTGTGGTCCAAGCTGAACTCAGCACTGACTATAACCTCGTCGCTATAGCTGTCGACAATCGATCCTGGTGGCTGGCTGGGATGGTGGTTTGGCTGGCGGTCCTACAGATTTGGAAAAAGAAAAGCCCAGATGATGACGATGGCGGCAAGAAAGGCAAGAAAAAAAAGAAATAAATTGGCCGGCACCTGTCGGTGCGATGGTTGACAGATCAGGGGCCGAATCTGTACGATAGCCGAGATTCGATAACTCATTTCGAAAAAAAAGTCATTATTAAGAAACGGAGACAAGCGACTATGAAAATTGGAATTCTCGCCCGGCCTGGTCGCAAGAATGGTGCTGAGCGTCTCCTCGAAGTCGCTCGCGAGCGCGGCCACACGGCTCGAATTATTGACTACACGGTTTGTTATGCCGTTGTGGAGAAGAATAAGACGCAGATCTATTACGGTGGTGAGCCACTCGAGGACTATGACGCCATCATCCCGCGAATCTCAATCTCCTCACAGAGTTTCGGATCAGCTATCATTCGCCAGTTTGAGGTGATGAATGTATTTTCGACAACTGGATCGCTGGGCTTCATCCGAGCTCGAGATAAATTGCGTAGCATGCAGCTCCTCTCGCGCCGCGGTATCGATATCCCTAAAACAGCCTTCGCCCGAAACGCCAAGGACGCCGACGCCATCATGGAGCTGGTCGGCGGAGTGCCAGTAGTTATCAAGATCGCACGTGGGTCACAGGGTGTTGGCGTGGTATTGGCCGAGACTCGCTCAGCTGGACGAGCCATCATGCAGGCCTTCTACTCACAGGGAGTGGAGCTGCTAGTCCAAGAATTTATCAAAGAAGCTTCGGGTACTGACATTCGAGTCTTCGTCATCGATGGCAAGGTCGTTGGATCCATGAAGCGGACGAGCCAGGATGATTTCAGAAGCAATGTTCATCTCGGTGGTACGACAGAAGCTGTCGAACTAACCCGCAAAGAACGAAACCTGTCGATAAAGGCTGCACAAGTCATGAACCTGCCAATCGCTGGAATTGACCTCCTGCGTTCCGAAAAAGGACCGTTGGTCATGGAAGTAAATGCCTTCCCGATGTTTGCCGGCATTGAGGCAGCGACTGGTCAAGATATAGCCGCAGAGGTAATAAAATATGTCGAACAATCCGTTACAAAGAAGCCAAAGCGCGATCGCGTCGGCGTTTAGTAAGCCCGTCTCTCCGACGTTTGGCTTAGCTCGGCGCACTCCGCCAGCCAAGGTACTCTTAGTCGACAATGATACACACTACAAGATCAAATTGGTGCGTTTGCTGGAGCGCTTTGATGTTACGCGTGTCATGTATGATGAACTTAATACTGTTGAGCCAGACAGCTTCGATCTAGTAATCCTGTCTGGTGGCGGAATTATTGACGATGAAGGCCGGCGCCGCTCACTGAAACGCTTCACCCACTTATATGAGTCGCAGTTGCGCCTCATCGAATCGGCTACGGTGCCGCTAATAGGCATCTGCCTCGGCGCACAGTTGATCGGGCATTTCTATGGTGCTGACTTACGCCGTAAGTACCGGATCCGTCGCAAAGGTGTCTTCCCAATTGTTGCCATCAAACGTAATAGGTATATGAACTTTCAGAACGAGATGAAAGTCTTCCAGTCAAATCGCTGGACAATGAGTCAGCTGCCGGACGAGCTAGATTGTCTGGCTGCTTCTGATGGTGGCGTGGAGATCATGAAGCATCGTGATAAGCCACTGTTTGGACTGCAATTTCACCCCGAACGTCGAGCTGAGAAGAATCATGGCGCCGAGATATTCTTCAGGATTGCCGACGAGGTGCTGAAAGACCAGGCGCGAGCACGACGCGCCGCCAAGTCGAAGCTCAAAAAATCCTAGTTTATATTATTGAACGTTCAAGAACGCCCGAAAGATGTCACGCCCGAGCGTCGGATCATATAACTCATCAGTCTGGGAAGGTCGATGTAGCCACCTGTCTGGGGTGTAGCTATGACGAGCCCGGTGTATGACATGCTTAGCTTTGGTGGCAGTTACCTCGGGGTGAAATTGGACACCAAAGATCGGCAAGGTCTGGTGCATGAAGGCTTGCACGGGACAGGTCTTGCTCGAAGCCGTCGTGATGAAATCTACCGGCAGCGAATTGATGGAGTCGACGTGGTTCTCAAAGGCGGCGAAGTTTTTGTGGCGCAAGCTGAGTAAGGGATGGGGGAGGCGCTGGTGGACTTCGACCCAGCCGTATTCGGGATGGTGATATTGCCTGAGCATCTCATCACCGCCGAAAGCCGTCGCAATCGCCTGGGCACCATAGCAGATTCCCAGTAGCGGAGTTTGCCGCTTGGCAGCAGATCTGATGAGGGCGTGTAGGGGTTCGACGTCTTTGCTAATCGAGAGTGGGAGGCCCGCTCCACCAGTTAGTATGATGTGTGAGTAGGCGGAGATGTCACCGGGGATTTCGCCCGAGAAACGATGGGCGACGGTGTAGTGAGCTCGAACGTGGCGTCGAATCGGGTACCAGGTACTACGCGTTCGCAGTGAATTATCGATGATCAAGACATGGCGCGAATGAGTCATATAGCAATGGTACCATAAGCGGCATAAAACATTGACAAAATAGAATATTTAGAGTAGAATATGTCAGTTATTCATCTTGTGGAAATTCCCGAGATACGCACCTGAAAAGAGAAAACATGACAGAATCAGACCTGAGGATCACTCTGCGACAGGCTGCCAAAGAAGCCTGTCGGACTATGGATGAAGTTGAAAAATTTTACGAATTTTATGACTATCATGGCGCCGACTTTGCGGGGGTTGAGATAGGTATCTTCGGGCCGGCGCCGGTGATCTTCACCGCACCGCACTCGATCCTACAAATCCGGGAAGGTGAGGAGAAGGAAGCTGACCTGGGAACTGGGTCTTTGGCTTACTTTTTGGCTCAGCGCCTTGGAGGGACGTCTATCAGCATGATCGGCCGTCAGACTGGTGATCCAATGACCGACAAAGATCATCCCTTTAAGGCTGATGTTTTGGAGAGAGCCAAGGAGCTGCGAGAGCTGAATGGCTCACGCGTTCTAGTCGTAGACCTTCACGGCATTGGTGACGCAACAGCCGCAGAAACTGGCTGTGATATCGGACTGGGAATCGGGTCAATCCCAAACCCAGCCTCTGGCTTTATGGTTCGCGCCTACCGCACCGCTGGCAAACAGCTTGGCTTCACGGTCAAGTCCGGTTTGGGCAAATTCGCTGCCCTGAAGGCGACTGGCATCACGATGACGGCCCTCAACGCTGGCATTTGTGCCATTCAGGTGGAGCACCGGCCCTCGCTTCGCTTCGGCGCTGACCTCGAGGCACGGTACAAGTGCCTCCGACTGCATCATGCCGTAGTCACGGCCACACTGGCCGAACTGGCTACCCTGGATCGCCTCTATGAGATTTGTGGGAAGATCCAGATTCCGGCTACGTTGTAGCCACTAGCTGTGCTGGGGATTCATTTCCCTAGCACAGCATTTTTTTGTTTATCATTCGACAGGTTGACTTGAGCGAGCTTTTTAGGTTAAATAACTAGGCTTCATATACGTTATACTTGTTGATGTAAGTAAGTAGTTTAAGTAACCATTTTCTCAACAATATTCCGCATATGCGGGCCAGTAGCTCAGTTGGTTGTTGCGACTTCAAGTCGCACTTCAAATCTCTGCCAAAAGGCAGGTGCTGCCGGTGAAACAGAAACAA
>Ga0105047_10009017_pt1 | contig 16495 bp, 19 predicted proteins | sample MAT04_FD_78384 | JGI IMG/M metagenome (GOLD analysis project Ga0105047, IMG submission 78384) | Freshwater microbial communities from Lake Fryxell liftoff mats and glacier meltwater in Antarctica - MAT-04 (megahit assembly) | ecosystem: Environmental > Aquatic > Freshwater > Ice > Liftoff...
CCGGTGAAGCCGACGTCCGTATAGAGGGCCTCGCCCGGGCCGTTGACGACGCAGCCGATGATCGACAGCGACATCGGCGTGGTCACATGGGCCAGCCGTTCCTCGAGGATGCCGACGGTCTCGATGACATTGAAGCCCTGACGGGCACAGGACGGGCAGGCGATGATATTGACGCCCCGGTGGCGCAGGCCCAGCGACTTGAGGATGTCGAAGCCGACCTTGATCTCCTCGACCGGATCGGCGGCCAGGCTGACCCGGATGGTGTCGCCGATCCCGGCCCACAGCATATTTCCCAGGCCGATGGCCGACTTGATCGTGCCGGAGCGAAGCGGCCCCGCTTCGGTGACGCCGAGGTGGAGCGGGCAGTCGATGGCGTCGGCCAGCAGCTGATAGGCCGCGACGGTCAGGAAGGGGTCGGAGGCCTTCACCGAAATCTTGAACTCGTGGAAGTCGTGGTCCTGCAGGATGCGGGCGTGGCTCAGGGCGCTCTCGACCATGGCCTCGGGGCAGGGCTCGCCGTATTTTTCCAGTAATTCCTTCTCGAGGCTGCCGGCATTGACGCCGATACGCATCGCGCAGCCGTGGTCCTTGGCCGCCTGGATGACGTCGCGGACACGGCTGGCATTGCCGATATTGCCCGGGTTGATGCGCAGGCAGGCGGCACCGGCCTCGGCCGCCTCGATGCCGCGCTTGTAGTGAAAATGGATGTCGGCGACCAACGGCACCTTCGCCTCGCGGGCAATGGTGCGGAAGGCGGCGGTGGACTCCTCGTCAGGGCAGGAGACGCGGACGATGTCGGCCCCGGCCTCCTCCAGTTCGCGGATCTGACCGATCGTCGCATTGGCGTCCGACGTCGGGGTGTTGGTCATGGACTGGACGCTGATCGGGGCGTCGCCGCCGACCGGAACGGAGCCGACCATGATCTGGCGGCATTTGCGGCGCTCAATGTGGCGCCAGGGACGGATATGGGAGTGGTCGCTCATGACGCGATCAATATAGGCACGTCACGACGACAAGGCCATGATGCCGGCTCACGCGGAGGTCAGCGCGGCGCAAGGGTCGGGGTCATCGCCTGCCGGGCACTGACGACCGTGTCGCTCACGGCCGCCCGGCTCGCCGCCGCTGCGCGGGCCGCCGCCGCCTGGGCCGCAAGGGCCTCGGCCTGGATCTGCGCCGTGGTCTGACGGGCCAGGGCCTCGGCGCGGGCGTTGAGCTGGCCGAGCGGGGTCAGCACGGCGGTCAGCGGGCCCCCGTGTTCACCGTTGAGATAGACGTCGAAGGCGGCGGGATCGGACACGTCGATGGTGGCGGCGACCCCGGCGGGGGCCCGCCAGGCTTCGCCGGCAGCCAGCTGCCGGGCGAACAGGACCCGGCCATCGGCCATGCGGACGACAAGGGCACCGGCCTTCCTGGCCTGCAGCACGACCTGGGAGGCGGTCGCCGAGACGCCGTAGATCGCGCCGCGAGGATTGAAGGCGGCTTGCACCGGCGGGGCGGTGACCGCAGCCGCAGCCGCAGCCACGGCGTCGGGGTCGGCGGGATCGATGCCGGTCAGCTGGGCCTCGAGGCCGGGCGTGATGTACAGGGCAGGCGTGGTCTGATCCGGCGGTGCCGGCAGGGGCGCACCGACGCGCAGAAGGGATTGTCCGTCCCCGGTCTGTCCGGGGATGGCGCCGAGGCTCCAGCTTTCGGGCACTTCGACGATGTCGGAGGGCTGGGGTGCGCGGATCAGGCTGACGCGCTGGAACACGTTCCAGCCAATCACCGCCAGGGCCAGCAGCAGGACCACGCCGACGATGCGGGGCGAATAACGGCGGACCTCTTCGAAGGCCACGCCGGTCGGTGCCTGCAGGGGTACCGAGCCGTCCGGCGTCTCGCGCTTGTAGCGCTCCACGGCCAGCTGTTCGTCGAGGCCCAAGGCCCCGGCGTAGGCGCGCACATAGCCGATGGCGAAGACGCGGGACGGCAGGCCGGAAATGTTGTTTTCCTCAAGCGCCCGGAGATAGCGTTCATGCACCCGGGTGCCGGCTGCCAGTTCGGCCAGGGATTTTCCCGACAGCTCGCGGGCCTTGCGCAGGCCGTCTCCCAGAGTCGCCGCGTCGGTGATGGAGGGCACAGGGTCCTTCCAGTCAGGATGAGCCCGAAACTCGTCGGGGACGGTCCCCGTATCCAGCGCCATGACGCCTAACCCCACACTCGGCGCGCCCGCGAAATCGGCCCGCGCCGTACTCGACCAGTTTCCGTCTACCACGTCGGTGTGACGGAACCCGCCTCCCCCCGGAGGCACACGCTTACCGTCTTGTGGATAACTCATTTCAGCCGCCGCATCAACGTCTTGTTAAGCTTGAATCCGTCCCGGGGCGGGACGGTTCACAGACCGACGTTCAACTTGCGGGCCAGGCTTTCGATTTCGGTGCGGATGGAGCCGGCCGAGGATCCGAGCAGATTGGCCATGCCGCGCCGGGCCGCTGTGAGGTCGGCCGACAGGATCATCCGCTTGACCGGACCGACGCCCCCCGCCGGCGCGGACAGGCAGGTAAAGCCCAGGGCGATCAGGGCGAAAGCCTCCAGCGGACGGCCCGCCAGCTCGCCGCAGACCGACACCGGGGTGCCCGTCTCGACGCAGGCCTTCTGGATCGCCTGCAGCGCCCGCAGCGCCGGGGGCGACAGGGGGTCGTAGCGATCCGAGACCAGGGGATTGGTCCGGTCGGCGGCATACATGTACTGGAACAGGTCGTTGGTCCCGATCGAGACGAAGTCGGTCAGGGGCAGAAGCGCGTCCAGATGCCACAGCAGGGACGGGCATTCGATCATCGCCCCGACCCGCAGCCGGGCCGGCAGCGGCCGTCCGCGCCGCCGGGCCCAGTCGCATTCGACCTCGACCAGTTCGCGCGCGGCGCGGAACTCGTCCACCGTGGCGATCATGGGGAACATGACGCGCAATTCGCGCCCCGCCCCCGCCGCCAGCAGGGCCCGCAGCTGCAGCCGAAGCAGCGACGGCCGGTCCAGCCCCAGCCGGATCGCGCGACGGCCCAGTGCGGGATTCTCCTCGCGCTCGGTGGTCTCCAGATAGGGCAGGACCTTGTCGCCGCCGATGTCGAGGGTGCGGAAGGTGACCGGCCGGTCACCCGCCGCATCGAGCACCAGCCGGTAGAGCGCCGTCTGGGAGTTCAGGCGCGGCAGCTCCTCGGACACCATGAACTGGAACTCGGTGCGGAACAGGCCGATGCCCTCGGCCCCCGTCGCGTCCAGATTCTCCAGATCAACCGCCAAGCCGGCGTTGGTCAGCAGGGTGATCCGGGTGCCGTCGAGCGTGACGGCAGGAACATCGCGCAGCCGCGCAAACTCGGCCTGGCGCTGGTCGCGCAGGGCCATGCGCGACTGCACCGATTCCAGCATGTCGGGCCGGGGACGCAGATGGGCCTCGCCCGCCTCACCGTCGACGATGACCAGGTCGCCCTCGCTGAGGCGGTCGCGCACGCCCTGCAGGCGCCCCACGCAGGGGATCTGCAGCGCCCGGGCCACAATGGCGGCATGGCTGGCGGCGGATCCTTCCTCCAGCAGCAGGCCCTTGAGCTTGTGGCGCGGATATTCCAGCAGATCGGCCGGGCCCAGGTTCCTGGCCACCAGGATGGCGTCGTCGGGCAGGTCGCGCTGGCCGGGGTTGTCGCCGGCCAGCACCCGCAGCAGCCGGTTGGCCAGGTCCTCGAAATCGTGCAGCCGTTCCTTGATATACGGATCGCGAGCCTGGGCGAAGCGGGCGCGGTGCTCGTTCCTGACCCGGTCCACGGCGGCCTCGGCGGTCAGCCCGCCCCGCACCGCCTCCTCCAGCGACCGGTTCCAGCCCCGGTCGTCGGCGAACATGCGATAGGTCTCCAGCACCTCATAGGACTGGCCCGCCAGCTTGCCCTGACCGCCGTCCAGCAACGTGTCGATCGAGGCCTTGAGCGTATGCAGCCCCTCGCGCAGACGGATCTCCTCGACCTGCTGGTTCTCGGCCAGCAGCCGTTCGGGCGGCAGGGGGGCCTCGTGAAAGATGACGTGGCCGAAGGCGAGCCCTTCAGCGAACCTCTGGCCCTTGATCCGCTCGGCACGGTGCGGCGCCACCTCGATGTCGCGCAGCTCATCCTGGGCCAGCAGCTCGCCCGAGGCCACCGTCTCGGCCAGAACCATGGCGATGGTCTGGATGTCCTCGACCTCGTCGGGGTCATAGCGCCGCTCGGCCCGGTTCTGGACCACCAGCACCCCGATGGCCCGGCCCCCGCGCAGCAGGGGCGCGCCGAGGAAGGCGTGATAGGGATCCTCGCCCGTCTCCGGCCGGTAGGAGAAGCTGGGGTGGTTGGGCGCGTCCGACAGGCTGATCGGCTGGGCCATGCGGGCGACCTCGCCCACCAGCCCCTCGCCCGGCTTGAGCCGCGTGGCGTGGACGGCGTCCCGGTTCAGGCCGTGGGTGGCGAACAGCTCCAGCTCGCCCGAGGCGCGGCGCAGATAGATGGAGCAGACCTCGGCCACCATCGACTGGGCAATGGTGGTGACCACGACGTCGAGCCGGCCCTGGGCCGGGCCGCCGTCGGCCATGGCCTCGCGGATCTGGCGCAGGAGGACGCGCGGCCCTCTCGTCATCGATCCGCCCGTTACCGGCATAGCCTCTCCTGTCCGCGCCCGAGACAGGGCGGGGCCTTACCCGACCCTATACAGCGTCCAGCCCATATGCCGAATGCAGGGCGCGCACGGCCAGTTCGGCATAGGCGGCGTCGATCAGGACGCTGATCTTGATTTCCGAGGTCGAGATGGCCTGGAACTTGACCCCCTTGTCGGCCAGGGCGCGGAACATGGTCTGGGCCACGCCCGCGTGGCTGCGCATGCCGACGCCGACGACCGAGACCTTGGCCACATCCTCGTCGACGCGGATTTCCTCGAAACCGATGTCGGTCTGATGGGTCCGCATCAGGTCCGCCGCCCGGGCCGCATCGCGCCGACCGGTGGTGAAGGTCAGGTTGACCGCGCCTTCGGACCGCGCCTGGGACTGAACGATCATGTCGACATTGACGCTGGCCTCGGCCAGCCGGGTGAAGACGTCGGCGGGCGCGTCGACCCGGTCGGACAGGCCCAGCAGGGTGATGCGGGCCTCGTCACGGCTCATGGTGACGCCGGACACGATGCGTTTTTCCACGATTTCCTCCTCGTCGCAGATCAGGGTGCCGGACTTGGCGGGCAGCGCGCCGTTTTCGTCGGGTTCGATGAAGCTGGACAGCACCCGCACCGGCACCTGTTTGGCCATGGCCAGTTCGACCGAGCGGGTCTGCAGCACCTTGGCCCCGAGGGACGCCATCTCCAGCATCTCCTCATAGGAGACCCTTTCCAGCCGCCGGGCGCGGCTCTCGATGCGCGGGTCGGTGGTATAGACGCCGTCCACGTCGGTGTAGATGTCGCACGGACAGCCCAGCGCCGCCGCCACGGCCACGGCCGAGGTGTCCGAGCCACCGCGGCCCAAGGTGGTGATCCGGCCGCCCGGGGTCACGCCCTGAAAGCCCGGGACGATCGCGATCTCGCCGCCATCGATGGCCGCGCCCAGCACCGCGCCCGGCACATCCACGATCCGCGCCCGGGCGTGGGCGTCGTCGGTCAGGATGGGAATCTGCCACCCCATCCAGCTACGCGCATTCAGGCCCATGTTGCGCAGCGTCAGGGCCAGCAGGCCCGCGGTGACCTGTTCGCCCGAGGCCACGACGACGTCATATTCTTCGTCGGACAAAGCAAGGTCGGGGGCCGCGCCGCCCGCGCCGTCGGTCCAGGCCACCAGTTCGTTGGTCTTGCCGGCCATGGCCGAGACGACCACCGCGACCGAACGGCCGGCGCGGACCTCGGCGGCGACGATGCGCGCAGCGCGTCGGATCCGCTCAAGATCACCCATCGAGGTGCCGCCGAACTTCATCACCAGTCGTTTCGCTGCCCGTCCCGTCATCTCGTCCGCGTCATTGTGGCGGAAATCCCCGTCTTGCATGGTCGACGCAAAAGGGGTTCACCCTTGCGGCATGGCCGCTTCTAACGACCCCTCGCCACGGCGCAAACCCCAAACGGGGCAAGGCTTTGCCGATAGCGCAGAGGGGTCCAGCATCGACCCTGCTGACGTGGCGCGCTTCTCGGCCCAGGCCGCAGAATGGTGGGACGCCCGCGGCCCGTTCGCCCCGCTGCACCGGTTCAATCCCGCGCGGCTGGCCTTCATCCGGGACGAGGTGGCGGAGCGGTTCGGGCGCGATCCGAAGCGCATCCGCGCCTTTAGCGGCCTCAGCCTGATCGACATCGGCTGCGGCGGCGGCCTGATCGCCGAACCGATGCGGCGGCTCGGGTTCGACGTCACCGCCATCGACGCCTCGTCCGAGAATATCGGCACGGCCCGGGCCCACGCCTCCGAACAGGGCCTCGACATCGCCTATCGGGCCGCCACGGTCGAGCAGGTGGAGGCCGAGGCCGCAAAGCCGTTCGATGTCGTGCTGGTGCTCGAGATCATCGAACATGTGGCCGATCCGGAGGCTTTCCTTCGCGCCTGTTCGCGGCTGATCGCGCCGGGCGGCATCCTGATCGTGGCCAGTCTGAACCGGACGCTGAAGTCGCTGGCTCTCGGCAAGATCGCGGCCGAATACATCCTGCGCTGGGTTCCTGCCGGGACCCATGACTGGCGCCAGTTTCCCAAGCCCGACGAAATCCGCGCGATGCTGTCGGCCGAGCCCGTGGCCGTCAGCGGACCGTTCGGACTGGTCTATAGTCCGCTGACCGACCGCTGGAGCGAAAGCGCGGACGCGGACGTCAATTTCATGATGGTGGCGACGCGGGACTGACGTCGTACCTTACCGCGAATTCACCCAGATGACTGGATGGTAACGGGATTTGGTCGATCGGCGGTGGCATGGAAGGGGCTCATGCAACGGGAGCCCTCCATGAAACGCCTTTTGATCCTCGCCAGCCTGTCCGCCGCCCTGATGACCTCGGGCTGTATCACCGTAATCGACAACGGCGACGACGATGCAGCCTGGCACGGCAACAATGCCCAGCCCTTCGAGGCCGCCCGCGCCGACTGCGATGACCGCACCCAGGGACGCGATGCCTTCCGCGCCTGCATGGCGGAAAAGGGCTGGACGCGCAGCTAGACCGGCCGGGTCATGTAGCGGGCATCAGCACCGTAGCTGGCCAGTTTGGGGCCCATCTCCGGCGTCTGGCGCACCTCAAAGCCGTGACCGCGCCAGAATTCGACGGCGTCGTTGACGGCGACCAGCGCCACGCTCGGCCAGCCGCCCGCCCGGGCCAGATCCAGCACGGCCTGCATCGCCGGCCGGGACCAGCCCTGACCCCTGACCGTCGGGCTCAGGGCGAGGTCGTGCAGATAGAGAACTGCGGCGTCCGCCGGGATCGCCTCGATGGGCGTATTCAGCGCCGGAGCGGCATCCACCCGCCACGGATAGGTGACCAGATAGCCCTCCAGCCGCTCCGGTCCGGTCAGGACGAGACATCCGGACGGATTCAGGGCCAGCCGGTTCTCGAAACAGTCCCGCCCCTCGAAATGGTCGGGAAAGCCGAGGACCGCGATCTCGGCGACCCGGTCCAGGTCGTCGGCCCGCATGAGCCTCCAGCCTGGCCGCATCAATTGATCTTGGCGGGGTCGGGCGGCACGGGCGGCAGGGCGGCGCAGGGCACGCCGTCTTCCTTGAGCGCGCGGACTTCAGCCGGGGTCGCCTCGCCATAGATTTCGCGCTTCTCGGTCGCCCCCTCGTGGATGGCGCGGGCTTCGCGGGCGAAGGTGTCGCCGACGTAGTCGAAGTTCGTCTCGACATGGCTGCGGACCTCACGGGCCATCTTCATCATCATGGTCTGGACCCTGGCGGCCACATCCGGTGCGGCGGCCTCGCGGGACCTGGTGCCCGCCACGGCCGGGGCCATGATCTGTTTGGAGACGGCGTGGGAGCCACAGAACGGGCATTCGACCAGGCCGCGCGCGGCCTGGTCGTCATAGTCGCCGGACGCGCTGAACCAGGCTTCGAACGGGTGGTCATGCTCGCATTTCAGGGCGTAGCGGATCATGGGGCGGCGAACGTCCGGTCATGGCGTAGCTGGGGCACCGCAGCGCGCGCGGTCTCGACGGCGGCGAGGTCCAGCGTGGCGTACAGCACGCCGGGGTCGTCGTGGTCCAGTCTGGCGATCACCTCGCCCCAGGGGCCGACCACGGTAGAACGCCCCCAGGTGCGGCGGCCGTCCTCGTGGGTCCCGCCCTGGGCCGGGGCGAGAATGAAGGCCCCCGTCTCGATGGCCCGGGCGCGCAGCAGGACCTCCCAGTGCGCCGCACCGGTCGGGACCGTGAAGGCGGCCGGCACGGCGATCATGCAGGCTCCCGCCTTCGCCAGTTGTCGGAACAGGTGCGGGAAACGCAGGTCGTAGCAGACGGTCAGGCCCAGCCGGCCCCACGGCGTATCAGCCAGTCCCGCGCCATCGCCGGGGCGGATCGTGGCGCTCTCGCGATAGGTCTCGCCGTTCGGCAGATCGACGTCGAAGACGTGCAGCTTGTCGTAGCGGGCCACGATGCCGCCGCCGGGGTCGATCAGCAGCGACCGGTTTGCGGCACGAGCGTCGCCCGCGTGACCGGATTTCACAATGGCCGAACCGATCAGCAGCCAGACGTCCAGTTCGGCCGCGAGATGGCGCAGGCCGACGACCGCCGCGTCCTGATCCTCGTCGGTGATGGCAAGACCCCGCCGGTCGCGGCGTTGGTCCAGGAGATTGGTCCCCTCGGGTGTCAGGATGAGTTTGGCCCCGTGAGCGGCGGCCTCGCGGATCAGCGGCTCGACATGGGCCAGGGCCGCGCCCGCCGTCGCCGGGGTGCGGGTCTGAATCAGGGCGATGGACAGGCCGGACGACATCAGGCCGACAGCAGGGGGTCCAGACCGCCACGACGGTCCAGCGCGCTCAGCTCGTCTGAACCACCCACGTGTTTTCCGGCGATGAAGATCTGGGGGAAGGTGGCCTTGCCGCCCGACTTCTCGACCATCTCGGCCTTCTTGGCCGGATCGTGGGAGGCAACGATCTCGGTGAAATCTGCACCCTTTCGCGTCAGCAGGCCGACGGCCGCCACGCAGTAGGGGCAACCGGGTTTGGTGTAGACAACGACATCGGCCAAGGCGGAGCTCCGGAAAACACTGATCAGAACCCGCCTTGAGGTGCGGCGGGCTGTCCGTTCCCCTATTTAGGGACTTCGCGGGCAGCGCGCACCCTCGCGATCACGGCAAGATCGACGGCGCGGGCCCCGGCGTCCAGCAGGGCCCTGGCGCAGGCCTCGGCCGTGGCCCCTGTGGTCAGGACGTCGTCAACCAGCAGGATGCGGCGGCCCCGGACCCGGCGCGCCCCCGCCTCTGTGACCGCGAAGGCCGCCTTGACGTTCAGCCGGCGACCGCGCGCGCTGCGGCCCCCTTGCGTCTCCGTCGCCCGGGCACGGATCAGGGCATCTGGCAGATAGTCGCGACGCGACGCCCAGGCCAGAGGCCGCGCGATCTCGGCGGCCTGGTTGAACCGGCGCATCAACAGCCGTGAGGGATGCAGCGGCACCGGGACGACGGCGTCGGCCCCGGCGATCAGGGGTGCCGCCGCCCGGCCCAGCCACAGCGCGAACAGGGCCGCGAACTGCTGCTGGTCGCCGTGCTTGTATTTCAGGATCAGGCCGCGCGACGCCCCGTCATAGACACAGGCGGCGCGGGCGCGCGCGAACCGGTAGGGCGCGGCCAGACAGGCGGCGCACCGGTCCGAGGCGAAGTCACCGCCGTCGTATTCGAACCCTGCCCCGCAGCCGTCGCAGACGGGGTCTTCGAGAAAGATCACCCGGTTCCATGCGTCGGCGCTCAGGCCAACCGCCGCTGTCGCCTCCCGGCTGTCGTGGGCGATCGGCGGCAGGACCAGATCGGTCAGGCCACGCCCCAGCGCCTTCAGACGCAGACGGCCCGCTTCCCAACGTTCGCGCCAGGCCCCATCCTCTATGCCCATGACCGCCTCCGCCCCCCCCCTGATCTTCGACGCCGCGCGGCGCATGACCCGGCTGGCCCGGTCCGCACGTCGCTTTGCCGACGCCGATTTCCTGCATCGCCGCGCGGCCGACAATGCCGTGCTCAGCCTCGAGGCGACCCTGCGACAGTTTCCGGCGGCCGTCGACCTGTCGGCCCATCCCGGCGTCTTCGCCAGCCGACTGGCCGGGAGCGACGCCGCAGGCCGGGTGGAGGCCCCGCAGGCGAGGGGCGACCGGTTCGCCCGGGCCGCCCCGGGGGCAGCGGACCTCGTCCTGCCTGCAGCGTCGGCCGACCTGATCGTGTCTCTCATGACCCTGCACTGGGCCAATGACCTGCCCGGTGCCCTCAGCCAGATCCGCCGGACCCTGAGGCCGGACGGCCTGTTCCTGGGTACGCTGCTGGGTGCGGGCACGCTGAAGGAGCTGCGCGGCGTCCTGACCGAGGCGGAACTGGTCGAGCGCGGCGGGGCCCAGGCTCGCGTGTCGCCCTTTGCCGATGGCTTCGACGGCGCAGGCCTGCTGCAGCGGGCGGGCTTCGCCCTGCCGGTGGCGGACGTGGACCGGCTGACGGTCCGCTATCCGGACCTGTTCGCCCTCGTCCGCGACCTGCGCGCCATGGGCGAGACCAATGTGCTGGCCGGCGTGACCCGGCCCCTGACCCGGTCGATCATCGCCCGCGCCGCCGCCCTGTATGCGGACCGCCACGGCGGGGCCGACGGGCGCATCCCCGCGACCTTCGAGATCGTCAACCTGGCCGGCTGGGCCCCCCACGAAAGCCAGCCCAGGCCCCTGCCCCGGGGGTCGGCGCGGGTCCGCCTCGCCGACGCCCTTGGGGTGGTCGAGCACGGCCGGACCGGACAGGGCTAGAGGGGCGAGGCCTCAACCAGAACCTCGGTGCGCCGGCGCAGGGGTTCCTCGGCACCCGAGGCGGTCACGGACCCGGCGTCGCCAGCTGCATCGACTTCGAAGGCGGGGGCAGGCCAGCCGGCAGCGGCCAAAGCCTGGACCACCGCTGCGGCCCGACGCTCTGACAGGGTCTGGTTGTCCGCCGAACCGCCCGTGGCGTCGGCCAGGCCCAGCACCTGGACCGAGCGGATCCGGCAGCCCCGAAGCTGGGTCGCCGTCAGCGCGATCGCCGTCCGCGCCGCGTCGGTCAGTGTGACCGCATTCTCGGCGAAATAGACGTCGAAGCGCTGCGTCGCGCAGGCGTTCGGCACGGTCACCAGCGCGTCCCGGTCGGGGAAACCGGCACCCGCACACGCCGACAGGCCCAGAGCCATTGCCGCCGCGCCGAGCTTCATGATCGATCTCATCGTCGTCTCCCCTCATGACAAGGGCGGCCCGCCGGAAGACGAACCGCCCAAAACGTCTTATTAGATCAACGCCCTAGTAGCGGCGCTGGCCGTTTTCCCAGTAACATTCGTCCTGGCGATTATCGTAGCAATAATAGTAGTTTCCACGGCTGTCCCGGTAGCGCTGCTGGCTGTTCCGGTCCTGCTGCGAACCGCGGATTGCGCCCGCCGCGCCGCCGACGACGGCACCGATGGCGGCACCGGTTCCGGCACTGCCCGAGCCGACGTTGTTGCCGATGATGGCCCCGGCGACAGCGCCGATACCCGCACCGATCGCGCCTTGTCGGACGGTCTCGTTGGGGCCACTGCTGTTGCCGCCGTAGCCGTAGGGGTCGCTGGCGCAGGCCGAAGCCAGCAGGCCGGCGGCCCCGATCGCGATAATCGCCTTGTTCATGGGATGGTCCTTCATTCCTGATGTTTCGCCCCGTGAGCGAGAACGCTGGATTATGGCAGAGGTTCCGGGCCTATGTTCTGCGTTAACGATGCCATACAGTAACAACCGATTGCGCGAGGCGCGCTGTCAGGACGGCAGTTGGAGGGGATTTTTCTATGCGTTTTCCTGAACCGGTCCGGATGTCGGATGATCACGCCAGCCCGGTATGGGCCCGCAGCAAACGCCGCCGATCCGGTGGCGGCGCCGGTGGCTTCGTCGGCCTGCTGGTGACCTTGCTGGCCCTGTTCGGCGTGATGACGGCCGTACTGGGGGTCAAGGAACGATCGCTGGCAGAGGGCGGCGCACTTATGGACGGCTGGATCACCGCCGGCGTGGATCAGGCCAGGAAACTGGCCGGGCAGGCCCCCGAGGCCGCAGAGGTCGCTGCCGATCAGGCCGGCGAGGCCGCCGTCAAGACCGGCGCGGCGCTCGAGGCCGGAGCCTCGACCACGGTCGAGGAGCTGAACCGTCAATAGCGAAGCTTGGCCGGAACGCTCGCGAAACCGGCGCGTTCGGGGCGAATGAGCGACACGATCATTCCTGAAATCGACGCCTCGGCGTCTGTTGACGACGCGGATACGCCCCGTCGGGGCCTGACCCCGCACGCGGTGATCCGTCGCGTGGTGGTGCTGGTGAATCCCTTGGCCGGTTCGGTCGGACCCCGCGCTGCGGCCGAGGTCGAGGCGATCATGGCCGACTACCCCTGCGAGTTCGAGGTGATCGAACTCGCCGGTGAGACCATGGAGGCCCAGATCAACACCGCGCTCGCGTCCGCGCCGGATGTTCTGATCGTTCTTGCGGGCGACGGCACGGCGCGCGCCGTCGCCTCCCGAGCGGGGCCCCGGGGGCCATTGGTCGCACCGCTTCCGGGGGGCACCATGAACATGCTGCCCAGGGCCCTTTACGGGACGACGGACTGGAGAACCGCGCTGCGCGCCGCGCTTGAGACCGGGTCGCCACAATGCGTCTCCGGCGGCGCGGTAGAGGGCTATTTTTTCTACTGCGCCGGGATCTTCGGTTCCGCCGCGCTGTGGGCGCCCGCCCGCGAAGCGATACGGACCGGCAAGGTCTCACTGGCCTGGACCTATGGCCGGCGGGCCCTGCGCCGCGCCTTTTCGGGCAAGATCCGCGTCGAACTGGATGGGGGCAAGGCCCGACGCAGCGAGGCCCTGGCCCTGATCAGTCCGCTGATTTCACGCGCCATGGACGAGACGGACGGACTGGAGGCGGTGGCGATGAACCCGGCCAGCGCAGCCCAGGCCTTCCGGCTGGTGGCTACGGCCCTGTTCAGCGACTGGCGGCAGGATCCATCCGTGATCACCGAGGCCGCCAAGAGCATTCGGATCCGCGCGCGTTCGCGCATCCCGGCCGTGCTCGACGGGGAACCTGTGCTCCTGCCTCACGATACCACAGTGGCCTTTATCGAAAAGGCGTTCCAGGCGCTGGTCCCGGCACCGGCGGCGACCGGATCCGGGGCCCCATGACGGTTCGCCGATGAGCCCGGGTCGCCTGCTGCAATTCTCGGATGTCCATTTCGGCGTGGAGCACAAACACGCCTGTGCGGCAGCCCTCGACTATGCCCACGCCACGCCCAGCGAGCTGATCCTGATCACCGGCGACATCACGCAGAGGGGCTATCCGGACGAATTCGCCGCTGCGGGAGACTGGATCAAGGCCATGCCGAGGCCCCGTTTCGTCATCGTCGGCAACCACGATGTGCCCTACTGGGACGCCGCCGCACGGCTGTTCTGGCCGTGGCGCGCCTTCGAGACCGCGACCGGCCATCCCGCGCATGACGGCGAGTTCGTCTCCGAAACGCTCATGGTCCGGGGCGTGACCACCGCGCGTGGATGGCAGGCGCGGGCCAACTGGTCCAAGGGGGTTATCGATCTGGGCCAGACCCGCCGGGCCGCCGAGGCGTTGCGCCAGGCTCCGGTCGGAGCACTGCGTATTCTCGCCTGCCACCATCCGCTGATCGAGATGATCGGCGCGCCGATGACGGGCGAGGTCAAACGCGGCGCCAGGGCGGCGACCATTTTCGCCGAGGCGGGTGTCGACCTGATCACGACAGGCCACGTGCATATTCCCTTTGCCCTGCCGATCGATCGATCGGACCGCTGCTCCCACGCCATCGGCTGCGGGACCCTGTCACATCGCGAACGCGGCAGCCCGCCAAGCTTCAACCAGATCGAGTGGGACGACCGTGCCATCACCGTGACGGCCATGGCCTGGACGGGTGCCCGTTTTGAGCCACACCAGACTTGGCGGCTTCCCCGCCGACAGGACACCCGGCACGCGGAGACGGCACCCGATCCGGAGATTCCCGGCGTGCGGGAAGCCAAGGCCGTCTGATCTTGGCACAAACAGAAAGAGCCGCGATCCGGTGGATCGCGGCTCTGGCTGGCCGTATCTGCGGTCCGGTCAGGTTTGTCCGCCCCGCCCTCTGAGCCCACCGGCCACGAGGGAGACAACGAACAGAACCAGGGCGATGATCGCGACGAATTTGGCGATCTCAAACGAGAAGTTGGCGATGCCGCCAAAACCGAGGACGGCGGCAACGACCGCGACGATCAGAAAGATGATGGCCCAGCGAAGCATTGGGAACCTCCGAAACAGTGTGACAATGACGCTGCCGAAAGACGGCACCGTCAGCGGGAACAATGTTTCAGAAGCCTGGCCGTTCCCTCTATCGCCGGGACCGAATGTGAGATTTTTCAGCAAATGCGGCGGCCACCATAGTGACCAGGGCCGGGTTGCGCAGGACAATCCATCCACCGGCCAGAGCGGCGACGGTTCCCAGGATCGGGCGCTGGCGGAACAGCGTGTAGGCCCGGGCACCAAGACCTGAGGGCTCGTCCTCTAGATCGTCATCCGTGGCACCGGAGGCGTTCAGGAAGACGAGCGCGACAATGATCGCGATGAGAGCGAAGACCCCCGCCGTCAGGGCGGCGGCACCCAGGGGCGGCAGGATCAGCTGCAGGGCGTAGTAGAGCGTGGCCCCCAGAGCGATGACCGCGACGAAGGCGCTGGCGGCGACCACGAAGGCCGCCGCCAGCTTTTTCACGAGACCCTTGCCGATCATCAGCGACGACGGCCCGCCAGAAGAAGGCCCAGCACAACGCCGACGCCGAGGGCGATGGCGGTGGACTGGACCGGACGCTCCTGCACGCGCTCGGTGATGTAGCGCTGGGCCTCGTCCAGTCGCTCGGAGGCGTCGTCGTAATATTCCCGGCCGCGCACGCGCGCCTGATCGTAATAGTCGCGGGCCTGATCACGCATCTCGTCGGCGCGCTCGCGAATGCGGGCGTCGGCGTCGGCGGCTTTCTCGCGCAGGCGGGCCTCGGTCCGGGACGCCCTCGCCTTCAGCCGGGCGGCCTCCTCGCGCGCGCCGACCTTCAGATCCTCCTTGAGGGTGTTGAGGTCGTTCTTGATGTCTTCTCGAGCCTTGGTCGTCGCCATGGTGCGCGCTCCGTTGTGTCAGCTTTGCTATAAATAGAGGCCTCGACCGCTGAACGCCACACCCCGGCAGCGGTTCCGGATTTCCAGGTGCCCGTGCGAAGGTCGGTCCCGTCAACCGCGCCGGTCGCGCCGGGCGAGGACCCGCAGGCGCAGGGCGTTCAGCTTGATGAAGCCCGCCGCGTCATTGTGGTCATAGGCCTGGACGCCCTCCTCGAAGGTGACGAGATCCTGATCGTACAGGCTGTTCGCGCTCTCACGGCCGATGATGGTGACATTGCCCTTGTAAAGCTTGATCCGGACCGTGCCCGATACCTTCTGCTGGCTGAAGTCGATGGCCGCCTGCAGCATCTCGCGCTCCGGTGCGAACCAGAATCCGTTGTAGATCATCTGGGCATATCTGACGGCCAGATCGTCCTTCAGGTGCATGGCCCCCCGATCAAGGGTGATGGATTCAATGCCCCGGTGCGCGGCCAGCAGGATCGTGCCGCCCGGCGTCTCATAGACCCCGCGCGACTTCATCCCGACATAGCGGTTCTCGACCAGATCGAGGCGGCCGACCCCGTTGTCGTGACCCAGTTCGTTCAACCTTGTCAGCAGGGTCGCCGGTGACATCGCCACGCCGTCGATGGCGACGGCATCGCCCTTTTCGAAGCTCAGGGTGAAGACCTGCGGCGTATCGGGCGCATCCTCGGGCGAGATGGTCCGCTGGTGCACGAACTCGGGGGCCTCGACCGCGGGGTCTTCCAGAACCTTGCCCTCGGAAGAGGAATGCAACAGGTTGGCGTCGACGCTGAAGGGGGCCTCGCCGCGCTTGTCCTTGGCGATCGGGATCTGGTTCTTCTCGGCGAAGTCCAGCAGGGCCTCGCGGGAGCGGTACTCCCACTCGCGCCAGGGGGCGATGACGCGGATGTCGGGGTCGAGGGCGTAGTAGCCGAGCTCGAACCGGACCTGGTCGTTGCCCTTGCCGGTCGCACCGTGACAGACGGCGTCGGCGCCGACCATGTGGGCGATCTCGATCTGGCGCTTGGCGATCAGGGGCCGGGCGATCGAGGTGCCCAGCAGATATTGACCCTCGTACAGGGCGTTGGCGCGGAACATCGGGAAGACGAAGTCGCGCACGAACTCCTCGCGCAGGTCGTCGATGAAGATGTTTTCCGGCTTGATGCCCATCTTCAGAGCCTTCTCGCGCGCCGGAGCCAGTTCCTCGCC
>Ga0105047_10009018_pt1 | contig 16493 bp, 15 predicted proteins | sample MAT04_FD_78384 | JGI IMG/M metagenome (GOLD analysis project Ga0105047, IMG submission 78384) | Freshwater microbial communities from Lake Fryxell liftoff mats and glacier meltwater in Antarctica - MAT-04 (megahit assembly) | ecosystem: Environmental > Aquatic > Freshwater > Ice > Liftoff...
ATAAGCGCGGTGCTCGGGCGCCCAGCGCATCACTTCGTCCCACGGCTTCGTGTAGGTCAGCAAGACTACAAACATCGATGACTGCCTCCAGACGGGTCTTCGACTAACTCCCGACAAAAATCCGTGAAAATTATTTGATCAAATATCAAATTATGCGTTAGAGTCCGGGCCAGGCGGTGGGAAGCATCGTCGTCCCATTCACAAGCCGAGCATCAAACACCCTTTGGAGACATAACATGACCCACCATTTTTCTCGCCGCCAGTTGCTTCACGCCGGCGGTGCTGCTGCCGTTGCTGGTTCTGGTCTGTTCGCTGTGGGCATGGCGCGCGCGCAGTCACAGACCCTGCGCCTGGGCCATGTGCTGGCGCCTTCACACCCCTTTCACCAGGCCCTGGAAATGGCGGGCAAGAAGCTGGCTGATGCGACCAATGGCCGCCTGAAAATGCAGGTTTTTCCCTCTTCGCAGCTCGGCACCGAGCGCGATATGAACATTGCGATCCGAACAGGCGGCGTGGACATGCTGCTGGCTTCGCCTGGTGGCGCCAGTGTGCACCTGAAAGAGCTGGCCATCCTGGAGGCGCCTTACCTGTTTCGCGATAACGCGCACTGGCAGGGCATCGTGTACGGCACGGTGGGGGACGACTGGGGCCGGCGCATGGTGGCGGGCTCCAAGGTACATATCGCCGGTTGGTTTCACCGCGGCACTCGCCATGTCATCTCGCGCACCAAGCCCTATGACTCGCTGGCCGCCATGGCCAACCAGAAGGTGCGCGTGGCCGACCTGCCGCCGTACCCGCAGGTGTTTCGCGCGCTGGGCGCGGTGCCCACGCCGATTGCCTTTGCCGAGATGTACACCGCGCTGCAATCGGGCACGGTCGATGGTGCCGACGTGCCGCTGGACGTGATTGCCTCGCAAAAGCTCTTTGAGGTGGCCAAGTACATCAACCTGGTGTCCTGGTCGTTTGCCGCGCCAGGGCCGATCCTGATGAGCGATGCCGCCGCGCAGCAAATGGGCGCGGCCGGCCAGGCGGCGGTCAAGGCCGCCATTCGCGAAGGCTCCAACTTTGTGACCACCACCTTCACCGATGGCGAAGAGGCCACCAAGAGAGACCTGACTGCCAAAGGCATGGTGCTGGTGACGCCGACCGACCTGCCGGCCTGGCGCGCAGCCGGTGCCCGGGCAATTCCTGACCTGGCTGCCAGTTGGGGCGGCGATGTGGCCTTGTACGCGCGTATCCGCGACCAGTCATGAAATCGGAGGGCGCCCCGGCTTCGCTTACGGCAAGGCGATAGCGTCGCATGAAGCTTTTGTGGCTCGAGCGCGCGCAGCGCGGCGTCGGCTGGCTCGAAGAGTGGCTGGCCATGGCCCTCCTGGCGGCGATGGCAGTGGTGGTGAATCTGCAGATCGCGGCGCGCTATGTCTTTGGCCAACCTTTCATTTGGCCCGAAGAGGTGACGCGCCTCATCCTGGTGTGGTTGACCTTCATCGCCGCGGCTGCGCTGATTCGGCGCGGTGGCGATATCGCGGTGGACACCTTCGTCGACATGCTGCCGGCGCATTGGAGGCGGCGCATGCGCATGGCGCGCGACGTGGTGATGATCCTGGTGTTCTGCCTCGTGGCCTGGCAGGGCTGGAAGCTGTCGCTCTCGGTGCAAGGTATGCCGCTGGTGGCCACTGAATGGCCAACCGCATTGCTTGCCTGGCCGGTGGTGATCGGCTGCCTGCTGATCGCGCTGCATGTCATGGTGAGACTGCTGCGCGCCTTGCTGCTCCAGGCGGCCCACGCGCAGGCATCTCAAGACCGGGGCGCTGGATGAAGGGCATTCCGTGAGTGTCTTGTATGTTGTGGGGCTGCTGGCTCTGCTGTTTGCGGGCGTGCCCGTAGCCACTTCTCTGATCCTGGTCGGTATCACCGGCGTGTGGTTGGCGGATGTGCCGCTGGCCATTCTTGGCCAGCGCATGGCCTTTGGCATCGACAGCTTCACGCTGATCGCGGTGCCCATGTTCCTGTTGATGGGCAACCTGATGAACGCCAGCGGCGTAACGCAGCGTATCTTCGACTTTGCAGTGGCCATGGTCGGCCACTGGCGCGCGGGGCTGGCGCAGGTGAACGTGCTGGGTTCACTGGTGTTCTCTGGCATGTCGGGCTCGGCGCTGGCTGATGCGGCAGGCCTGGGCACCGTGGAGATCAAGGCCATGACGCAAAAGGGCTATACGCCCGCGTTCTCGGCCGCGATGACTGCCATATCCGCTACGGTGGGGCCGGTGATTCCGCCCAGCACCGTGGCGGTGCTGTTCGCCTTCATCGCCGATGTGTCGGTGGGCCGGCTGTTCCTGGCTGGCGTGGTGCCAGGCCTGATGATGGTGGCGGTGCAGATGGTCATCGTGCATTGGCGCGGCAAATCGATGGTGCTGCCGGAGTTCCCGCGCGCCACGGGCAAGCAGCGGCTGCGCGCCACCTGGGTGGCGCTGCCGGCGCTGGTGGTGCCGTTTTTCATGATCGCGGGCATGCGTTCGGGCATCTTTACCGCGACCGAGGTGGCCGCCGTGGGCGCGCTCTACGCGTTGATCCTCGCGGGCTTCTATCACCGCGGCACGTCGCGCAAGGAGTTGGTCGGGGCCTTTCGCAACACGGCGCTGTCCACCGGCGGCATCATGCTGATCGTTGCCAGCGCTAACGTATTCGCCTGGATTCTCGCGCGCGAGCGCATTCCGCAGGAGATCACCCAGGCTGTCGTGTCCATGAACCTGTCGCCCTGGGTACTACTGCTTTTCCTGAACTTCGTGCTGCTGCTGCTGGGGATGATTCTTGATACAGCGGGCATACTGATCCTGGTGACGCCAGTCATCGTGCCGGCCGTCGTGGCGGTGGGCGTGGACCCCGTGCACTTCGGCATGGTGATGATCGTCAACATGATGATCGGCCTGGTCACGCCGCCGGTGGGTATGGCGCTGTTCATTGTGAGCAATATCTCGGGCGCGCCCATCGCGGCGGTAGCCAAGGAATGCCTGCCGTTCCTCATCGGTTTTCTGGTGGTGCTGGCGCTGATCACCTTCATTCCGGAACTGGTGCTGTGGCTGCCCGATCTGGTTTATGGAAAGGCAACGCCATGACACCCCCCGTACCCGCAAGCCCCGAGCAACAGGCTGCCCGCAAGCTACTGCATGGCGGCGCGCAGCGCCAGCCGATACGCTGGGTCAACGCGCCGCAGCCGCCAATGACGATCTCGCGTTACCGCGTGGCGGTGGGTGACACCGTGTCGCGGCATGTGCACACCGGCAAGGCCGAGTACTGGTTGGTGGTGCGGGGCCAGGGTGAAGTCAGCCTGGGCGATGAACGGATTGCGGTGGTGGAGGGCGACGTCGTCGTGACACCGCCGCTCGTACCGCATGCGCTGCGCAACACGGGCTCGGAGGTGCTGGACTTTTTGAACCTGGTGCAGCCGGTCGGCAACACCACCATCACTACGACAGAGCTTGGAATATGAAAGCATTGCTGATCACCGGCGGCAGCGGCATGGTGGGCCAGCACGTCGCTGAAGCCGCCCGTGCGCGCGGCTGCCGGGTGCGGTTGGCCGACTTCGCCTGGCCCGTCACGCCGCCGTGGGCGCCAGGCGACGAACAGGTGAGCTTTGATGTACGCGACATCGCCGCCTGCCGCGAGCATGCACGGGGCATGGAGGCCATCATCCACTGTGCAGCGGTGGTCGGCCCGGCGCGCGCGCGCGTGGACGCGCTTGCGACCCTGGCCGTGAATGTCACCGGCACGGCCAACCTGCTCGAAGCGGCCCATGAGAACGGCGCGCGGCTGCTGAGCATGAGCACCGCGACGCTCTACGGACACCGTGCTGAGCTGGAGCCGCTCGATGAACAATCGCGCGTGGACCCGCTTACGGTATATGACGGCACCAAGCTCATGTCCGAGATTCACTGCACGACGCATCAGAGCACCTATGGCAGCGACGCGGCGTCGTTTCGTACCGGCTTTGTTTTCGGGCGCGGGACGCAGATCGGCGAGTACTTCCTGCCGCGCATATTGAAGGGCGAGGCAGTTGCCGAGCCGGCCGGGCGTGATCACCCCTGCGACTTCACGTATGTGGTGGACCTGGCCGAGGCGTTGGTTGCGGCCGCCCTGGCGCCCAGGCTCGACCACACCGTCTACAACATCACCGGCGGCGCGATCCGCACCCGCGGTGAACTCGCGCAAGCCGTGCGGCACCTGGTGCCTGGAGCGCAGATCACGCAGGGCGCGGGCATCGACCCGGCGCGGCATCTGCGCGGCGCGTGTGTCATTACGCGCGCAAAGCAGGATTTCGGATGGCAGCCGCGCTTCAGCCTGGAAGCTGGGCTTGCCGACTGGAAGTCGCGGATGCCCGCGACGCTCTGATGGCCTGGACCATAGAGGCCATTGCGCTGCACCAGGTCCAGGTGCCCGGGCCGGAAGTGCTCTTTCAGCGCGGTTTTGGCGAGATGATCGATATCATCATCTACGCCTTCGTGCTGCGCGGTGGCGGCCAGGTGTGCCTGGTGGACACCGGCTTGCCCTCCGACTACAGCGAGCTCAACAGCAACATCCGCGAGCGCAAGGGTGCGGCATCGGGATTTGTCGACGTGAGCACGCCACTGCCGCAGGAACTACGCCGGCGCGGCGTCGAGCCAGATCTGCTGGTATTGACGAGCTTCGGCCCCTACACCACCGGCCACCTTGGTGCCTGGCACCAATGCCCATTGTGGGTTTCGGAACGCGGCTGCGCCGACGTGGACCTGCCAGAGGAGCCTGCCCTTGCCCATGCACCCGCGCCGGCCGTGCGCGAGCGACTGCGCAGCGCGCAGCGGGTAGTTGGAAACAAGGAAATCCTGCCCGGCCTGACCTTCGTGGAAGTGGGCGTCCATCACCCCGCATCAGCCGCGTTGTTGATAGAGACGGACGACGGCGTGGTGGCGATTGCCGACCCGGTGTTCACCGCGCGAAACCTGTTGCAGGGCACGGCCCTGGGTGCGGCCGAGCGCGCGGCCGGCTGGCACGGCATGGTGCGCTTGCTCGGCCAGCGCTGCGATGCCATCATCCCGATCCATGACATGAGCGCCGCGCCGGTTCCCCGCGCACGCTGGCATGCCAGCCTGACGGCAAAATCAGCGCCATGACAACCGCCCAGGAAGCTGCCAGTGCCATTGCGCCCATCGTTCACCGCAAGAAGGCGGATATGGCCTACGACTACCTGCGCGAACAGGTCGTCAACGGCACCTTCGCGCCGGGACAACGCATGACACTGGCGGAGCTGTCTGCTGCCTGCGGCATGTCGCACATGCCGGTGCGCGAGGCGCTGGTGCGTCTGCAGCGCGAGGGGCTGCTGGAGAGCGAGCCACACAAGGGCATGCGGGTAGTCGAGCTGTCTCTCAAGGATGTGCGCGAGCTGTTCGCGATCCGCACAGAACTGGAGGGCCTGGCCGCCTACAGCGCCTGCGCGTGCGGCGACGCCAGCCTTGCGCGCGACCTCACCGTGATCAATCAAGACTTTGCGGCGGCTTTGGCCAGCGCAGACTTTACTGCCATGGGCACGGCCAACTGGGCCTTTCACCAGCGCATCTTGCGCGCCAGCGGCAACGTTCAGTTGGGCCGCATGCTGCACGACGTATGGACCGCTTCGCAGCGCTACCGCCTGGGCTATCGCCTCATCCCCGGGCGTGCCCAGCACACCATCGACGAGCATGCGCAGATCATCGCGGCGCTTGCGGCGGGCGATGCCGAAGGCGCGCGCGCCGCGACGCGCGCCCATATTCACCGTGCCGGCCAGGAAATGGCCGTGACCGTGCGCGAAATTCAGAACGCCGCCGCAGCGGCATCGAAGGAGGAATGACGATGCAGCGGATAGTTGAGCGCAGGTTTCGTCACAAGGCGACGGTCGTACCGACGAGCCGTCGATCAGGGAACGGGCATGCAACAGTCCGTTGAACACCTCACACCAAGCGAGGCTTTGGACTTGCCAGCACGGGTGCTGGTCACCGGCGCGGCAGGTGGCATTGGGTCCGCGTTGGCGCGGCGATTGCTCAAGGCCGGTGTGGCTGTGATAGCGACAGACAGGAGCGAGGCGCCCCGGGATTTTTTCGACGGGCTTGCAAGTTCAGATGCCCGCGGGCAATCGGCCGTTGCCAGGAGCCAATGGATTGCCGCCGACCTTGCAACACGTGAAGGGCGCGATGCGGTGGTGCAAGCCGTACTGGGGCAGGGGGGCGTACCAGCACTGGGCGGCTTGGTTCACGTCGCAGGCGTCCTGGACCCTGTCGATTGGAATTTGATCGATGAATCGCAGGTCGAGCAATTGTTCTGTGTCAACCTGCAAGCGCCTTTCTTTCTCATACGCGGCTTGCTGCCGGCTTTTGGCCCGGAGGCGTCGGTTGTGCTGATGGGCTCCATCGCCGCCATGCGCGCCTCGCCCAAGACCCCGTTCTATGCAGCCAGCAAGGCCGCGCTGCGCAATCTGGGCGCCTCCATGGCCCTGGCTTTGCAGCCGCGCGGCATCCGCGTCAACGTGGTTGCGCCCGGCCTCATCGACACGCCACTCACTGATGGCCTCAATGTCAGATTGGCGAGCGAACGCGGCATACCGGTAGCGCAGGTCGAGTCCGAACGCGCGCAAGTCATCCCTGCCGGCCGCGCTGGCACTCCCGATGAGGTCGTGTCAACCTGCCTGTTCTTCCTCAGTCGCCAGTCGTCGTACTGCACAGGCACCACGCTGCATCCAACGGGAGGTGTCTGGGCCGGAACGGTATGAAGCAAGCGGCAGGCGCGCGCGGCAATCGTCCGTGACTCGTACTCCAACTGACTCCCACCCCTCATCATCGTTCTGGGGGCGAGCCGAGGCGGGGTGTTTCCGCGTGTAGGTTAACGATGGTCACGCTTTCTGCGTCTGCGAGGTGCCGTCTGCCTTGTCACAGCCGAACTGACCCATGCCGCCAGCGCGCGGGGACGCGACAATAGGGTGGGCTATCGGCGCGCCATCGGACCCCCGCTGCCTTGCGCCTGGCCCCGTATCCCCATGCCTCCTTCCCCACCCACCTCCAAACCGGTCTCAACCGAAACAGCCGCCTCCACGCTGGCTCCCCTGCGCCTGCCGGTGTTTCGCATGTTGTGGTTCACCTGGCTGGCCGCCAACATCTCGATGTGGATGAACGACGTGGCGGCGGCCTGGCTCATGACCTCGTTGACCACGTCGCCGGTGCTGGTGGCGCTGGTGCAGACCGCCTCCACGCTGCCGGTCTTCCTGCTCGGTCTGCCCAGCGGCGCGCTGGCCGATATCCTGGATCGCAAGAATTTCTTCCTGTTCGCCCAGCTGTGGGTTGCCGTGGTGGCACTGGTGTTGTGCGCCACCGTGCTGGCTGGCTGGATGTCGCCACTGATGCTGCTGGCCATGACCTTTGCCAACGGCATCGGCCTGGCGCTGCGCTGGCCGGTGTTCTCGGCCATCGTGCCCGAGCTGGTGCCGCGCCACCAGCTGCCGGCGGCACTGGCACTCAATGGCGTCTCGATGAATGCGTCGCGCATCATCGGGCCGCTGCTGGCCGGCGCGTTGATCGCCAGTCTGGGCAGCGCTTATGTGTTCATGCTCAATGCGGCGCTGGCACTGATGGCGGCGGTCGTCATCTCACGCTGGAAACGTACGCCGACGCCACAGCCGCTGGGCCGGGAAAAACTGATCAGCGCGATGCGGGTCGGCATGCAGTTCGTGGCGCAATCGGCGCACCTGCAAGGCGTTCTGGTGCGTATCAGCCTGTTTTTCTTCCACTCGACCGCGCTGATCGCGCTGCTGCCGCTGGTGGCGCGCGGCCTGCCCGGCGGCGATGCGCGCACCTTCACGCTACTGCTGGCGTCCATGGGATCAGGCGCCATCGTCGCGGCGCTGAACATGCAGCGGCTGCGCCGGCACTGGTCACGCGACGCACTGGTGTTGCGGGGTGCGGCACTGCAGTCGCTGGCGATGGCGGTGGTCGCGTTCGCGCCCAGCACCACGGTCGCCGCTCTCGCCATGGTGGTGGCCGGCATGGCCTGGATCACAACCGCCAATTCACTGAGCGTGTCGGCCCAGTTCGCGCTGCCGGACTGGGTGCGGGCACGCGGCATGTCGATGTACCAGATGGCGATCATGGGCGCCAGCGCGTCGGGCGCCGCGATCTGGGGCCAGGTAGCCTCGCACTACACGATCCGGGGCAGCCTGGTCGTCGCCGCGATCACCGGTGTGATCACGATGCTGCTGGCCAACCGCTGGCTGGCCAGCAGCCAGACCGCGGAGGACCTGACCCCGACCCAGCAGTTCAAGGTGCCGCAGCCCACGCAAGCGCCCGGTGCCGGCCGGGTCGTGCTGACGATCGAATACCGCATCGACCCGGCACGCGCCGACGAATTCAAGGAACTGATGCGGGTCAGTCGCCGCGGCCGCCTGCGCCATGGTGCCTTGTCATGGGACCTGCTGCGCGACATCAACGATCCGGGCCTGTTCGTCGAGCAAATCGTCGATGAGTCCTGGACCGAACATTTGCGGCGTTTCGACCGGGTGACCACGGCCGACGCCACCTTGCGCGATCGCAAGCAGGCGTTTCACATCGGGCAGGAGCCTCCGGTGGTCAGGCGGCGCCTGGTCGAATCCGTGCAGGGAACCGACAACGCCCGCACGATGCCCGCTGACTGAGCGTCGCTGGCTCGGGTGCGGCCGCTACCGAGGTTTCAACGCGCGACCTTCTCCTACAGCCAGCCATGACGGGTCGCGGCATACTGGCAGGGGATCGCGTTCAGTCACCGTGCCTGCGGGTCCCGGCCCAGCAAGTACCCTGCGACCGAACCGCCTCCAATGCCATGCCAACCGAGCCGCAACACCGCAAACCCTTCGCGATGATCCGCGAGTTCCACCTCGCCGACTGGTTCACACTGGCCAATGCCTTGTGCGGAACCGGGGCAATCTTCTCTGCGATCTCGTTCGTGCAGACAGGAGGCATGCAGCATCTGATCTTCGCTGGCGCCCTGATCGCCGCCGCGCTCGTGTTCGACGTGCTCGATGGCCGCATCGCGCGCTGGCGCCAGCAGTCCTCGAGCCTGGGCCGCGAACTCGACTCGTTGTCGGATGTGATCTCCTTCGGCGTGGCTCCGGCCATGCTGGCCTACGCCTGCGGCATGCAGGGGTTTTTCGACCGCATAGTGCTCGCCTACTTCGTCGCCTGCGGCGTTTCGCGGCTGGCCCGTTTCAATGTCACCGCAGAGGACATGTCGGACGAATCCGGCAAGGTACGGCATTTCGAAGGCACTCCGATCCCGACCTCGGTTGTGCTGGTCGCGGTACTGGTTGCCGCTGCCATCAGCGGCGCTGTCGGGTCGCAGCTGTGGTGGGGCGAAATTCAGCTGATGGGCCTGACGCTGCATCCGCTCGTGCTGCTGTTCGCGTTATCGGGCTCGCTGATGATCAGCCGCATCCGCATTCCAAAATGGTGATGCCAGTCCACCGCGGCGCGACTTCGTGTCCGGCTCCGGCTCCGGTTTGGGTGGCAGATCGGGCGGCTCGCGTCCGGGCGGGTGCTTGTGCGTCATCATGGTCGTGGCCCTGTCATTCGATGGGAATGCGGCAGCAGGAACCCGTGTACGCCGGTCGCCTTGCTGCCATCGGATCTGCACGGTACCACGGCTGACCGCTTCGACAAACCCGGCGCTGATCGCACCCCGCTGCCGTTTGCAGCGTTACAGCGTTACAGCGGCGCAGGATCGGCCGTGTCGTCGACTGCCAGGGTCAGCGGGTCGATGTCGATCGGCTCGCCGGGCTCGTCCGTGCCGGCGATCAGCGCCTGCATGAAATGCCCGAACCCGGCTTGCCATGGAGTAGCCGTGCCTGCCGCAGGCTGGCCGTGGTCCAGCCTCCGATGACTGGTTCGCCACCGGCGGTCAGGCAATCCTTGTGCACCTCGAGCGCCAGCGTCGTGACGTTGGTTTGCTGGATATAACGACTGGCCGGCGCGCCGCTCAGCGACCGAAGCCGCCGAACGGCGGCTGGCCGCGCCAATACCGCATCATCAGCCAGCCGCCGAGCAAGCCGCCGAGATGCGCAAAGTGCGCCACACCGCTGGCACTGCCGGTGACACCCAACGTGAGCTCGAGCGCGCCGTACAGGCCGACGAAGATCGGGGCCCGCATCGGGATCGGCGGAATCAGCGGCGTGATCATGCGCCTCGGAAAGACCATCGCGAACCCGATCAGCAGGCCGAACAGGCCACCCGAGGCGCCGACCGTAGGCGCATTGGAACCCATGATGGCGGTCACCAGCAGCTGGGCGACGGCAGCCACCAGCACGCTGGCGAAATAGAACTGCAGCATGCGGCGCGTACCCCAGACCCGCTCCAGTTCGGCGCCAAACATCCACAGGCCGAACATGTTGAACGCCAGGTGGGTCAATCCGCCGTGCAGGAATGCATAGGTGATCAACTGCCAGGGCCGGAACAGCTCGCTGGCCCAAGGCCACAAGGCAAACTGGCCGATGATCGCCGGGCCCAGTTGCTGGACAACGAAAAACACCAATACATTGGAAATCAACAGGGCCTGGGTGACTGGTGGCATCAAACCCCCTGCGCGCGGCAGCCGGCGTAACCCGCCACTGCACTTCGACGCGGCGAAACCAGGGCGTGCCCGCGCATGCTGGCCGTCGGGCGGTTGGTGGTTGTCGGGGCGATATCACTTGTCACGTCATCTCCAGGTTGATTCGGAAGACCTCGCGGTGGACCACGCGGCACTCATTCGCGTGCCTGGCAGATAAAACCAACACAAGGCCTCCATTTGCCGACCCCCACGCAAGGAAAACCAATGTACACGACTCGGGGGTCCGCGGGCTCGCACGGCAAACGCGCGGCGCACTTGCGAGCCTATTGCCCCAGCCTACCCGGCTGCGGTCAGCGCACAGGGGAGATGGTTTAATCCGGGGTACTTGCAGTTTTCACCACCCCTGATCTTCGACCACTCACGCGCTACTCCATGACCGTCGACGATGCATATGCCGAACTGGGCCTGCCGCCCGGTGCAGATCTGGCGCAGGCCAAGGCAGCCTGGCGTACCCTGGTCTCGCGCTGGCATCCGGATCGCAACGGCGATGCGGATGCCTCGGCGCGCATGCAGCGCATCAACCGGGCGCTGGAATACATCCGCCATGCCAAGGGCGGATTGCCCGAGCCACGGCCAAAAGCGCATGCAGGCGCCGAGCAAACGTCGGTCCGCACCATCCACCGACGGGTCGCGCTGACGCTGGAGGAGGCGGCTGAAGGTTGCATCAAGATCCTGCACGGCACCGTGATCGAGTCGTGTGGCACATGCGCGGGCACGGGCCAGGCGCTGCAACCGCAGGACTGTGGCGCATGCGCAGGCCAGGGACAGGTGCATGAACGCGCCTGGTTCGGCTGGTTCGGACCGGCCACACCCTGCACCAGCTGCGACGGCAGCGGCGTGTTGCGGCCTGCATGCGAGGCCTGCGACAGCAGTGGCAAGGCCGAACTGGCCCGTTACCGGGTGTCGGTGCGGCTGCCGGCCGATGTCCGTGACGGCGACATGCTGCATGTCGCTGCAGCCCGTGGCCGCGCCGTGGCGCTGGACATCCAGGTTGAACTGCTGCCGCATGCCGCGCTGGTGCGCGACGACGACGGCACGGTGCGCTGCGAGTTGCTGGTGGACGGTTTTGGCTGGATCGCCAACCAGGCGGTCGACGTCCCCACGCTGCGGGGCAAGCAGCCGCTGCGGCTGCAACGCGGACAGGTGGTGTACCGGCTGCCGGGCCAGGGCTTCCGCTCGCGCAGCGACGGACGAAAAGCCGACCAGATCGTGATGGTGGTGCCGAAGTTTCCAGCGCAACTCAGCCGCGACCAGCAACGGCTGCTGGACCGGCTGGCGGCGAGTACGTCTGGCGGACGCGGCGGCTGACATCGCTGCGGGCGCATCGCGCACTCGGCGGCAGTAGCAACTGGAAGTTCCGCTCGAGGCGTCGACAGTCAGGACCCAGGGCTTGGTGTCGGCGAGGTCGCCAGACACAACCCAACCATGCAATCGGTGGTTGTCGATTTCACCTTGGAGGACCGGCTGTGGATACCGGGAAACGGCGCAACATCATCAGGCCACTTTGGGTCGCGCCATGTCAGGTTTGCCGCAAGGCAGAAATTCGCCGCGACCGGCCGCAACCACAAGCTTGTGATCTTCGATGACGACATCGCCGCGTGACAGAACCGTCACCGGCCATCCGTCGACCACCATGCCTTCATAGGGCGTGTAGTCCACGTTATGGTGCAGTTTTTCGGCGCGGATGACGCGGCGCAACTCTGGATCGAACACCACGACAGCGGCATCACTGCCGATGGCGAGTGTGCCTTTACGAGGATGCAGGCCGTACATCTTGGCAGGATTGGTCGCCACCAGTTCGACGAAGCGGTTCAGGCTGATACGGCCTTTCTTGACGCCCTCGGAGAACAGGATGGGCAGGCGGGTCTCGATACCTGGTACGCCATTGGGAATCCAGTTGAACGGCGTGGACTCCCCCTTGAGCATTTTTCCGGTGGAGGACTGGTATCGAAAGGGCGCGTGGTCTGAAGAGAAGATATGGAACAAGCCGCTTTCCAGGCCATCCCAGATCACGGACTGGTTCTCCCGGTTGCGCGGCGGCGGGCTGCAGACGCATTTGGCGCCCTCGAAGCCGGGGCGAGCCAGGTCGTCTTCGGTCAGCGTCACATATTGTGGGCAGGTTTCGGCATAGATCCGCATTCCGCGGCCTTGTGCCCAGTGGATCTGCTCGACCGCTTCACGACCAGACACATGCACGATCAGGATGGGAACGTCGGCCAGTTCGGCCATGCTGATCGCGCGGTGCGTGGCTTCCCGCTCGACCAGCATGGGGCGTGACGCGGCGTGGTACCGGGGTTCGGTCTTGCCCTCATCCAGCAATGTTTCGGTGAGCCAGGCGATCAGGTCGGCATTCTCTGCATGGATCATCGCCATCGCGCCATGGCGGCGCGCCAGTGACAGCAACTGGACAATCTGCCGGTCGTTGAGCTTCATGTCGTCATACGTCATGTAGATCTTGAACGAGGTGTAACCTTCGTCGATCAGGCGCGGCAGATCGACCTTGATCAATGCTTCGGTAGGATCACTCACGATCAGGTGAAATGCGTAGTCAATCACCGCCTTGCCCGCGGCCCTGCGGTGGTAATCGTCCACCGCAGACTGCATGGATTGACCCCGAAACTGGCACGCAAAGGGGAGGATGGTGGTGGTGCCACCATAGGCTGCAGCCACTGAGCCGGTATAGAAATCATCGGCGCAGACAGAGCCATCCGACGTAGGTTGGTCAATATGGCAGTGTCCGTCAACGCCGCCGGGCAGCACCAGTTTGCCTTTGGCGTCGATGGTCCGCCTGCCGGCAGGCAGGTGTCTGGCGATGGCCTGGATCTTGCCCTCGCTGATGCCAACGTCGGCCTCGAAGGTGTCGGAGGCCGTAACCACCGTGCCGTGGCGGATTACGGTATCGAACTCGGTCATTCCATCTCCTGGTTGTACCTTGCAGCCGTCCAATTGCATGCCCCGATCGCATGGCGTGGACCAATTGGCCAATGTCCCGCTGGCATGGCAGCATCAAACATCAAGCACGACCCAGGCCGGATCGTGGTCGGAGCCATCGCCGCCGTGTTTCGTACGCCGGTCGATGTGCGCCGACCGCAGGCTCGGCACCAGCGCCGGGGACAACCATATCTGGTCAAACAGCGCGTAGACCGGCGGCGCCACTCCCGGCGGGTTGAAGCGGTGCGTCCAGACAGCGCTGGCAGGCCCGGTCCCCTGGCCCTGCGTCTCGGGCTTGGCGGCACGGGTTTCCACGGCGGCAGCCAGGCCGTTGTGCAGTCGGTCGCCATCCACGACGAACATGGGCGCCAGATCGGCACTGTCCGGCGGATCGTTCATGTCGCCAACCAGCATGAACTTGGCGCCGCGCCGCTCCTCGGCCGACAGGATGCGGGCGATCGTCTCGGCCTGCCTGCGTCGTCGGGCATTGGCCCGGGCGGCACCTGCGACCGCGTCTTCATCGGCGGGGACATAGTGACTCTTCATGTGGGTGTTGTAGAGGGTCAGCAACTTGTCACCCCGGGCATCCAGAATCCGCACGCCGAGCAGGTCGCGGCCAAAGACCCGGCGCTCTGGCGCATCGGGGTGGGTGGCGGCCTGGTACGAAACCATGGGGCCGAGGGGCATCTTCGAGAGCACGCCCACGTCGATCATCCGCGGGTCGTTGCCCTCGATCAGCGCCACATGCAGGTATTGACCACCCAGGTTGTCCTGGTTGAACCTTCGCAGGATCTCGATGTGCTCGACTTCCTGCACCGCGAGCACGTCGGCGTCCATCTCGCGGATGCGCCGCGCAATCTGCGCCGTCTCGCCTGGATCCTTGGCCTTCACCAGTCGGCCCATGAAGGACCGTGCCTGCACGTCACCCTGGCTGAAAGTGAGCTCGATTCCGCCAGCCTCGTGTGGCGGCAGCGCCGCAATCTCCGCCTGAAAGTTGTAGCGCGAGAACAAGTTGTTCAGGTTGAAGGTTCCGATCGAGATGGGCATGGTGGCAACGCTCCTGGGCCTTCGGTTGGAGGGGCAGCCTACCCGTCGTGATCGGGTGTCGTGACGATGAGGGGATGGCTGATGGAGTGCCATCTTCGCACGCCCGGTTTCGGGGATCAACCGCGGGGTCTGGCTGCGGGCCATTCGTCGTCGCGCAGGCCCCGACAGAAATTCAGGGGCAGGACAACCGCTTTGGTCTGGACATCGGTCGCACGGGCCCGAAATGCCCCCTGGCGCTGGCTCATCTCGTCGTCCGCTAGTATCCACCGCAGTTGCGCCCCTTCGGGTGCCGTTGTTGGAGACCCGATGGAGCCGATCATGATCGCGCTGGCGTTTGCAGCCGGCTTTGCAGCGCAGCTGGTCAAGCTGCCACCGCTGATCGGCTTCCTGGCCGCCGGTTTCGCGCTCAACGCGCTGGGCTTCGAGCGCACGGCGGCGCTTGACACCATTGCCAACCTGGGCGTCACGCTGCTGCTGTTCACGATCGGCCTGAAGCTCGACATCAAGACGCTGCTGCGCGGCGAGGTCTGGGGCTCGGCCACGCTGCATATTGTCGGCTCGACCCTGCTGTTGGCGGCGGTGCTGTTCCTGCTCAAGTCGGCCGGCCTGGCGCTGGCCACCGATCTGGGTTGGACGGCAATGGTGCTGCTGGGCTTCGCGCTGAGCTTTTCCAGCACGGTGTTCGCGGTCAAGGTGCTGGAAGACCGCAGCGAACTCCACTCGCTGTATGGCCGCATCGCCATCGGCATCCTGGTGATGCAGGACGTTTTCGCGGTCATCTTCCTCACCGCCTCGACCGGCAGCCTGCCCAGCCCCTGGGCGCTGGGTCTCATCGTGCTCTGGCCGGCCGCCAAGCTGATGAAGCTGATGCTCGACCGCGTGGGCCATGGCGACCTGCAGGTGCTGTACGGCGCCTTCCTGTCGCTGGTGGTGGGCTACAGCCTGTTCGAGGCGGTGGGCGTCAAAGGCGATCTGGGCGCGCTGATCGTCGGCATGCTGCTGGCGTCTCACCCATCCACCGCGGGGCTGGCAAAGTCGCTGTTCCATCTGAAGGAGCTGTTCCTGGTCGGCTTTTTCCTCAGCGTGGGCCTGGGGGCGCTGCCGGACCTGTCGATGGTGCTGATGGCCCTGCTGCTGCTGCTGCTGCTGCCGCTCAAGAGCGGTCTGTACCTGCTGGTGCTGATGCGCTTTCGGCTGCGCACGCGCACCGGCGTGCTGTCGACGCTGGCGCTCGCCAACTACTCCGAGTTCGGACTCATCGTCGCCGCCGTGGCTGCCACCGCCGGCTGGCTGTCGGCCGAATGGCTGGTGGTGATATCGCTGGCGGTGGCCGGCAGCTTCGTGCTGGCCGCGCCGCTGAATGCCGTCAGCGAGCGCCTTTACCAGCGCTTCAAGGCGCCTCTGAGCCGGCTGGAAGCGTCCAGCCTGCTGGCCGCCGACCAGCCCATTACCCTGGGCTCCGTGGACGCGGTGGTGCTGGGCATGGGCCGCATCGGCGGCGGCGCCTACCAGCGGCTGACCCGCCACCACGGCATGAACGTGCTGGGTGTGGACAACGACCCCGATACGCTGCTTATTCACCAGACCGCTGGCCGCCAGGTGATCGAAGGCGATGCGGTGGATTCCGATTTCTGGGACAAGCTGGTCATCTGCGAATCCTTGAAGTTGGTGCTGCTGGCCATGCCCTCGCATGCCGGCAATGTCCATGCGCTGTCGCAACTCAAGCACCGGGCCCTTGCGGGTCGGTTCGCGGGCCGCATCGTTGCCATCGTGAAATACGCCGACGAAATCGAACTGCTGCGCGGCCTGGGGGCCAACGACGTCTTCCTCGTCGATGCGGAGGCCGGCAGTGCGCTGGCGGACGATGCGGTGGCCGGCTGGCA
>Ga0105047_10009022_pt1 | contig 16491 bp, 14 predicted proteins | sample MAT04_FD_78384 | JGI IMG/M metagenome (GOLD analysis project Ga0105047, IMG submission 78384) | Freshwater microbial communities from Lake Fryxell liftoff mats and glacier meltwater in Antarctica - MAT-04 (megahit assembly) | ecosystem: Environmental > Aquatic > Freshwater > Ice > Liftoff...
GATGGCGCCAAACCTGGCGCGCTATCGGGTGACGGTGCGAAGCTGGGCGCGCAGTCCAACGAAGCCCGCGGGCTCGAGCCCCACCTGCTCATGATGAGCGCGACACCCATCCCACGCACGCTGGCGATGAGCTACTACGCCGACCTCGACGTCAGCACCATCGACGAATTGCCGCCCGGCCGCACGCCCATCGTCACCAAGCTCTTCGCCGACGGCAGGCGTAACGCCGTGGTGGCACGCATCGCGGCCGAAGTGGCCCAGGGCCGGCAGGTCTACTGGGTGTGTCCGCTGGTCGAGGAAAGCGAGCACGTCGACCTGCAGAACGCCACCGCCACCCACGCCGAGCTCGGCGCGGCGCTGCCCGGCACGGTGGTGGGCTTGCTGCACGGCCGCATGAAGTCGGCCGAGAAGGCCGCCGTGATGGCGCTGTTCACGGCGGGCGAGATGAAACTGCTGGTGGCCACCACCGTGATCGAGGTCGGCGTCGACGTGCCCAACGCCAGCCTGATGGTCATCGAGCACGCCGAACGCTTCGGCCTGGCCCAGCTGCACCAACTGCGCGGTCGTGTCGGTCGCGGCGCGGTGGCGAGTGTCTGCGTGCTGCTCTACACCGGTCCGCTGTCGCCCACCGGCAAGGCGCGGCTGCAGGCCATGGCCGAGACCAACGACGGTTTCGAGGTCGCGCGCCGCGACCTCGAGATCCGCGGCCCCGGCGAGTTCATGGGCGCACGCCAGAGCGGCGATGCGCTGCTGCGCTTCGCCGACCTTGCCGAGGACAGCGCGCTGCTGCAGCAGGCCCGCGCCGTGGCGCCGCGCCTGCTGCGCGAAGACCCGGCCGCCGCTGCGGCCCACGTGCAGCGCTGGCTGGCCAGCAAGGCCGAGTACCTGAAGGCATGAAGGCATGACGGCCTGGTCGATGCGCCGGCCCGCATTGGCCACAATCGCGCCATGACCCTCACCGAGCTGAAATACACCGTCGCCGTCGCCCGCGAGAAGCACTTCGGCCGTGCCGCCGAGGCCTGCTTCGTCAGCCAGCCGACCCTTAGCGTGGCGATCAAGAAGCTGGAAGAAGAGCTCGACGTGAAGATCTTCGAGCGCGGCGCCACCGAGGTCAGCGTGACGCCGCTGGGCGAGCAGATCGTGCGCCAGGCGCAGCAGGTCATCGAGCAGGCACAGGCCATCCGCGAGATCGCCAAGCTCGGCAAGGACCCGGTAAGCGGCCCGCTGCGCCTGGGCGTGATCTACACCATCGGCCCCTACCTGCTGCCCGACCTGGTGAAACAGGCCATCGAGCGCGTGCCGCAGATGCCGCTGATGCTGCAGGAGAACTTCACCGCCAAGCTGCTGGACATGTTGCGCATGGGCGAGCTCGACTGCGCCATCATGGCCGAGCCCTTCCCCGACACCGGCCTGGCCGTGGCCCCGCTGTACGACGAACCCTTTCTCGCCGCCGTGCCCGCCAGCCACCCCTTCGCCAAGCGCAAGAGCATCACGGCCGAAGAGCTGAAGAACGAGACCATGCTGCTGCTGGGCACCGGCCACTGCTTCCGCGACCACGTGCTCGAGGTCTGCCCCGAGTACGCACGTTTTGCCAGCAATGCCGAGGGCATCCGCAAGAGCTTCGAGGGCAGCAGCCTGGAGACCATCAAGTACATGGTGGCTTCGGGCATGGGGGTGACGGTGGTGCCACAGCTGTCGGTGCCGGCCGACAAGCAGCCGCACATCCGCTACGTGAAGTTCAGCGCGCCGGCGCCCACGCGCCGCGTGGTGCTGGCCTGGCGCCGCACCTTCCCGCGCTACGAGGCCATCGCGGCGCTACGCAACTGCATCTACGCCTGCGCGCTGCCCGGCGTGCGGCGGCTGACGGCCTGAACACCCGGCTACTTCGACATGCTCTTCGGCCATGAGTGGGAACTGAGCAAGAGCCCGGCCGGCGCGCACCAATGGCGGCCGAAGAACTGCAAGCCCGAGCACCTGATCCCGACGCGCACGCCCCCGGCAGGAAACACCCGCCGATGATGAGCACGGCCGACCTGTCGCTGCGCGTGGACCCGGCCTACGAGAAGATCTCGCGCCGTTTCCATGCCAACCCGCAGGCCTTCGCCGACGCCTTCGCGCCCGCCTGGTTCAAGCTCACGCACCGCGACATGGGCCCGCGTTCGCGCTACCTGGGCAAGCTGGTGCCGCAGGAAGTGCTGATCTGGCAGGACCCGGTGCCCGCCGTCGACCACGCGCTGGTCGACGCACCGGACATCGTGGCGCTGAAAGCCCGCGTGCTGGCCTCGGGCCTGAGCATCGCGCAACGGGTGCGCACGGCCTGGGCATCGGCCTCGACCTTCCGCGGCAGCGACAAGCGCGGCGGCGCCAACGGTGCCCGCATCCGCCTGGCGCCGCAGAAGGACTGGGAGGTCAATCAGCCAGTCGAACTGGCCCAGATCCTGTCGACGCTGGAAGGCCTGCAGAAGGACTTCAACGCCACGCAGACCGGCGGCAAGAAGATCTCGCTGGCCGACCTCATCGTGCTGGGCGGCTGCGCCGCGGTCGAGGCGGCCGCGCAGCAGGCCGGCCACAGCGTGACCGTGCCCTTCACCCCGGGCCGCACCGACGCGTCGCAGGAACAGACCGACGTCGAGGTGTTTGCCGTGCTCGAGCCCCAGGCCGACGGCTTCCGCAACCACGCGCGCCAGGGCCTCGAGGCGTCGGCCGCCGAACTGCTGCTCGACAAGGCCCAGCTGCTGACGCTGAGCGCGCCCGAGATGACCGTGCTGATCGGCGGCCTGCGCGCGCTGGGCGCCAACGTCGGCGGCGCGGCGCACGGCGTGTTCACGCAGCGCCCCGGCACGCTGAGCAACCAGTTCTTCGTCCAGCTGCTCGACATGGGTACCGCATGGAAGCGCTCGGCTGCCGACGCCAGCGTGATCGAAGGCCGCGACCGCAAGACCGGTGCACTGCGCTGGACCGGCACGCTGGTCGACCTCGTCTTCGGTTCGAACTCGCAGCTGCGGGCGCTGGCCGAGGTTTACGCCACGAGCGACCCACAAGGCAAGTTCGTGCGCGACTTCGTGGCGGCGTGGAGCAAGGTGATGAACCTCGACCGCTTCGACCTCGCCTGAGAACGCGAGCCCAGCCGAAGGCTCGGCCAGGCCGCCGCCCACCACTACAGCCCGCGCCACCTCCGCCTGGCGGTGCGCGCGGTGGTCGACCTGCTGGCCGAGGTGGCCTCGACCCGCATCGCGGCGATCGAGAACTACGCCCACACCCAGGTGGCACTGATGGTGCGCCGGCTGTAGCAGCGGCTGATCGAGGCCAGGTCCACCGAAGGCGACTGGCGCCAGGCGCTCTTCCGCAACCCGCGCACGCTGCTGCAGCCGCTGGAAGCCACCGGTGCGGCGCTGTTCCACGGCGACGAGATCCTGACCACCGGCGAGGTGCCTTCGACGCCCGAGCTGCGTGCGCTGCTGGCCTGGGTGCATGCGCAGCCGCGCGAAGGTGAACCCGGCGCGCCGTTGGCCCACGCGTCGGTGGGCAAGGCGCACCCGCCGCTGGCCGCGCTGGCGCCAACGGCGGCCGGCGTGCTGGCCGTGCAGCTGTCAGCGACGCGGCCCGACTACCTGATGTGGCTGCGCAAGGAGCAACTGCTCACCGTCACCTGGGCCGGCGACCCGCACAAACCGATGATCGACGACGACCCGCTGAAGCTGTCGCCGCGGCGCAGCTTCGCCTCCTGGTCGGAGATCGTGCGCGGCACCGCGCTGCCCTGGTCGACCTCGGAACGCGTGATGGGGCAGGCCATCGGCACTGCGCTGGTGGACATCATCGTGCAGGTGCACGCGGTGCGCCTGCTGATCGCCGAACACCAGCTGGACGAGGTGCGCGCGACCGTGGGCGCCGCGCGCGAGCCGGTGCTGCTGGCCGACGCGCGCGGCGGGCTGATGTTCGCCAACGACGCCTTCCTGGCGCTGCGCGGCGCCGGTGCGCCGACGCCGGTGCGCGGCGAGCCGGTGGCCCGACTCTTCGACGACGCGCCCCGTGTGCAGCGGGTGGTGGAGAGCCTGGGCCAGCAGGCCTGGCGCGGCGAATGGGCGGTAGCCCAGCCGGCGGCGGGCGGCGCGCGCGGCGCGGCGCTGCCGGTGGCGGTGCGCGCCGAGGTTGTGCCCGGGCGCAGCGGCAAGACGCTGGGCTGCATCATCGCGCTGACCGACCTGCGCGACCTGCGTCGCGCGGCCGGGGCCCGCCGCCAGCTGGAAGAGGCGCTGCGGCGCGCCGGCCTCGCGGCCCCGGGGCGCCCGACCGACGAGGTGGTGGCCGCCATCCTCACCAACGCCAGTCTGGCCGCCATGGACATCGCCGATGCCACGAGCAGCCCCTCCGTGGCGCCATTGATGCAGGAACTGGAAGCCTCGGCCGAACGCGCGACGGCGCTGTACGCACGTTTCCGCCACTTCGCGGCAAAACCCTAGCCCACCAGCTCCTCGAACAGACGCTGGTGCTGCTCGAAGGCCCAGCGCGCCTCGGCCACCACTTCGTCCTGCGTTGCCGACGCCAGCGGCAGCCCGCCCAGTGCGGCGCGCAGGCGCTGGCGCAGGGCCAGCACCTCGGGCTCGGGGCCGAAATCGTAGAAGCGGGTGCCGGCGTCGCCGGTCAGCGCGTAGTGGCGCGTCACCAGGCGCTTGAGCACCTGCCCGCCGTGCAGGTCACCGAGGTAACGCACGTAGGCGTGGGCGACCAGCGCTGCCGAAGCCGAGGCGGCCAGCGCCTGCAGCCGCGCCACGTAGGCGGTGGTGGCGGGCTGCAAGGGCAGTTCATCGGCCCAGCGCGGGCCGTGCAGGCAGCGCAGGTCGGCGGCCAGCGCCGCGGCGCGGTGCAGCGCGCCAGCCTGCAGCGGCGCCACCGCGGGGTCGTGCCGGCGCTGCTCGAGCGCGGCTTCCAGCGCGCTGTAGAGGGCATGCAGGTTGCGCAGCATCGTGCAGTAGCCCGGCTGCGGCAGGCGCCCGGCCAGCAGCGCCGCCATCGCGCCCGCGCGCTCGGTGGCGGCGTGCAGGTCGCGGGTTTCCAGGCGCAGGCGTTCGGGCAGGCCGGCGCTGGCCGGCAGCGCCGGGGTGTCGTCGACGGAGGCCTCCGCGCCGTCCGCTGGCGACTGCGCGCCTTCGTTCACGTCGCAGCCTCCAGCGCGCACAGCGCCGCCGCCACACGCGCGGCCAGCCTGGCGTTCGCCAGCACAAGCTCGATGTTGGCCACCAGGCTGGCGCCGTCGGTCAGTTCACTCACGCGCGCCAGCAGGAAGGGCGTGACGGCCGCGCCTTCCACGCCCTGCTGCTGCGCTTCCTGCAGTGCCTGGCGGATGAAACTCTCGATACGTTCGTGCGGTATCTCGTGCTCGGCCGCGATCGGGTTGGCGATCACGACGCCGCCTCGCAGGCCGGCGGCCCACTTGGCGTGCAGCACACGGGCGATCTGCGCCGGCGTGTCGAGCCGGCGGTTCACCTGCAGGCCGCTGGCGCGCGAATAGAAGGCCGGCAGCTCGTCGGTGCCGACACCGATGACGGGCACGCCCTGCGTCTCCAGGTATTCCAGCGTCAGCTTCAGGTCGAGGATGGCCTTGGCGCCCGCGCAGACCACGGCCACCGAAGTGCGCGCCAGTTCCTGCAGGTCGGCGCTGATGTCGAAGCTGGCTGCCGCACCGCGGTGCACACCGCCGATGCCGCCGGTGGCGAAGATGCGGATGCCGGCCAATGCAGCGACGATCATCGTCGCGGCCACCGTCGTGGCACCGGTTTCACCCGCGGCGACGAGGAAAGGCAGGTCGCGCCGGCTGGCCTTGGGAACGGCCAGACCCTGGCGCGCCAGGTTTTCGATGTCGTCGTGCGCCAGCCCGGCCCGCAGCCGCCCGGCTATCACCGCCACCGTGGCCGGCACGGCGCCGTGTTCGCGCACGGCGGCTTCGACGCGAAGGGCCGTTTCGAGGTTCTGCGGCCAGGGCATGCCATGGCTGATGATGGTGGATTCGAGCGCCACCACGGGCCGGCCTTGGTGCAGCGCGTCGGCCACTTCGGGGTGGATGTCGAGCAGGGCGTTCATGGGTGGCGCCGATCATCGCACTGCGCCAGCAGTGCGCTGTCCGATCGGGATGGCGGCCGTGCTGCGCAGCAGCGCCCCGCGTGCCACGCTCACCGCACGCCGCTACTTCGGCGTCAGAGCTTGTCCTTGTAATTCACTTCGAACGCCTTGGCCGGATCGCATTGCGGTCCGTACGGCGGGATCGGGTAGCGGATGCCGCGCTGCGACAACCATTCCAGGCCGCGAACCACCTCCTGCAGGTGTTCCACCTTCAGCGACACCAGCAACTCGTCGTCCTGAACGCCACCAAAACGGCGCTCGGCAAAGCAGGGAATCGAGATGCTCGGCTCTCCTGTCGACAAACCTCTGCCCCAGGAGTCAGCGCACGCCGTCTCGCCGGTGATGGTGAAGTCGGCCCGCATGTACTGGCGGTGCTGCAGGGCGTTGACGAGCAACATCATCTGGCCGGGCGTCGCGTAGATGAGCACGGCATCCGGCGGGTCAAGCCGGCCCTTGGCCAGCGGCGCGGCCACCAGCGCCTGGTAACGCCCCGCGGGCACGCGTGGCATCTGCGCCTGGTGCTCGCGCGAGGCCTCGACGGTGGCGAACCAGACGCCGTGGAACATGCTGCCATCGAGATACTTCGGCGCCGGCGCATTCAGGCCGACGACGCCGCCGCAGTTGCTGTCGGGCATCACGTTGTCGTGCGTGATGCCCAGCGTGAAGCCCAGCCAGCGCGCCTGCCCGATCAGCTGGCACATCGAGAAGCGCACGCCGGCCTCGGGCCGCCGCAGCCCGGGAATGTCGTCCAGGGCTTCGGCACGCTCGTAAAGCTTCAGTGCGATGGGGTCGGCGCGCAGTCGCAGACGGTTGCACACCTCGGCGGACAGCGCGGCGTAGTCGGTGGTCGGCACGCTACTTCACCTCCACCTTGAACGAAACCTGCCCCCAGCTGCCATTGCAGAAACCGGCGTCCTGACAGCTGAAATGGTTGAACCACATGCCGTTCGGGTCCAGCCCCTCGGTGATGCGGTCGTGCGCCATCGCCGCGTGGATCGTCATCGGCGCCACCGCATAGATGCAGACATTGCAGGACTTGACCACCCCGGCGCCTGTGACTTCGATGGTGTCTCCTTCCTTGAAACCCGCAGCGCAGCCGTGGCTGGCCACCACGGTGGCGACGATGGTTCGACGGTTGGCTTCAGGAATCGCCTCGGCCGCACGGCGCCGCCTCTCGTCTGCCTTGAAAGTGGCCATCTCCTCGTCCGTGTAGCCCAGTTTCTGCTGGAACTTGTCCCAGTTGAACGGCTTTTTCGTCTTCTCTTCCATGGTCGAATACCTTTCGTTTGCAGCCGCGTGCGCAAGCTCAATAACGGCGGGTCAGCAGGGATTTGACGTAGTCGCTCTGCCGCTCGCGAACCCGGGCTGCAGCGTCGCTGCCCAGCCATTCGGCAAGATCGACCGACTCGAAGACGCCGCGGGTATAGCGTTCGCGCTCCGCAAACGGCGCCGTGGCGTCGATGTAGACCTTGCGGCCCAGCCCTGCCGCACTGCCTTCGGAGAGCATGCCGCTGACCTTGGCCATGGGCGAAAGCATCAGCCCGTCCTTCATGTCGCCACGCGAGATCACCGCCCACATCACGTCGTCGGCGTTGCCGATATCGATGTCGTGGTCGACGGCGATCACCCAGCCCAGGTCGGAGTGTGCGGACAGCGCGCCGAACGCCAGGTTGTTCTGCAAGCCCTCATCGCGGAAGCTCTTGCGCTGGATGCGTATCACCATGCCCAGGCAGCCACGCATGCCTTGCAGCACCTGGCAGGTGTCGAACACCCGGGGGCTGATGCGCCGGCAGGCGTCGTACACCGACGCCTCTGCGGGCAGGCCCATCAGATTGGTGGTTTCGGCATTGATGGCCAGCGGGAACCAGTAGTGGTAGTTCGGCCGGTGCGTGATGGCAGTCACCGTGAAGGTCCAGACCTTCCAGGCGCGCCCCATGTAGCCGCCGGCCTCGGGCATCATGCCCTTCGCGCCATCGAGGCCCGAGTCCTCTTCGGAGGCGAGTTGCGTGGTGTCGATGAACCCCTCCAGCACGAGCTCGGCCTCGCCGATCGACCAGGCTTGCGGCTGCGTGCGGGCCTGCACGATCGTCACCGGCTCGCCTTGCAGCGCACCCGCAAAGCCGAGTTCGTCGTAGCCCATCGGCGTCAGCGTCTGCTGCGTGCCGCCGGAGCAGGCGAGCAGCACGGCCGGCCCGGCGCCGATGTTCACCGTGATCGGCACCTGGCTGCAGCCGGTCTTCTTGTACTTGCGCACGATCTCCAGCAGATGGCGCCCGGCCTGGATCGTCATGCAGGTCGTGTTGCCCGACAAGACGCGCATCCGGTGGTAGGAGCCGTTGAAGGCGCCGGTTTCGGGGTCGCGCGCGAGCACCAGGCCGCCGGTGATGACGTAGCCGGCATCCTCCCGTGTCTGCTGGGTGATCGGTACCGTCTTTGCGATGTCGATGCCCGAAGTGATCACGTGTGCCTGGCAAGGCGCATCCTGCACTACGACGGAAGGGATGGGCGCCAGCGCCGCGTCGGCCAGGTAGCGTGGCAGGTAGTCCGGGTGCACGCCGCACATGCGCGCAATGCGGTTGCGGTTGCCGAACACGTTGCTCAGCACCGTTCGTCCCGGATGGCCGGCGACGTTGCGGAACAGGACGGCCGGCCCGCCATCGGTGGCACGGGCCACCGCGGCAATCTCGAGATAAGGGTCGGCCAGGCGATCGATCTCGAGCAGGTCCCCGTCGCGGCGGGCCTGTTCGACAAAGGCGCCAAGGTGGGTGATGCCTTGCACGGAATGAACCTCTCGACTGGGCGCCCGCTCCGGGCGTGATCGACGGTGGGCCGGACCGGCCCACGCTGAAACCGACGGCGGGCGCCTATTCCGCCTTGAGTCCGGCGGCCTTGACCATCTCGCCGGTGGCCTTGACCTCTTCGGCGATCATCTCGGCGAACTGCTCGGGCGTGCGCAACGGCACGATGTAGGCGCGCTTGAGCATGTCGTCGCGGAAATCGGGCTGACGCAGGATCGAGAGAATGTCGCGGCTGAGCTTTGCGACGATGTCGGGCGGCGTGCCGTGGGGCGCGAACACGCCGTGCCACGTGGCCACCTTGAACCAAGGCAAGCCCATCTCCTTGGATGTCGGCACGTCGGGCAACACCGGGTCGCGGGCGTCCGAGTTGTAGTTGATCACCTTGGTCTTGCCCGAGCGGATCGCTGCGTCACCCGTTCCCCGCCCCGTGAGCGTGAGCATGGTTTCCCCGGCCATGACCGCCGTCAGTGCGGGCCCCAGGCCCTTGTACGGAATGTGCACGAGCTCGGTTTTCTCGCGCACGTTGAACAGCTCGAACAGCAGGTGGGGCTGCGATCCATTTCCGTACGACGCGTAGGTGACCTTTCCGGGCTCCTTCTTCGCCAGCGCACTCAACTCCTTCAGGTTGTTGGCCGGCAGCGACTTGTTGGCCAGCACGACCATCTCGATGTCGGCCAGCTGGGCCACCGGGATGAAGTCGCGGTCCGGGTCGTAGGGCAGCGACTTGAACAGGTAGCGGTTGCCGACGATGGCGCCGTTGGTCGTGACCATCAGGGTGTAGCCGTCGGGCGCGGCACGGGCCACCTTGCTCGCACCGATGATCGAGCTGGCACCGGCAACGTTCTCGACGACGACGGTCTGGCCCCACAACGTCTGCAGCGCCATCGCCAGCTTGCGGGCCACGATGTCGGTGCCGCCACCTGCCGCCAGCGGCACGACAAGCGTGACCGACTTCTGTGGAAAGACGGGCTGCGCGACGGCGGGCAAGCTGCCAGCCATCAAAGACGCCAGGGTGGCGAGGAGAGCAAAACGTCGGTGCATCGGAAGTTCCTCGGGCTGTCGGGGCTGACGGCAAGGCGCCCCCAGGGGCACCTGCAGAGATGTGGATGGGAGGGCATCTCTGGTCCGGACATTAAGCGCCACCGGGATCGGGTGTCAACGGCGCAGGGTTGCGTAGATACCCTGATGACTCTGCCCTATGTCCGGCTGTCGAAGCACACCGGTTGACAGTTCCACGCGCACCGACTTATTGTCCGGACCAGAAGCTACCGAACTGCGCGACGGAACATCGACACGATGCAATTCGACGACCTTTGCTACGACAAACACGGCGCGGTGGCACGCATCGCCTTCAATCGGCCGGCGCGGTGCAATGCGCTGGGCGACATGACCACGCGACATCTTGTCGAAGCCTGCGCGGACGCCGCAGGCGACCCCGCCGTGCGCGTGCTGGTGATCACCGGCCAGGGCGACGCCTTCTGCGCCGGTGGCGACTTCAAGGACACCTTCGAGCACGGGTCGGCCAAGACCTCGGCGCAATGGAGCGAGCGCATCCGCCAGGGCCCGAACGCGCTGGTGCGCGTGCTGCAGGACATGCGCAAACCCGTGGTGGCCAGCATCAACGGCGCGGCGGTCGGCGGCGGCGCCACCATTGCACTGGCCTGCGACCTGCGCATCGCGTCCGATCGCGCGCGTTTCAGCTTTCCTTTTGCGCGCATCGGCATCACGCCGGAATTCGGCTGCAGCCACCTGCTGCCCCGCGTGGTCGGGCTGGGCCGCGCGGCGGAGTTGCTGATGCTGGCCGAGACCATCGACGCGGCCACGGCGGAACGCATCGGTCTCGTCAACCGCGTCGTGCCGCACGAGCAGCTCGCCGCGGCGACAGCCGACATCGTGTCGCGCCTGCTCGACATGCCGGCCGGCGCACTGGGCGCGATCAAGTCACTGCTGCAGCGCGGCCAGTCGCTCGACATCGATGCGACGCTGGAACTGGAGGCGCAGGCACTCGGCCAGGCCTTCACCTCGCCAGAGCACCGCAGCGCCGTGGCCGACTTCCTCGCACGCAAGGCGGCCCGCAGCGAAACGCCGCCGGCCGGCTGAGCGCGGGGCAGCAACGCCACCCCCCCCATTCAACCGACACCCCCGCAGGAGAGCCCAGGAGATGGACTTCGGATTCACACCAGAGCAGGACATGCTGCGCGAGTCGGTGCGCCGCTTCATGGCCAAGGAATGCACGCGTGAGTACACGCGCGGCTGCAGCGACAACGACCGCTTTCCGACCGAGCTCTACGACAAGATGGTGGGCCAGGGCTACATGGGCCTGCCTTTCCCCGAGGAATACGGCGGCGCGGGCCTCGGGCCGATGGAGCTGGCAATCTTCCTCGAGGAAGCGGGCTACGGCTGGTATGGCGCGGGCACTTCGTATTTCACGACCGTGGTGCTGGGGGGCTACAACCTGCTGCTCTATGGCAGCGAGGCGCAGAAGCGCGAGGCGCTGCCGAAGGTGATCTCGGGCGAATGGAAGATGGCCTTTGCGCTCAGCGAGCCCAACGTCGGCTCGGATGCCGCCGCCGTCGAGCTGTTCGCCGAGGACCGTGGCGACCACTTCGTGCTGAACGGCCAGAAGATGTTCACCACGAATGCCCACGTGGCCGACCGCATCGTCACCGTGACGCGCACGGTACGCAAACCGGCGAAGAAACACGACGGCATCACCCTCTTCCTCGTCGACGCCCGTTCGCCCGGCATCGAGATCCGTCCACTCAAGCAGATGGGGCGCAGCGCCACGCACACCAACGAGGTGTTCTTCCGCGATGTGCACGTGCCGCGCGAGGCCCTCATGGGCAAGCAGGACGAAGGCTGGGCCAGCCTGAACAGCGGCCTGGGCATCGAACGACTGAGCGTGGCGATGATGTACGCAGGCACCTCGCAGGCCATCCTGGACTACGCGATGCGCTACGCCAAGAACCGCCGGCAATTCGGCCAGCCGATCTCGAAGTTCCAGGCCGTGCAGCACAAGCTGGCCGACATGCAGATGAAGACCGACATCTCCCGCCTGCTCGGCTACCGTGTGGCCTGGATGCTCGAAAGAGGCCTGCCGTGCTTCAAGGAGATGTCCATGGCCAAGCTGTGGGCGTCGGAGGCGCTGTTCGACATCGCCAACAACGGCGTGCAGGTGATGGGCGGCTACGGGGTGCTGAAGGACTACGACATGGAACTGTTCTTCCGCGACTCGCGCATCGGCATGATCGGCGCGGGTGCGTCGGAGATCCAGCGCACCATCATCGCCCGCCAGATGGGTCTCTGAATGGAGGCCCTTGCCTCGCCGATCCGCCCGGCCTTGTGGCGGCGGCGTTCGGGCTTGCCGCCGGTGCGCCCTCACGAAGTGCACATCGAAATGGCGCGGCCGGTTGCCATCGCCGAAGGGCTGCTGCTGGTGCGCCTGCCGCTGCCGTTCGCGCTGAACCACATCAACGTCTACCTGCTTGACGAGGGCGACGGCTGGACGCTCGTCGACTGCGGTCTCGACACTCCCGACAGCCGCCAGGCCTGGGACACCGTGCTCGCTGCGCCGCTTCTGGGCGGCCGTCCACTGCGCCGCATCGTGGTCACGCACCACCATCCCGACCACGTGGGACTGGCCGGGTGGCTGGCCGCCCGCTTCAACATCCCGGTTTCGATGACGGCGGGTGAACGGGCCGTCTGCGGGCGCTACACCGATGCGCGGCGCGACGTCGTGGCCGAGCGCACACCCTTGTGGTTCGAGCATGGCCTGCCGCGCGACATGGCCGTCGAGTTGCTGGAGCGCATGCCGCGTTATGCGATCCAGGTCCATCCACTGCCGGCGCAGGTGTCCCTCCTCTCGACCACGCAGCCCGTCGTCCTGGGCGGCCGGCGCTGGCGGCCCATGGTGGGTCGGGGCCACTCGCCCGAACACCTGAGCCTGCTGGACGAGGCCGGCGTGTTCATGATCGGCGGCGACCAGGTGCTGCCGAAGATCACCCCGAACATCGCCGTCTGGCCCGGCGGCGACCAGAACCCGCTCTTGTCCTACCTGCAATCGCTGGAAACCTTCACCGGGATCGACCCGCAGACGCTGCTGCTGCCCTCGCACAAACAACCGCTGTACGGCGTGTCGTCCCGCGTGGAGGAGCTCCGTGCCCACCACGAGGCCCGCCTTCTGGCCGTGTTGGCCGCATGCACCACGCCAATGACGTGCTTCGAGATGCTGCCCGTGCTGTTCGGCCGGGAACTTCGCAACGAGGAGATCGGTTTCGGCCTGGGCGAGGCCATCGCGCACCTGAACTTCCTCGAGGTGGAGGGCCTGCTGAGCTCCGCCGTGGACGCGGCAGGCCGTCGTCGCTTCGCCCGCAACCCGGACACCCCCAACCCATGACCCCTGCCGCCATGCCCACACCGTCACCGGCCCGGCTCGACGCCCTGTTCCGCCCGTCGTCAATTGCGTTCCTGGGCGCTTCCGAACGCCCGAACACGCCCGCGTCGCGCGGCCTGCGCAACTGCCTGCGACATGGTTTCGAAGGCCGGCTCTACCCGGTGAACCCGAAGTACACCGAGCTGTTCGGTACACGCTGCCACGCCACGCTGGCCGATCTGCCCGAAGTGCCTGATCTCGTGATGATCGGCCTGGGCGCCGAGATGGCGCTCGACGCCGTCGCACGCTGCCGCGCACTCGGCGTCAAGGCGGTCATCGTCTGCAGCGCCGGCTGGGAGGAGCAGGGCGCCGAAGGACGCGAGCGCGCGCAGCGGCTGCGCCAGCTGATAGAGGGCGGCCCGATGCGCCTGCTGGGCCCCAACTGCCTGGGCGTCGGCCACCCGGCCATCGGCCTGTCGCTGGGTTTCAACAGCTCGTTCGAGACGATGCGGCACGCGCGGCCCGGCCGCATCGCGCTCGTGACGCAGAGCGGCGCCATGATGGGCGGGCTGCTGCTCAACGCCGAGGACGCGGGCGCCGAGGTGGGCATGTACGCCCACGTCGGCAATGCCGTCGACGTCGGCATGGAAGAGATCATCGAGCACTTCCTCGACGACCCGCAGATCGACGTCATCGCGCTGATGATCGAAGGCCTGCACCAGCCTCAGCGCTTCGTCGAGGCGGCACGCCGCGCCAGGGCCGTCGGCAAGCCGTTGCTGGCGTTCAAGGCGGGCCGCTCGGAACTGGGGCGCGAGGCGGTGTTGTCACACACCGGCGCGCTGGCGGGCTCCGACGAGATCTTCTCGGCCGTCTGCCAGGAATTGGGCGTGCTTCGCGTCGACGAGTGCGAGGACCTGCTTCCGGCAGCCACGCTGCTGACGGCGTGGCACAAGAAGGTGCCGGTGGGCGGAGACGGCGGCCTGCTGGTGTTCACGCTGTCGGGTGGCGCCGCGTCGATCCTGGCCGACGAATGCGCCACGGCGAACATCCCGGTGCCCAGACTCACCCCGGCGACGCTGGACCGCCTGCGCGCCCTGCTGCCCGAATACGTGAAGGCCGACAACCCGCTTGACGTCGGTGGCGCGGTGTTTTCCGACCCCGAACTGCCGCGTGCGGCGATGGAGATCGCGCTGGCCGACCCCGCCGTGGACGCCGTGCTCTGGGTGGGCGTCGGTGCGCCCCGGGACGAACGCTCGCGGCTGTGGCTGGACCAGGCCATCGACGTCATCCAGGCCAGCGACAAGGGCGGCGCGCTGATACCGGTCTCCGGATACCCGCAGGAGGCCGGCTTCGCCCGCGCCCGCGAAGCCGGCATACCGGTGCTGCGCAGCCTGCGCGCGGCCGCGACGCTGATCGGGCATGCACGTGCCCTGCAGCGGCCCGCGGTGCCCGCCGGTTCACACGGGCTGGACCTTCCCCATTTGCCAGCCGACGACGGGCTGCTGGACGAAGCGCAGGCCAAGGGGCTGCTCGCGGAACTCGGCATTCCGGTGCCGGCCTCGCGCGTCGCCAAGGAAGTGGGCGAAGTCGCCGCCTGCGCGCGCGCGCTGGGTGGCACGGTGGTTGTCAAGGGTCTGGCCGAAGGTGTCACGCACAAGAGCGAGCTCGGTCTCGTCGCGCTGGGGCTGTCCAGCCCCGAGGCGGCCGGGCAGGCCGCGCGTTCGATGTTCGAGCGCGCGCCTGCGCTGCACTGGCGGGGTTTCCTGGTCGAAAGGATGGCGCCGCGCGGCGTGGAAGTTGTGCTCGGCGTCAAGCGCGACGCCGCCTTCGGGCCGGTGATGATGTTCGGGCTGGGCGGCATTTCGGTCGAGCTGTTCCAGGACGTTGCCTTCGGCACCTGCCCCATGAGCCCGGAAGGCGCACGCGCCCTGATCGCGAGGACACGCGCGATGACGATGTTGAACGGCTTTCGGGGCAGCCCGGCGGCCGACATCGAGGCCCTCGTGGCCGTCATGACCCGCGTGTCCCAGTTCGCGGCCCACCACGCCGACCGGCTGGCCGAGATGGACATCAACCCCCTCACCGTTCTGCCCGAAGGCCAGGGCGTGGTGGCGCTCGACGCGGTCATCGTGCTCCAGCGCAACGCCTGAGGCAGCCGGCAGGCGTCGAGCGACAGTGCGCCCGGTATCGTTCGGCCTTCCGGCATGGATGAGGACCGACTGCCGACCGTCACACCAACGCGACGCCACCGAGAAACGAAAGGAAGCGGTTTGCGCAAACCCTTGTACGCGACAGTGGCCGAAGCCCTGACGCAGCAGATCACCGAGGGCCACTACCCCGTCGGGAGCACGCTCCCGTCGGAACTCGCGCTTTCGGGCAGCCATGGCGTCAGCCGTTTCACGGCCCGCGCGGCGCTGGCCTCGCTGCAACGGCAGGGGTACGTCACGCGCCGGCCGCGGATAGGCAGCGTGGTGATCGCGACCAGCGCGCGCGCGTCCTACAGCGTGCAGTTCAACAGCGCCGCCGACATCCTGCGCTTTTCCGGCACCACCGACCTGCACGTGGTTCATTCGGAGGACGTGAAAGCGGACCTGCCGCTGGCACGTGAACTGGGCGGGGAAGTGGGTGAACCCTGGATCAAGGTCTCAACCTACAGGACATCGCCGGAGACCGCCATGGCGGTGTCGTGGACCGACTTCTACCTTCGCCCCGAGCACCGCGGCATCGTGCCGCTCATCGACAAGCGGCGTGGCCCGATCCGCCAGCTGCTGGACGGCCTGCAGCGCAGACCGGTGGAGCGCATCGAACAGCAGATCGAAGCCTGCGAGCTGCCGGCGGACATCGCGCACGTGCTCGGCGTGCCGCCGCGCAGCCCTGCGCTGCGTACCGTCTACCGCACCTTCAGCGAAGGCGACAAGGGGCGCACCTACGTGGCCATCAGTCTGTATCCGGCAGGGCGATTCCGCCTGACGCAGACGCTGCTGCGGGAACAGTGAGCCCCGTAGCGGGCGGCGCAGCGATGGGCTGGTGCGCGCAGGATCGGTTGTCGCCCGGGCAGTCGGGGCCGCCTGTGTCGGGGCCGTCACCGATAATCGCCGGCTCCTCCCAGCAGCGCCGCGATCCCGTCAACGCGCCCTCACCGTGTCCACCGAACTTGCCAGCCAGGTGCGCCGCCGCCGCACCTTCGCCATCATTTCCCACCCC
>Ga0105047_10009023_pt1 | contig 16490 bp, 10 predicted proteins | sample MAT04_FD_78384 | JGI IMG/M metagenome (GOLD analysis project Ga0105047, IMG submission 78384) | Freshwater microbial communities from Lake Fryxell liftoff mats and glacier meltwater in Antarctica - MAT-04 (megahit assembly) | ecosystem: Environmental > Aquatic > Freshwater > Ice > Liftoff...
CCGCGCACCCGCTCACTCCCTCACCGGTGGCTGACCCGGTGATCACGACGGTATTGGCAGTCGTTGCCGAGAAGACAGTCTATCCGCAAGAGATGCTCGATCTCGACCTGGACATGGAAGCCGACCTGGGCATCGACACGGTCAAACAGGCCGAAACCTTCGCCGCCATTCGCGAGACCTTCAATATTCCCGTGCAAGAGGGGTTGAACCTACGCGAATATGGCACGCTGGCTTCGGTGGTCGGCTATGTGCGCAAGAACCGGCCCGACCTTGTGGCCGTGCAAACCACAACGCCTACCGTCACCGTAACCGCTGCCGTGGTCACCCCCTCAACGGTTGTCGACCCCGTGACGCCCACGGTATTGGCTGTTGTGGCCGAGAAGACGGGCTATCCGCAAGAGATGCTTGATCTCGACCTGGACATGGAAGCGGATCTGGGCATCGATACGGTCAAGCAGGCCGAGACCTTCGCCGCCATTCGCGAAGCATTCAACATCCCGGTGCAAGAGGGGTTGAACCTGCGCGAATACGGCACACTGGCTTCGGTGGTCGGGTACGTGCGCAAGAACCGGCCCGACCTCGTCGTCGTGCCGGCCCCAACGCTGGCCGCCACCATAGCTGCCAAAGCGGTCACCCTTACGCCCGTCACGCTGGCGCCGGTTGCGCTTTCACCGGTTGCGCTCGCTCCGGTTACGCTCGCTCCGGTCACGCTCTCGCCCCTGCCCCCGCTTACGCCGTCAGCGGCCAGCGATCCTGTGGTCGAGCGCGTGCTGTCGGTGGTGGCCGAGAAGACCGGCTATCCCAAGGAAATGCTGGAACTGGACCTTGACCTCGAAGCCGACCTGGGGATCGACACGGTGAAGCAGGCCGAAACCTTCGCCACCGTGCGTGAAGCCTTCAACATCCCCGTGCAGGAAGGGTTGAACTTGCGCGACTATCCGACGCTGAAGAGTGTGGTCGGCTTCGTGCTCACCAATCGGCCCGATTTGGCGGCAGGCGCCGCGGCGCCTGCCATCACGGCCCCTGCCGCACCCGTCGTCCCCTTAGCCGCTCACCCGGTCACTCTCGCAGTGACCAGCGATGCGGTCACCGAGACCGTGCTGTCGGTGGTGGCCGCCAAGACCGGCTATCCCAAGGAAATGCTAGAACTGGACCTTGACCTCGAAGCCGACCTGGGGATCGACACGGTGAAGCAGGCCGAAACCTTCGCTACCGTGCGCGAAGTCTTCAACATCCCCGTGCAGGAAGGGTTGAACCTGCGCGACTATCCGACGCTGAAGAGCGTAGTCGGTTTCGTGCTCAGCAATCGGCCCGATTTGGCGGCTAGCAGCAGTGCGCCTGCCGTCACGGAGACTGCCGTACCAGTCACCCCCTCAGTCGCTCACACCCCAACCCCCACCGCGACGGTCAAACCGATCGGCACGCTGGAAGATGCCGACAAGATGCCGCGTCGCGTGCCGACGCCCATCTTGCGCCCATCGCTCGATCTGACCAAGCCCACCGGCGTGACGCTGGATGCGGGCAGCCGGGTCGTCGTGATGCTCGACAAGGGTGGTGTGGGCAAGAAACTGGTGACTCAACTGCAAAAGCGCGGCGTCACCACGCTCACGCTGGAGCCGGGTGTGGCGACCGAAGCGATGGATATCCAACTCAAGGCGTGGCTGGCCGAAGACAAGATTCAGGGTGTCTTCTGGCTGCCGGCGCTCGATGTCGAACAGCCGATCGAAGAGATGAGCCTTGAAGAGTGGCGTGAACTGAATCGGGTGCGCGTCAAGAACCTCTACACGGCTATGCGCGCACTCTACGACAGCGTTGCCGGCCCAGGTGCATTCCTGATTTCGGCGACACGGCTCGGTGGCCTGCACGGCTACGGCAGCGTGGGCGCCTCCGCCCCGCTTGGCGGCGCCGTGGTGGGTTTCACCAAGGCCTACAATATCGAGCAGGGCATGCGCGAGACCGGCAAGGGTGTCACGATCAAGGCGGTGGACTTTGAAGTCTCGCGCAAGACCGTCGAGCCGGCCGACCAACTCATCGCCGAGGCCTTGTTCGACCCCGGCATCGTCGAGGTAGGCACCTACAAGGATCAGCGCTACACCATTACGCTGGAAGAAAAGCCGGCCAGGGACGGCCAACCCGGCATGGTGCTCGGCAAAGAGACGGTGTTCGTGGTCACCGGTGCGGCTGGCGGCATCACCAGTGCGATTGCGACCGACCTGGCAGTGGCTTCGGGCGGCATCTTCTATCTGCTAGATCTGGTGCAGGTGCCGGCGCGCGACGACAAGTACATCAAGTTCTTCCGCGAAGGCCGCGAGACGCTCAAGCAGGCGTTGATCGCCGAAGCAAAGGCGGCCGGCGAGAAGGTGACGCCGGTGCAGATCGACAAGAAGATGATGGACATCGAGCGGCTTGAAGCGGGCCTGCGCTCGGTGGAAGCAGTTGAAGCGGCGGGCGGCACGGCCTACTATCACAGCCTGGATCTGCGCGATGGCGAAAAGGTTGCGGCCGTGGTGGAAGACATCCGCCAGCGCTACGGCAAGATCGACGTGCTGCTGCATGCGGGCGGGCTGCTCATCGACAAGGTGCTGCCCAACAAGGAGCCGCACCAGTTCGCCCTGGTCTTCGACGTGAAGGCCGACGGCTTCTTCAACCTGATCCGAGCGGCCAAGGGCATGCCGATCGGCGCCACGGTCTCCTTTAGTTCGGTTGCCGGCCGGTTTGGCAACAATGGCCAGAGCGACTACTCGTCGGCCAACGACCTGCTGTGCAAGATCTCGAGCAGCATGCGCACGTGGCGGCCGGAAACCCGCGGGATCGCCATCGACTGGACGGCCTGGGGGCAGATCGGGATGGCCTCGCGCGGGTCCGTGCAGCAGATTCTGGAGGCGATGGGCGTCGACATGCTGCCGCCTGAGGCGGGCGTGCCGACGATCCGTCGTGAGTTGACGTATGGCGGGACGCGCGGCGAACTGCTGGTGGCTGGCCGTCTGGGCGCCTGGGTGACGGAGAAGGATCCGACCGGCGGCCTGGACGTTGACAAGGTCAATGCACAACTGGCACAACGCAAGAATCCGCTGCTGATGGTTGGCCAGGTCAAGTCCTACCGGCTTTTCGGCGGCATCGAAGTGGAGACCACGCTGGACCCGAAGGTGCAGCCTTTCCTCTTCGACCATGCGCCGGACGCCGGCCAGCCGTGGCTGCCCGGTGTGATGGCGACTGAAGCACTGGCCGAACTGGCGATGGTGGCAGCGCCCGGCTATCGGGTGGCAGCCGTCGAGAACGAGCAGATGCTAGGGGCGTTCAAGTTCTTCCGCATGGAACCCCGCACGCTCTATCTGAGCGCTGTGGTACATCCAGCCGAGAACGGCGAACTGATGGCCCACTGCACCCTGCGCTCGATGACCAAGCCCGCCAAGGAAGGCTTGCCCGTGCAGGTGAAGGAGCACTTTATCGCCGACGTGCGCCTGACCACGGCGCCGGTGGAGAAACCGGTCGTCGCGTTTGCGGCGCCGGCGGCCAGCAGCTTGCCGATCGAGGCGAGCGAAATCTACAAGAGCTTCTTCCACGGCGCGGCCTATCAGGTGATTGATCGGGCGCTGGTGAGCGGCAAGGAGTGCATGGCCTTGATGGCGCACGACCTGGGGCCAAACACAGCGCCGGCAGACGCCGAATCGATCGTCGCCCCGCGGCTGCTTGAGCTTTGCTTCCAGTCGGCGGCGTTGTGGAATACCAAGGTGAAGAAGGCCATGGCCTTCCCGCTGGGCTTCGAGCAGGTCACGGCCTATCGCCAACCTGCCGAAGCAGAAGGCCGCCGGCTTTACTGTCTGTGCAAGACAGAGAACGACGGCGAGAGCTTCGACGCCCAGGTGGTGGACGAGGCGGGGCATGTGTTTGTGCAGTTGAAGAGTTATCTGACGGTGTCACGGCCGGCGTAGGGATGAGAGAGGGGCGAAGGTGGTTTCCATATCGCTGGTTTTGGCTAGGGAGTCAACCGTGCTTGAGCTAAATCCGAAATACCTGGAGTTCGAGGGCAAGGCAGCCTTTGTTGTTTTATCCTACCCGGAGTTTCTGCGGATTCAAGAACAACTTATGCAGTTGGATGACACCCAGCCGTCAAGACCAGCAAACGATCAAGAAACTGACGCGCCGGCAGTGTTGCTAGCCGAAGCAAGAGAACGCTATGATCCGGAAATTTCGGTGAGGCAAGCGCATTCGGAAACCGAACCGCTAGCCCTGGATTCGGATCTGGCTGGCTCCCTGGAAGCTACTGCGCATCAGATGCATAGGTCCGTCAACGAGCTGGTGAACGAAGCTGTGAAACAATACCTCTCTGCGCGTTGGCGTGAACAACTGGAGCAGGAGATCGCCGCCTATGCGGCGATGCACAGCGAACTATGGCGCACCGTGCCAGGGGTATGGGTGGCAGTTCACAACCGTACAGTGGTCGATCGCGATAGTGACAAAGCAGCGCTCTATCGTCGCGTGCACAATCGGTTTGGCAAAGTGCCCGTGCTTATCAGACGCGTCAAGGCTGAACCGACAGAAGAGATTTGGGTGCGGACGCCAAGCACAGGCAGATTGAACCCATGAAGTACGCCTACGATCCTTCCTATGACCCACCTGCTCCAAGCATCGAAGTCTGGCTCGCGGCAACTGAGCGGGCTTTCACAGTGGGTCCGCTGCGTGCATTCATCGACACTGGCGCAGACGCAACGCTGGCACCTGCGCGCTTTATTGACCAGCTTGGCGTCGATGCATTCGATATCAAACGGTTGCGCAGCCAATGGAGAGAGGCGCGGTTTGTAAAAACGTATCTGGTCGATATCGGTATTGGCAATCTACGCTTGCCGTTGGTGGAGTTAGTCGGGGATGAACTTTCATCAGAACTGTTGCTTGGGCGCGACGTCTTGAATGCCTTGCGGATGACACTGGACGGCCCAAAGCAAATAGTCGGCGTGAGAGAATAGCGTAGCCTACTCATGATCCATTGGCTGCTGCTATCTCTCGACGACTGTCCTTCTATCCTCGGCAATACGGTGCCGGAGTGGTTGGGCGAGCAAGAACAGCAGCGGCTCAGCACGCTGAAGGTGGAGAAACGGCGGCGCGACTGGCTGTTGGGCCGGTGGACGGCGAAGCAGTTGGTGCAGAGCTATCTGGTGGAAACGACCGGGCAGACGGCGCCGCTGGCCGCGTTGCGGATTGGGAATGATGCGGATGGGGCGCCATATGTGGCGGTGTGTGGTGAGTGGCGGATCACGATTGACGGCCACGATGGGCGTCTGCCGGTGTCGCTAAGTATCAGCCACAGTCACGGGTACGCGATCTGCGCGCTGATTGCGTCGCACGAAGGTGATTCAGCCGGTGTGCGTGGAGTACGTTATGCACTTGGCTGCGATATCGAATTCATCGAGCCGCGTGAGGATAACTTCGTGCGTGGCTTCTTTGCCGCCGAGGAGATGGCAGCCGTGGCGACGGTGGCGGGCGAGCAGCATGCGATGCTAGTGACGGCGATCTGGAGTGCCAAGGAGGCGGTGCTCAAGGCGCTTCGTGAGGGGTTGCGGATCGACACGCGTCGCATCATCTGCCGGTTCCAAGGATTCGATGCGCCACAGGAATGGACGCCGTTTGAAGCAGTATTGGATGCGGAGTTGGTTACCCAATTCCCCGGACCACTTACTGACGTGCGTGGCTCTGAGGGGGCCATTGGATGGTCGTGTTGGTGGCGAGTGCACGAACGCTTTGTGTTGACGCTGGCAGTGCGAGAAGTACGCTAAAATGAAACACAGATTATTGGAGGTGTAATTTTGGAGACCTACGTCAAGAAGCTGCGTGACCGCAAGGCAATTGCCGCTGGCGGCGCCAAGGATGTGGAAGGACAACATAAGAAGGGCCGTTTGACGGCGCAGGAGCGCATTGACCTGCTTTTCGACCCCGGAACTTTTGTCGAACTCGATTCGCTGGTCACCCCGCGCTATGACAAGTATATGGATGGTCGCGGCTCGCGCTACGGCGACGGTGTCGTGACCGGCTTTGGCGAGATCAACGGCCGCAAGGTCTTTGTGGCTTCACAAAACGCCGCCGTGATGGGTGGCTCGTTGGGCGAGATGCACGCCAACAAGATCGTCAAGGCCATGCACATGGCGCTCAAATATGGCTGCCCGTTTCTTGCCCTCAACGACTCGGGCGGGGCACGCATCCAGGAAGGCGTCGACTCGCTGGGCGGCTATTCACGCATCTTCGACGCCAATTGCGAGTCGTCGGGCGTGATTCCACAACTCAGCGTGATTCTTGGCCCCTGCGCGGGCGGCGCGGTGTACTCCCCCGCGCTGACCGACTTCGTCTTTATGACCGAAAATTCATACATGTTTATCACGGGGCCAGAAGTGGTGAAGGCCGTCATGCAGGAGAGCGTCAGTTTCGAGATGCTGGGCGGCGGCATGATCCACTCCAAGGAAAGCGGCGTCAGCCACTTCCTCTCCAAGGACGACGCCGAATGTCTGCTCAAGGTGCGCGAGCTGCTTTCCTATTTGCCGTCCAATAACCAAGAGGACCCGCCTTACGTGTCGCCGTTGGACGACCCAAATCGTCTGACACCAGAACTGGAAGAAATCGTCCCGATCGACCCGAGCAAACCATACGACGTGCGCCAGGTCATTTCTTCGCTTGTTGACGATGGTCGTTTTTTTGAGGTTCATGAGCTTTGGGCTGAAAATATGGTGGTTGGCTTCGCGCGGCTCAACGGCTACGTGATCGGCATCGTCGCCAACCAACCCATGGTGCTGGCCGGTTGTATCGATATCAAGGCTAGCGTCAAGGCTGCCCACTTTATCCGTTTGTGTGACGCCTACAATATCCCCATTGTGACGCTGCAAGATGTGCCCGGCTTTTTGCCTGGCACCAATCAAGAATATGGCGGCATTATCCGCAACGGTGCGCGTATGATCTATGCGTATAGTGAAGCGACTGTACCGAAACTGATGATTATCACGCGCAAGAGCTATGGCGGCGCCTACTGTGTGATGAGTTCCAAGGGATTGCGCGGCGACCTGATCTATGCCTGGCCCAATGCCGAAATCGCCGTCATGGGCGCCGAGGGCGCCGTCAACGTACTCTTCAAAAAGCAGGTGGCGGAAGCGCCAGACCCGGAAGCCAGGCGCAAAGAGCTGGTCGACGACTACGAGGAAAAGTTTAACAACCCGTATGTCGCCGCATCACGCGGCTTGATCGACGACATCATCGAGCCCAAAGAGAGTCGCCGCATTTTGATCAAGGCGCTGGAAATCACGCTGTCAAAGCGCGAGACACATGTGCCCAAGAAACATGGGCTTTCGCCGATGTGATGGGGGAGGGAAAATGTTTAAGAAAATTCTGATCGCCAATCGTGGCGAAATTGCCGTGCGCATCATTCGCACTTGCCGCGAGATGGGCATTGCCACGGTGGCGTTGTACACACTGGCCGATCGCGATTCGTTACATGTGCGGCTGGCGGACGAAGCCATGCTGCTCCATTCTTCTCTGCGCTACGGCGACGCCGACGCGGTGCTGGCGGTGGCCAGGCAACTGGGCGCCGATGCCATTCATCCGGGCTACGGCTTTCTTGCTGAAGAGGCAGACTTTGCCGAGCGCTGTGCCCATGACGGGATTACCTTTGTGGGTCCAAGCCCGGCGATCACCCGTTCGCTACGCAATAAGCTGGAGGCAATGGAGGCCGTCAAGCGTGCTGGGTATAGCGTGCCGAACTGCGTGGAACTGGCAGTGGGTGCCGGAGATACACCGGAAGGCGGCAAAGAAGAAGAGGGGAAGAAAGGGTTGAGTGAGGCGTACCTCAAGCAGACAGCCGCCGAGATTGGGTATCCGCTGGTTGTGAAGTCGGCACGGGGGGGACGCGGACGCGGTGCACGCCTGGTGCTTAAAGCGGACAAACTGGTCGAAGCCGTGCAGGCTGCCCAGCGCGAGGCGACGTTGATCTACGGTGACGGCCGGCTCTATCTGGAGCGGGTGATTTCGCCGTCGCATTATGTCGCCGTGCAGGTGTTGGCTGACCAGCATGGCAACATGGTGCATCTGGGAGAGCGCGAAGGTTCGCTGCTGCGCCAAAATCAGAAGCTGATCGAGGAGTCGCCGGCGCCGTCGCTGGACGATAAGCAGCGCAAGATCTTGTGGACGATGGCCATGGACATCGCCCGTCTGTTCCACTATCAGAACACAGGTTCCGTTGAGTTCCTGGTCGACGGCGCCGGCAATTTCCACTTCACCGAGATCAAAGGGCGCATCCAGATCGAGCATGCGGTCAGCGAGATGGTTTCCGACGTGGACATTGTTCGCGAACAGATTCGTATCGCCGCCGGCGAAACGCTCTCCAAGACCCAAGCCGAAATTCGCCTCAATGGATGGTCGATGCAATGCCGCATCAATGCCGAAGACCCGTGGAATGACTATCTGCCAAGCCCTGGACGCTTGACGCGTTTCCGCCTGCCGCAAGGGCCCGATGTGCGCGTCGATACCTATGGCTATGTCGGCTGCGAGATTCCGCAGCGCTTCGACCCCCTGCTGGCGAACTTGATTGTGCATGGCGACACCCGCGATGCGTGCATCCACCGCCTGCGCCGTGCGCTGCAGGAGTTTCGTGTGGTCGGCGTGCAGACCAATCTGCCGCTGCACCTGCAGATTCTCAACGACCCTGATTTCGAAAGCGGGCGGTATGACACGCGCTTTATGGAGAAGTTCCGCTTCGACACCAAGTGTCGCGACGAGGAGGTACGGCGTGATCTGGCGGCCATGGTGGCTGTCGCTTTTGCCTTGCGCGGTCGCGTTGGCAAGCCGATGGTGCCGGAGACCGTCCGCACCGGGTGGCATCGATCCGCACGCCGGCTGCCAGTATAGGCAAAAAGGGAGATTCCGATGAACAAGCTAACCGTCACAATTGACGACAAGACCTTCGAGATCGAAGTCGCGCCAGATCGCAGCCAGCCAGGCGAATATGTGGTGACCCTAGAAGGCCAGGCGCTGCACGTCTACGTGCCTGACTACGATGAACCCGACCAGGTCGACTGGATGATTGTCGACAACCGGCCGTATGAGATGGTCTTTGCCGCCGATCTGCGTTCGGTACAGTTGGAGGGCGGTCGCCACACAGTACAGGTGCGCGACAAGGAAACGCACTCGATCCGTCCTGCCACGGGCGACGGGCGGATCAAGGCGCCAATCCCTGGCATCATCACGCGTATCAACGTTGAAGTGGGCCAAACCGTTGAGGCGGGCCAGTCGATGTTGGTGTTGGAAGCGATGAAGATGGAAAACGAGATCCGCGCGTCAAAGGGTGGTGTTGTCCGGCAAGTCAGCGTCAAACCTGGCCAGACGGTCACGCTAAACGAGGCGTTGTTGGAAATCGAGTAAGATAGCAGGCACGTGGCGCGCTCCGGCGCCTTCCGTTGACCGGGCGCAGCACCTGACCGTCGTGATGTAGAAAGGAGGTCTTTATCGTAGATAGGTAATCAACCGTCCCTACCCACTACTCCGTTTCGTGTAATTGAAAGCGTCATCATCAAGACCAGATAAGAGGAATCCGTAATGTTGGATCATCTCGGTTTAAGTCAATTTGAAGAATATGCCCTGTGGGCCGTCTTGTTTGTCGCCGTTCTGGGTCTGCTGTACGCCCTCTTCTTGCGCCGCCAAGTGCTGCGTGAGGACACCGGCACGCCCAAGATGCGGGAAGTCTGGGATGCAATTCGCACCGGCGCCGATGCCTATCTATCTCGGCAACTGCGCACCATTCTGCCGTTCATCGTCATTCTCACCATTCTGATGTTTCTCAGCGTGTTCATTGTTCCACCGACGGCTGGGGCCAAGATCCGCTTCCCGGAGCTGGATGATGCCCAGTTGCGTTTGTACATCGGCATCGGCCGTGCGATTGCCTTCATCATGGGCGCCGGCTTCAGCCTGACCGTCGGCCAAGTCGGCATGCGCATGGCCGTGCAAGCCAATGTGCGTGTGGCAGCCGAAGCACGCAACAGCTTCGGCGGCGCGCTGCGCATCGCCTATCGTGCCGGCACGATCACCGGCATGCTCACCGACGGCCTTGGCCTGCTCGGCGGCACAATAATCTTTATGTTCTTTGGTGTGGCAGCGCCCGATGCGCTGCTCGGTTTCGGCTTTGGCGGTACACTGCTGGCGCTCTTCATGCGCGTAGGCGGCGGTATCTTCACCAAAGCCGCCGACGTCGGCGCCGACCTGGTTGGTAAGGTCGAGATGGATATTCCCGAAGATGACCCGCGTAACGCCGCCGTGATCGCCGACCTGGTCGGTGACAACGTGGGCGACTGCGCCGGTATGGCGGCTGACATCTTCGAGTCGTACGAAGTCACGATCGTCTCGGCGTTGATCCTGGGTCTGGCGTTGATGGCCCTGACCAACGGTGACATGCATTGGCTGATCTACCCGCTGCTCGTGCGCGGCATCGGCGTACTCTCGTCGATTATCGGCACGTACCTGGTCAAGACGAATTCCGAAGGGGCTGCCAGCGCCATGAAGGCGATCTTTGGCGGCTTCATGACCTCCGCGGTCATTTCGGTGGTTTTGTTTGGCCTGGTCGCCTTCTTCTACATGCAGGACGTCAGCGGCGGTTGGTGGCGGCCCTTCCTGTCGACAGCAGTCGGCGTTTTGCTCGCCATCGTGCTTGACCGTCTGACCGACTACTTCGCGGGCACCGAAGGCGCCCCCGTCAAGGAAATCAACGAAGCCACGGCGGGTGGCCCGGCAACGGCGATTCTGGCCGGCCTGGGTGTCGGCTACGAAGCGACCGTGTGGGCGGCTGTCGTGATCGCGCTCACCATTCTATCTTCAGTGCTGATCTACGCTGGCGTGTCGACGAACCCGATTGAGACCACCGCCTACGTGCTCTACGGTGTGGCCTTGACAGGTATCGGCATGTTGACGCTGACGGGCAACAATGTGGCCATGGACTCCTTCGGCCCCATCTCCGACAACGCCAACGGTATCGGCGAAATGGCCGGTCTCGATCCCAAGGCGCGCCAGATTATGGCCGACCTGGATGCCGTAGGCAACACCACCAAGGCCATCACCAAGGGCATCGCGATCGGCTCAGCCGTGATCGCGGCCGTAGCGCTCTTCGGCGCTTTTATCACGGACGTCAGTACGATCGACCCATTGGTTTTGGCGCAGGGCATCCGTATCTCGAATCCAATCGTCTTCATTGGCTTCCTGATCGGCGGCGCGCTGCCGTGGCTCTTCTCGGCGTTGGCCATCAAGGCCGTCGCCCGTACCGCCGGTCAAATTGTCCTGATCGTGCGTGCCCAGTTCAAGATTCCGGGCATCATCGAAGGCACCAAGAAGCCTGACTATGCCCAGGCCGTAACCGTGGCGACGGTGGCATCACAGAACGAACTAGTCAACCTGGCGCTGCTGGCAATCCTCATGCCGATCGTCATCGGTCTGGGGCTGCAGGTGGAGGCCCTCGGCGGCTTCCTGGCCGGCGTGATCCTCTCGGGCCAGTTGTTGGCTGTCTTTATGTCCACATCTGGTGGCGCATGGGACAATGCCAAGAAGCTGATCGAAGATGAGCCGCGCAATCTAGCGAAGAACACCGGCAAAGGCTCCGAGCGCCACAAGGCCAGTGTGGTCTGCGACACCGTCGGCGACCCGCTGAAAGATACGGCCGGCCCGTCGCTCAACCCGATGATCAAGGTGATCAACCTGGTCAGCTTGATCATTGCCCCGATCGTCGTTCAATACAAGGAATTCAACATCTGGACGGTCGGCACGACTGTTATCTGCCTCGCGTTGGTAGGCTGGGCGATCGTGCGCAGTCGCGGCGGCGGCAGCGGCTTCGGTATGGTGGTCGCGTCGGCGCCGACTGCCGCGGTAGCTAGCCCGGCTGCCCCTAGCAAGAGCACCCTTCCCAGCAAGGGCACTCCGCCCAAGGGAGTACCGACCAAGAGCAACAAAAAGTAAGCCGATGCACCGCTGGGTGGGCTAGGATTTTGAAACGACAAAGAGACGGCCCGTAGGCCGTCTCTTTGTCTGCTCAGGATGCATGCTTCACTCTCACCTGGCGCTAACGCAGGATTGGCGAGAATGGGTGCTATCCTGTAAACTGCACTCAATCGAGTCCAGAAACTCGGTTTTTGTTCGCAGTCAGCAGTAGGGTCCCTTTGTCCCATGTTTGAATTAGTGTTTCTTGGCACGTCTGCCTCCGCCCCATCTGTTCAGCGCGGGTTGTCGTCTGCCGTGGTGCTTGCGAATGAGCATCGCTTTATGATCGACTGCGGCGAAGGCACCCAACGCCAATTGCTGCGTTCCGGGCTTGGCTTTCGCCGGTTGGACAAGATTCTGCTTACCCACGGTCACCTCGATCACATTTTGGGGCTGGGGGGGCTGGCTAGCACATTGGGGCGATGGGAAGCGTTGGAAGAGCTGAACATCCACGGGGGTGCAATGACGCTCACGCGCGTGCAGGCGCTGATGGAAGTCGTCTTTGGGCCGGGCCAGGTTCCCAATGTGGGTGTGGCGCTGAACTTGATGCAAGCGGGCCTGCTCTTTGACGACCGCCACTTCACCCTGAACGCTTTTCCCGTGCAACATCGAGGGCCCGACTGTTTCGGGTTTCTCTTTGAAGAGAAGAGCCGCCGTCCCTTCCTGGCCGAGAAGGCGGAGGCGATGGGCATCCCGCATGGGCCTGTTCGTCGCGATCTGGCAGCGGGCATTCCCGTGACGCTGGCCGACGGGCGCACAGTGGACCCGGCAACTGTGCTGGGCGACCCGCAGCGCGGTGCCCGGCTGGTCTTTGTGGGCGATGTCAGCCACACGGGACCGCTGCATGAGGTGGCGGCCGGCGCCGACTTGCTGGCGGTGGAGGCCACTTATCTCGACGTGGATAAGGATCTGGCGCGACAGCACGGCCATATTACGGCGACGGCGGCCGCCCGCCTGGCGCGTAACGCCGGAGTGCGCCAGCTTGTCCTCCATCATATCAGCCGGCGCTACAGCACGCAGGAGGTGCTGGCTGAGGCGCAGGCGATTTTCCCGGAGACGGTCGTTGCCAGCGATTTGGACTTGTTTGCCGTACATAAAGACAAGCCAATCAGTGTGCGAAGCCTGCGCCACCGCTAACTGGCGCGCTGATGTCGTCCAACGGACAAAACCTCCCCGCCAGGGCAAATAGCCCCCAACTTGAGCGACACTCTGCCTGATTCGCTGTGCTTGACAAAGCATGCCATCGTTGTTAGAATCACAGACAATCGTTTGCGCAATCGTTTTTCCAGCACCCTGCCAATCAGTTGACGCGGTTTTCTCCATGTGTTAGAGTACTTTACACCGCGCTTTTGAGACTCATTCGTTCACGACAGTCTGGCAATTTGACCCATGACCGACACAGCGTTGCTGCGGATGGAGCATGTCTCCAAATCGTTTCCCGGCGTCCAGGCATTGGACGACGTAAGCCTGGATGTGGACTACGGTGAAGTGCTCGGCCTGGTCGGCGAGAACGGCGCCGGCAAGTCGACTCTGATGAAGATATTGTCTGGCGTGTATCAGGCAGACAGCGGAACCATCCACCTCAATGACCAGGTAGTTCACATCCACAACCCGCACCAGGGTCAGCAACTCGGCATCTCCATCATCTATCAAGAGTTCAACCTGATGCCCAATCTCTCTGTCATGGAGAACGTCTTTGTTGGGCGCGAAACGGGCCGTTTTGGTTTTGTGAACCGCGGCGAATTGCGCGCACAGACGCGCCGCCTGCTGGATCGCCTGGGCGTGCCGCTCAACCCCAATGCGATCGTCCGTGACCTCTCGGTTGCCGAGCAGCAGATGGTGGAAATCGCCAAGGCGCTTTCCTTGCAAGTGAAGGTGCTGGTAATGGACGAGCCCACCTCGGCGTTGAGCGAAACCGAGGTCAACCGTCTGCTTGGGATCATGCGCGATCTCAAGCGGGATGGGATGGGGGTCATCTTCATTTCGCACCGCTTGGAAGAGGTGCTGACGATCTGTGACCGCGTCACCGTTCTGCGCGATGGCCATAATGCCGGTACGGTCGATGCCAAGGATGCCAGCGAAGACTCGCTGATTCGCATGATGGTGGGGCGCTCGCGCAGTGAGCTTTTCCACAGCGAAGAACGCTTCGAAGCCGAAGCAACGGCGCCGTTGGCCGAGGATTTTGTGCTCGAGGTGCGCGGGCTGAGCCGCCAAGGCACGGTCATGGACGAAGCCGCCATCGTGCTTGACGATGTGAGTTTCACCCTGCGCCGCGGAGAAATCTTGGGGTTTGCCGGGCTGGTCGGGGCCGGGCGTACGGAAACCGTGCGGGCCATTTTTGGCGCCGACAAGTACGACCGCGGGGAAATCCTGATCGACGGTAAGCTGGCCAAGATTGCGTCGCCGATCGATGCGATCGAATATGGCATCGGCTTTGTGCCGGAGGACCGCAAGGCACAAGGTCTTGTTCTCTCGCTGAATGTCCGTGACAATGCAGCGCTACCCAGCCTGCTGCAGCTTTCGCGACTTGGCTTTGTGCGGCGGGGCGTGGAGATGAAGGCGGTGACAGAATATGCGCAGCGCCTGCAGATTCGTACGCCCAGCCTGGAACAACTCGTGCTCCGGCTGAGCGGTGGCAACCAACAGAAGGTCGTGATCGCCAAATGGTTGATGCGCAAACCGCGCATTCTGATCATGGACGAACCGACGCGCGGGATCGATGTCGGCGCCAAGGCTGAAATCTACCGGCTGATGAATCAACTCGTCGAGAGCGGGGTAAGCATTATCATGATTTCATCCGAATTGCCGGAAGTGCTGGCGATGAGCGACCGCATCGTCTGCATGTCGCGCGGGCGCGTGACCGCCATTTTGAACCATGCCGAAGCCACGCCCGAGGTGGTGATGCGCTACTGCACGCTGCAGCCCGGACAAGAATATGCTTCGCCAGTCCCTGAGGGAGGGATCGCACCATGACAGCTAGCAGTGCTTCGCCGCAGCGCGCAGGGACCCCCGAAGGAGGTAAGCGGGCCGATCCGTTGACCGTGATGAGCCGCTTTGGCGCCTTCGTTTTCTTGATCGTGCTGTGTGTCGTCTTTACGATTCTCGAACCGGCTTTTGTCTCGACCACCAACATTTTCAATGTGTTGCGTCAGGTTTCGATCTACGGTCTATTGGCAATCGGCATGACCTTTGTCATCCTGACCGGCGGCATCGACCTTTCCATCGGGTCGCTATTGGCGCTTTCCGGCCTGGTGGGGGCCGCGGTCTATAAAGGCGGCACGGGGCTGCTGTCGGCAGGTACGGCGGGGCAGGCGCACGGCTATGGGCTGCTGGCGGCGGTTGGCGCCGCCGTGCTCGTCGGGCTTACCGGTGGGTTGTTGCAAGGGTTTGCCGTCAGTAAGTTACGCGTCCCGGCCTTTATCGTTACGCTGGGTGGTTTGTCGATATTTCGTGGCCTATCCTTGGTATTCACCCAGGGTCAGCCGATCAGCACCTTTCCGCCCGAGTATTCTTATTGGGGGCAGGGGTTGATTGGCCCGGTGCCGATTCCGGTCATCGTTTTTCTGACCTTTGCCGTGCTCGCCACGATTGTTCTGCGTTATACACGGTACGGCCGCCATATCTACGCGATTGGCGGCAACCAAGAGGCGTCGCGCTTGTCAGGCCTCAACGTGAGCCGGCTATTGCTGAGCGTCTACCTGATCACCGGCTTTTTTGCCGGCTTATCGGGTTTCCTGCTCTCCTCCCGTCTCAACTCGGCCGAGGTCATTGCCGGAGTTGGCTATGAGTTGACCGTGATCGCCGGCGTGGTAATCGGCGGCACAAGTCTCTTTGGCGGCGAAGGCAGCATTTTTGGCACGGTCGTTGGCGTGGTGCTGATCGGCGTGTTGAACAATGGTCTCACGCTGATCGATGTCTCTCCCTACTACCAGCAGATTATCGTGGGTATCATCATCGTGCTGGCAGTTTATTTGGATCAGTTGGTCAAGCGCCGGCGTCGTTAGTTGGTGTTTATATAGTTTGCTCCCACATTTACTTTGGTTACCTGCTAGAGGAGATTGAAGACATGCGTAAGAAACTGTTTGTAGTGTTTAGCCTTGTGGTCGTCGTGGCCATGCTGTTGGCGGCCTGTGCGCCGGCAGCGGCGCCCGCCGGTGACGGCCAGGCCGCGCCGGCTGCGGAAGGCAAGAAGTACACGATCGCCTTTTCCGTGCCGGGTATGAGCTTTCCTTTCTTCGTGCACATGGAGAAGCAGATCCGCGATGAAGCTGCCAAGTTGGGCAACGTTGAGATCGTGACGCTGGACGGGCAGGACAACACGACCAAGCAGGTCGCAGACGTGGAAGCCGTCATCGCCAAGAAGTACGACGGCCTCGTCATCAGCCCGCGCACGTCCGACGCGTTGGCGCCTGTGGTGCAACAGGTGATCGACGCCGGTATCCCGGTTGTAACCATCGACCGCCGCGTGGATGGTGTGACTGGGCTGCTGGGCCATGTCGGCG
>Ga0105047_10009025_pt1 | contig 16489 bp, 11 predicted proteins | sample MAT04_FD_78384 | JGI IMG/M metagenome (GOLD analysis project Ga0105047, IMG submission 78384) | Freshwater microbial communities from Lake Fryxell liftoff mats and glacier meltwater in Antarctica - MAT-04 (megahit assembly) | ecosystem: Environmental > Aquatic > Freshwater > Ice > Liftoff...
CGTCACGCGGCTCACCCCGAAGCGCCCCGAAACCTCGCGCTCGGTCAGAAATTTGTCGCCTCCCTTGAAAGTCCCCGCCGACGCGAGGCTGCGCAGCCGCTCATTGAGCTGGTGATAAATGGGGTCGCGGTTGAGCGCGTCGGAAGACATTGGGCTCGTGGCTAAGCCACGAGATGGCAGGCGGCAAGGCATTTTCTTCCGAGCGGGCAAAAATACGGGCTGCGGCCTGGCATAAAGCCGCCGATGCCTCGCCCACGTCAGGTCAGCCGCACCCAGCCGCGCTGGAGGGCGAGCTTCAGCGCCTGGGTGCGATCCTGCACGCCGAGTTTTTCGAAGACGCGGCTGACATAGACTTTCACGGTGATCTCCGCGAGATGAACGCGCGCCGCGATTTCCTTGTTGCTGAAGCCTTCCACGAGCAGTTCGAGCACTTCGCGCTCGCGCTCGGTGAGCTGCGGCCGGCGGCGGCTTTCTTCCAGCCGGGCCGCGATGAGCGGGGAGAAATACGTGCCGCCCTCCGCCACGGCGCGGACGGCGCGGACGATTTCCTTGTCGATGACGGCCTTCGTCAAATAGCCGCTGGCGCCGGCGTCCACCGCGCGCTGGATGTCCTGCTCCCCCTCAAAGACCGAAAAAATGATGATCCGTGCCTCGGGATGCTGCGCGCGGATTTTCTCCGCCGCCTCCACGCCCGAGATGCCGGGGAGCTGCCAGTCGAGCATGAGCACGTCGGGGCGTTTGCGGGTGAAAAGATCGATCGCCGTCTCGCCGGTGCCGCACTCGGCGATGACCTCGATGTCCTTCGCGGTGGAGAGAAAATTCGCCAGCCCCATGCGCACCACTGCGTGGTCATCCACGAGCATGACTTTGATCGTCGTTTTGGAACGGGTGCGGGCGTCGGGCGGAATCATCGAGCCCTGACTGGACTGCGCTGGGCGGCGAGCGGCCATTATCCGAGAGTATATTTCGCGCCCGGCGCGCGAGGGTTTTCGGTCGGCACCGAGACGACGACTCGCGTGCCTTTGCCCGCCTCGCTGTGGACGGCCAGCGACGCGCCGATTTTCTCCGCACGCTCGCGCATCCCCAGCAACCCGAAGTGCCCGCTAAGCGCGGTGCCCCCTTCGCGCGCATCGAAGCCGCGGCCATCATCCGCGATTTCGAGCCGCACCGCCCCCGGCTCGAAGTCGAGTTGCACGGCGAGGCCCGCCGCCGCCGCGTGTTTCAGCGCATTGGTCAGCGCTTCCTGGGCGATGCGGTAGAGCTGGGATTCGGTGGCGACCGGCAGGCGCACGGGTTCGCCTTCCACCTCGATCCGCAGCGCCACTCCCGGCGGCAGCGTGAAGCGCATGGGCAGCCCGCGCACCGCGCCGGCCAGGCCCTGTTCGAGCAGCGGATCGCGCAGCTCCCAGATCGCCATGCGCATCTCCCCGCGGCTGCGCTCGAGCATGCCGCTGGCCATCTCCAGCGAACGCGCCGCCGGTTCATTTTCCCCGTCGAGAAACTCCCGTGCGCTGGCGAGCTGGAGGGCGAGGCCGGTCATCTCCTGCTCCAGCGTATCGTGCAGCTCGCGGGCCACCCGCCGCCGCTCGCCGTGCAGCGTCGCGCGCTGCATCTGCACGCCGATGATCTGGGTCTGCTCGGCCACGCGGCGGCGGAGCATCACGGCCCAGCCGGATGCCGCCAGCAGCAGGACCAGCAGCAGGCCGCCCGCGGTGGCGATGCGCGCGGCGGTCCAGAATTCCGGCCCCGCGAGCACGCGCAGACTCCCGGCCCCGCGGAGGAGGAGTGAAAATGAAACCGGCTCCGCGGCCCGTTCGCCGGCGAATTCATTCACGCAAATCCCGCTCACCCGCAGCCGGCTGCCGGGCTCGATGGGCGGTGCATCCGGCGAGCCGGGCGCCGCATACTCGGCACTGAAATTCACGCCCTCTGCGGCCAGCGAAAGCACGCGCTTGCCCGAGCGCGAGGCCGTCGCCAGGAGCGTCGCATCGATCTGCACGAGCAAGTGATGCCGCTTGCCGCTCAGCGCCTGCGCCACCGTGACGGTCACCGGCTCCACCGCGGATCCTTCCCCGTGAACCCGCAGCACGGCCTCCTTCAGCACCGGACCGCCGCGATCCAGCCGCAGAAAGCCCGCAGCAGCCACGGCGCTGCCGACCGGCGGCAGATCGCGCTGCGTGGTGCCGAGAAAAATGCCCGCCAGCGGCTCCGATTCGTCTCCGCTGAGATAGACACCCTCCCCCGGCTGCGCGAGCGCCACCCGCCCGCGCACCTGCACCCGGCGGGCGCTGCTCACATCGGGCCGGAACTGCGCGATCGTCCGCAGAGCGAGCGGCGGCCCGGCAAAGGCGTCCTCCATCACCGCCGCATCCAGGCTCACTCCAGCGAGCGATTGCACCGCCATCACGACATCCTTGAGCGCGCCCTCCCCCGTCGCCGCCGCACTGCGCACCCCGTGGACTTCCACCTCCTGCCCGATCCACCCGCGGACACGCGCCAGATCCTCCGGCTGGCTGTCGCTCACCGCCACCCGCACCTCGCCGTCCACCGTGCTGAGTATCAGGGAAAGCCGTGGCGGAACCGGCATCGCACTCTGCCGGCTGGGTCCCCAGTCGCCCGCCTCCCGCACCACGCCGCGCATCCGGGCGTAACGATTGTGGTCCTCGAGGTTCATCTTGTCGCGGAGCGAAAAGGCGACCGGTTCGGGCAGCGCCGCCGTGCCCAGCACGGTCATCTTCACCGGCTCGTTCAGCCCGCCCCGCGCCAGCACGAGCGGCGCGAATTGCCCCTCATCGGTGACGCCTTCGATCTCGACGAAATCGCCCGGCACGACGTTTGGAATCGACGCGTGATGGGGATTCCCCGGCGAGAAATAAACGGCGCCCGTCTCATCCTGCAAAAAAGCGAGCGGCGGGCGGAACAGCGTCACCACCCCGCGCAACCGCACCGGCAATTGTTTCCGCGCCTCGGCTTTCGACAGTGCGCGCACCTCGGCCGCCGTGGTCAGCGGCTGCTGGGCATGGAGCGGCGCGAGGAAGAGGAGCAGGGCGGCAATCCAACGCATAAACGACGAGAGGACACGAATGAATCCGAAAGGCGAGCAGGATACGCCCGTGAGAACAGCTCGCCACAGCGGATTTGCATTCGTGAGGGGTGAGGACCATACGCTTGAGCCACGCATCCTTCGGTCATCCCTCAGGCGTCTTCCAGGATCGCCCGGTCAAGCGGTCGCTCGCCGTAAAGGCTCGTGCCTGTCGAAGACCGCCAACGCTCCCACTGGGGCGGTGAAGGTGCCTAAAGAGCGTGCTCGAGGCTCAGCTCCCATGGTGGCGGGAGGCTGCTGTCTTTTTCTGACGCGGAGTAGGTCGAATCGGAACGACGCGCTGGGCTGAGCGCGAAGTCCGTGAGTTCCACGGTCCCCGCCTCCACTGTCTCCTCCGCGGCGGACTGGGCCGTCGTGTGCGGCCGCGCAGGCGCAGCAGCCTGGCGTTTCCGCGTGGCCGCGGGCTCGTCGCGCGCGGCGACTTTGGCGATGGCTTGCCGCAGCGCTTCCTTGGTCACGGGTTTGCTCACGACCAGATCGATGGCCCCGGCGCCGTGGTTCGGAAATTCGTCGGCGCCGAAGCCGGTCAGGAGGATGACGCGCGTCTCGGGCGCGAGTGCCGCGACCGCGGTCGCGAGCTGAAGGCCGGTCATTTCGGGCATGGCCTGGTCGGTGATGATCAGGTCGTAACGATCGCGGCTCAGGCACTCCAGGGCGGCGGCGCCGCTGGAGACGGCTTCCGCGAGATGGCAATCTTCGGCGAGGAAGAGGACGAGAATTTCACAGATAAAGGGCTGATCATCGACGACGAGGATTTTCAGCGGACGCGCCCCTTCGAGGGCGGGCGCTGCACCGTCGGCGGTGGGCCGGGCCTGCGCGGGGAAGCGGAAGCAAAAGGTGGTTCCCCGGCCGGGCTCGCTCTGGATGTCCATCGTCGCGTGGTGGCGCTGGGCGATGCCATAGACCATGGCGAGGCCGAGCCCCGTGCCCTTTTCGCCTTTCGTGGTGAAGAAGGGTTCCAGGCAGCGCTGGCGCACTTCCTCCGTCATGCCCGTGCCGGTGTCGCTCACTTCGAGCACGACCTGCCCGCCCTCGCCGCGCGTCCGCACGGTGATCTGGCCGCCTTCCGGCATGGCGTGGACGGCATTGAAAATGAGATTGGTCAGGAGTTCGCGCAGCTCCGCCGGATCGCCGGCCACGGGAGCGAGGTCCGGGGCGCTGACCACTTCCACGTTTAAGACGAGGCCGCTTTTGAGGGCCTGCGCTTTCCAGAGCGGTTCGGTCAGCGAGACCGCTTGTCCGGCGAGGAGGTGGAGATCGACGGACTGCGCCGGGGCGAGGTGGCTGCCCGGCGGCCGGTTGAAATCGCGGAGTCGAGTGACCATGCGTGCGCCGTCCTGCGCGGCGGTAATGATCGTGCGCATCGCCGCTGCGTCCTGCTCGCGCGCCGGATCGTTCTGGCAATCCCCGAGCACCACTTCGCCGTAGCCGAGCACGATGGAGAGCACATTGTTAAAGTCGTGGGCGACGCCGCCGGCCATGACACCGAAGGCGCGCATCCGCTCCTGCTCAAGGAGCTGCTGTTGATTCGATTTCAGTTCGGCGAGCGCATTCTCCAGATCCTGCGTGCGCTCCTGCACGGTCAGTTCCAGACTCGCGTGGGAGTGCTGGAGATCGAGGTGCAGCCGCCGGGTCTCGAGGAGGTTCCTGATCCGGAGGGTGACTTCCGTGACGTCGAAAGGCTTGATCAGGAAATCATTCGCGCCGCCGGTGAGGGCGCGCCGTCGGGCTTCCGGGGTGACGGCGGCGGTGAGCACCAGGATGGGCACGTAGCTCTGCGCCGGGATCACCGCGCGGAGCTGGGCCATGACCTGGAAGCCGTCGAGGTGCGGCATCGAAAGGTCGAGCAGGATGAGATCCGGCTCCCATGCGCAGTACAGCTCAAGGACCTTTCGCGAGTCGGTGGTGCTCTGAAAATTCCCCAGCCCAGCGTGGCCGAGCAGCATCTCGAGCAACTGCACGTTGGCCGGTTCGTCATCCACGATGAGAATCCGGGGCTTGTTTTCGGGGGTATCTGTCGTCTCTATTTTCATAAGGTCTGCCGGGGCTGGTCCGCGCGGGGCGCGAGGGTTGTTTCGATCAGGCGCAGGAGCTGCGGCACGTCGATGGGCTTGGTGAGGTAGGCATCGGCGCCGGCGGCGCGCAGGCGCGTTTCCCGGCCGGGCGTGGCATCGGCGGTCAGCATGGCCACGGGGATGTGTTTCGTGGCCGGATCGTTCTTTAAGATCGCGAGGACCTGATCGCCCAGCATGTCGGGCAGATGCAGATCGAGCAGGATGAGATCGGGCTGGTTTTGGCGCGCGAGTTCGAGGCCGACCCGGCCCTGCATCGCGGCCAAGAGCTTGAGCCGCGGGCGGTGGGAGAAAAGGAATTCGACCAGCTTGAGGTTCGAGAGGTTGTCCTCGATGTAGAGGACCGTGCCGCACGAAGCTCCCGCGATGGCACCCGCGGCAGGGCTGCTGGCTTTGAACTGCTGCAGCGGGCTGGCGCTGCGGGGCAGCTCGATCCAAAAGGTGCTGCCCTCGCCGGTCACGCTGGCGACGCCGATCTCGCCCCCCATCGCTTCGATCAGCTTTTTGGAAACCGCGAGGCCGAGCCCGGTGCCTTCGGTCGCGGTAAATTCGGCGCCCAGCCGCTCGAACGGCACAAACATGCGGCCCAGCTCTTCCGCCGCGATCCCGAAGCCGGTGTCCTCCACGCGGATTTGCCACCGGTCGGCGCCCTCCTCCTGCCACGAGACCCGCAGGCTGCCCCCGTCGCGATTGTATTTCACGGCGTTGGCCAGAAGGTTCAGCACCACTTGCTTGAGGCGCTGGCGATCGGCGAGCACATGCGCCTCGGCCGCGGCGTCGGCGTCGTCGGGGGCCGTCAGCCGCAGCGCGCGGGCCGTGGCCAGCGGGCGGATGAGGTCCAGGCATTCGCGGACGACATCCTGCACCCGCACCACTTCGAGAGAGAGGGTGATGCGTCCGGCTTCGATCCCGCTGAGGTCGAGCACTTCATTGATCAGCGCGAGCAGATGAGTGCCGGCTCTGTGAATGTGCGTCACGCATTCCCGCTGCTGGTCGGCCAGCTCATGCATCTCCAGCACTTGCGCAAAGCCGAGGATCGCATTCATCGGCGTGCGCAGCTCGTGGCTCATCCGCGAGAGGAATTCGCTCTTCGCGCGATTGGCCTGCTCGGCTTCGTCCTTGGCTTCGTGGAGCGCCGCCTCCCACCGTTTGCGTTCGGTGATCTCGGTTTGCAGTCCCACGAAATTGATCAACTTCCCGTCGCCGTCGAAAATCGGGCCGACCGTCAGTTCACTCCAGAATTCCGTCCCATCCTTGCGGTAGTTGATCAGGTTTTCCCGAAAGGTGCGCCGGGTGGCGACGGCCTCGCGGATTCTCTGGACGGTGCCGGGATCGGTCTTCGGACCCTGGAGGAAGCGGCAGTTTCTCCCGAGGACTTCCGCGGGGGAATAGCCGGTGAGGGCGTAGAAAGCGGGGTTGGCAAAGATGATCGGATGATCGGGGAGATGGGGATCGGTGATGGTCACGCCGCTGCTCAAGTTGGCGATGGCCGCCGCGAGCTGCCGGTTCTCGCGCCCCGTCTCGTGCAGGTTCTCCAGCAAGGTGCGCAGCCGCTCCTCGTTTTCTTCCAGCCGCCGATGGAGCCGCCGCGTGCGGGCGAGATTGTCCGACCGGAGCACGATCTCGACGGCGTCGAAGGGCTTGGTCAGGAAATCGGTCGCGCCCCCCGCCAGCGCTTCGCGCTTCGTCTCCACCTCGTGCGCTCCCGTCACCACCAGGATGGGGAGATAGGCGTCCGGGGAAAGCTCCGCGCGGAGTTGCGCGATCACCTGCCGCCCGCTGACGCCGGGCATCATCCAATCGAGGATGACCAGATCGGGCTGAAAATCGCGGAAGAGCGGGAGCGCCGCGTGGGGATCGGTCGTCCCTTGGAGATGGCGACAGCCATGCTCCCGCAGGATGCTGGTCAGGAGCTGCACAGAGCTACTCTCGTCGTCCACGATGAGGATGCGGGCTTCCCGCAGATGGTAGTCTTTCATTGGGTGGAGAGTCTTGGTCGGTGAGGGCGGGGTGACTTGCGCTGGAGAGATGAGGGAGGTCCAGCGCCGCTAGTGGCTCCCGGTCTGGGTCCAGATTTCGGTGGTCACGGTGGTGCCCGTTCCGGGTGCCGACTGGAGGCGGAAGTCGTCCATCAACCGGCGGGTTCCAGGCAGCCCGGCACCGAGGGCGCCCGCCTGGCCTTCCTCCATGAAGCGCTCGGGATGCTCGATGCCCCGGCCGTTGTCCGACACGATGATGCGCAAGCCCTTGCGGTCGCCGTCCGCGGCTTGGAAGAGAGAGATTTCGCCGGGGCCGCCGGCGTGCTGCACGACGTTGCGGGTGAGTTCGGAGATCGCGGTGGCGATGCGGGTCATGCCGGCCGGCGGGAAGCCGAGCTTGGTGGCTTCGGCGCGGCCGATGAAGCGCGCCAGCATCACGTCCTGCATCGTGGCGACGGGCAGACGAACCACCTTTTCCCAAAGAATTTTGTCGTTGCTCATGTTCGTGGTTTTTTAGTTTTCCAGCGGCACGAGGACCGTGGCGGTGACCGTCTCGGCCTCGGATTGGAGGGTGAATTCGCAGCCGTGCAGGCGCGCCACGCCTTGCGCCAGGGCCAGCCCCAGGCCGAGGCCGCGGGGTTTCTGGTCCCCGTTCCAGAATTGTTTGAAGGCGCCGATCTGGGCAAACTGGCTCTCGCTCAGACCGCTGCCACGATTGCGCACGGTCAGCGACCAGAACTCTTTTTGCCCCTCGCCCCGGACTTCGATGGCGGTGCCCGGCGTGGAGAATTTGCAGGCGTTGTCCACCAATTCCTCGACGAGCACACCGAGATAATCCTCGCCCAGAGGCACCGGCGCCGGTTCGGAGGTGATGGCCAGATCGAGGCTCCGGTTCCAGCGCCGGCACACCTCTCGCGCGGTGGTCTCGATCCCCGCGGCACTCGGGCCCGGGAGCCCGCTGCGCTCCAGCTCGAAGCGCTTCGCGTAAAGCTGGGGAAGCTGCGCGTAGAGGCCCAGCCGCCGCATGATGCGCCGCAGGTGCAGTGACTCCCGGGTCACGATTTCGTGCATCGCGGCGACCTGCGGATCCTGCGCGGAGTACTTGATCGCCAGGAGATTCGTGACGGTCGTGATGTGATCGAGGGTGGAGAGGATTTCCTGCGGCACGGAGGCGGCGACGGCGAGGCTGACCTCCTCGACCCGGCGCCCGCTTTCCTCGATTTGGAGGGCGCGCTTTTCCAGGCGGCGGCGCACCGAGCCGAGCAGCGCGTCGGCGTTGTAGGGCTTGGTGATGTAGTCATCGGCGCCCTCCTGCATCCCGTGGCGGAGGTCGCCCGGCGCGACCATCGCGGTGACGAAGATGAAAGGCGTCAGCGCCGTCCGCGGATCGGCGCGCAGCGCCTGCAGCACGCCGAAGCCATCCACGTCGGGCATCATGATGTCGCAGATCACCAGATCGGGAATGGCGCTGAGCGCGCTGGAGATGCCCTCCCGGCCGTCGTTGGCTTCGAGGACTTCAAAGCCCTCGAAGCGCAGGACCATGGCGGTGAGTTTGCGGGTGGGGGCATCGTCTTCGATGATCAGGAGCTTTTTCATAAGGTGGATTTGGGAAAGGTGGGTGGAGCTGGCGGGCAGTTCGCGGAGCGAGGTGAAAAGAGGGGCAGGCACACGCAAAACGAGGTGCCCCCGCCTTCCCGGCTTTCGACCTGGATGGTGCCGCGATGCACGTCCACGCATTGTTTGACGATGGCCAGGCCCATGCCGGTGCCCGGTCGCTGGCCGACGTTCGCCGCGCGGTGAAAGGTCTGGAAAAGTTTGGCCAGATCCGGCGTGGGAATGCCGATGCCGGAATCCGTGACCGTAAATTGCAGATGCGCGCCGAGCGATGCCGCCGGATCGCCTGCGATCCGCTGCACGTCGAGCGTCACCGGCCGTTCGGGGTCGGAATATTTGACCGCGTTGCTGAGCAAATTACCGAGGATGTGGCGCAAAATTTTCCCATCGAGGCAGGCTTCGTTCGCGTCCAGGGCGATGCAGCACTCGATCGCGCGCGGCCCGCTGGCCGGGTTCGCCGCTTCCGCGATGCACATCCGGCAAAGCGCCGCCACTTCGAGCGGCGCCGGTTTGCACTCCAGTTTTCCCGCCTGCAGCTCGCCGTGGACGAGGAAGTCCTCCATCATCTGGACCATCCGATCGACCGCGCTCTGGATCTCGTGAACCTTGGCGCCGGACTCTTCCACGGTCATGCGGTCGAGATAGCGGTCGAGCAGGTGAGCGGCTGTTTTGACCACGCCGAGCGGGGTGCGGAATTCGTGCGAGACCATGGTCACGAAGCCGCTCTTGATTTGGTTCAAGCCGAGCTCGTGGGCGAGCGCCCGCCGGGACCGCTCCTCGTTTTCCTTCAGCTCGACGACCGTCTGTTCCAAGCCCGCGACCTTGATCCTCGATTGCTGGAGCAAGCGCCATTTTTCGGTGAGCGCATTGGCGAGTTGCAGCACTTCGACGTTCTCGAAGGGTTTTTTGAGAATGAGCAGCCGATCCGATTGCCCCACCCTGGCGATCATCTCCTCCCACGAGTAATCCGAATAAGCCGTGCAGAGGACGATCTGGAGATCGGGATAGCACTCCCAGATGCGGGTCACCGTCTCCAGGCCATCCCAACCCGGCGGCATGCGCACATCGACAAAGGCCAGCGCGTAGGGGCGGCCGCTGGCCACGGCCTCGCGGACGCGGTGCAGCCCTTCCTCACCTTGGTAGGCGGAATCAATTTCGTAGGCGGGCGTGGCTTCCGATGAGATCGCCTCGCCAAAAAAGGCGGCCTCGATGGCGAGTTCGTCCGTCTCGATAGTCGGGGTGCTCAGGATCTTTTTGAAGTCGTCGTGGATGGCGCGGTTGTCATCGATGATCAGCACGCGGCGATTCTGCCCGGCGCGGTTTGGGTCTTGGGGCGCGGGAGCTGGCGGGGTGGCGTCGCGGAGCGGAATGGCGGAGCGGCCGGTGGTGGGATCGGGAAGCAAAGTGGCCATTAGAAAAGCTCGATGTTGTCGCCCAGATCATCGCTGGGCGCGGCGGTCGCGGAGACCGGCTCGCCCCTTTCGCCCAAGTCAAAGGAAGAATCGGCGGCGCCCGCCGATTGCACGGCGGCGGCGTGGGCGCGGCGCTCCGAGTCCATCGTGTATTTGGCCTGGAGCAGGTCGATTTTCCGGGAAGCCACCGCGTCGAGCACCGTGTCCGCGTTGCCGTCCGCGCCCCACTGCAGCAGTTCGTCGAAGAAGCCGAGCGCGCGCGCACTGGCGTCGGCGACGGTGCGCGGAAACTGCACGTTCGCGAGCAACTTTTCGACTTCGCGGGCGAAACCTCCCTGCTGCTGAAGGATCCGCTGAATCAGCACCGGAATAGCTTCCTCGAGCCCGGCGAGCTTGTTCATCGTCAGCGCCGATTCCTCGGTCAGCACTTCCTGCTCGGCCTGGCCCAGCTCGCGAAAATCCCCGAGCCGCTCCTGGAGATTGCCGACCAGTTCGATGGTTTGCTGGAGCGCGACGCCCATCTTTCCGATCTGTTCGATGGCTTCATCGGCGACCACGCGCACGCGCCCCGAAAGCACGCCGAGCGCAGCGCCATCGGGCGCCTGGATGGCAAAAATCTGCGCGTTCAACGCGGCGTGGCGCACATCGATGGCGAGGTCCGTCGCCTTGCTCGTGCAATCCATGAAGCTGGCCTGCAGCGGATCGAAGGCGGCGAGGATTTCGGCGACGCGCTGCACGGTCTGCTGGATGATGGTGAGCAGATCGCCGACGCCGTCCTGGCACTGCCCGGCTGCTTTGGTGTCGAGCGCGGCGCTGCCGACTTTGACCGCCACCTCCGCCGCCGCGCCGGAGCCGGAGCGCAGACTCTGCATGCCCGACCGAAGTCCGTCCGCGGCAGCATGGAGCTCATCGAAGACGTGGTGGACCTGGAGCAATTGAATCTGCGCGGCCTGGGAAATGAACTGACGGGTCATCGCCGCCTCATCGGCCTCGCCGTCCTGCGTCCCTTCCAGATGATCGCGCATTTCATCCAGCGCCTCGCCGACGTGCTCGATCTTTTGCCGGGTGATGTCCTGGCATTGCTGCGCCATGACGATGGTGCCGATGTGGCGGTTCACCGCTTGATTGATTTCGGCCAGTTCCGTGGCTCCGGCTCCGGAGTTGGTCAGCGCCGCGTTCAAGCCAGACAGATGCTGCCGGCTTGCCTCGAGCGTGGCGGTGACTTCCTTCCGATCCTGCCGGATGGCCGCGGAGATCCTCTCCATCAGGCTTTGGGCGATCCGTTCGCTGGCCGCGAGATCCCCAAACTGCTGGGCCATCGTGCTGCGGACTTCATCCACCGTGCGGTTCACATTGTCCGCGAGCGTGAGGAAAGTCTGCTGCACCTCCGACGGGTGACGACTGGCCTCGATGCGGAAGGCGATGGTGATGAGATTCAGCGGCAGCAGAATGCGCATCAGCTTGTCGTGTTGTTTGGAGAGCTGGCCGAGGTGCTGCTGCAGCTCCGCGAAGGTGGCGAAGACGTGGTCGTACTGCTCATAGCCGGCGAGCACGAGATCCTCGGCCTTCTTGAGCAGTTGAAACGCGAACTGCACACCGGCGTCCTCCGCCCGCCCGAGCGTCTGGTCGGTCAGGGACTGGCACTCCGCCTGGATTTTGCTCAGGTGCTGCGCAAGCTGGGAAAGGCCCTCGCCGGTGGAAAGAAACTCTGTCCCGATGTCGCCCACGAGCGCGAGCAGGAAGCCCTTTTCTTCCCCCAGCCGATCGGCCCACTGGCCGGCCGTCGGGCCGGGATCTTCCTCGTTTTCAGCGGCCCGCGGTTCGTTTCCAAAATCGGGCGGCGCCGGAGGCGTGAACGGCCACAGCTTCCATCCGAAGCGGCGGCAACCGGTGAGAAGGGAGTGCCCGATGCGCCGTGCCGGCGGCGCGTCCTCCCGCGGCCACTCAGGGTCGGATGCGACGCAGGTGGGAGAGTGGTTGGTGGTAATCATCAGGAGGAATCGGGGCGCAGTGGAAGGTCCGGCTTGTGCTTGAGCCGAGGTAGCAGTGGCCGTGCGGTGAGCAGCGGGGAGACTGTGTATTCCGCACCGGAATTTCCTCCGCCGGACCAGCGGAGAACATTCCGGCGGGGCGCTGCGTACTATTCCGGCGTCGAATGAGGAATTCCCTCCCCGGTCCGCGGTGCCATCCGTGCTTGGTCACTGAGCACATCCACCAATCCGCCATGTCCATTCATCACTCCACCTCACTCGTCTGCCTTTCCGCCCTCGCTGGCCGGGACTGATCTTATGGCACGCAAAACTCCGCCCAAGTCTGCCCCGCTGCGCCTCGAAGGCGCGTTGGACATCCAGCACGCCGCCGCCCACCACACCACGCTGAGCGGCTGGCTGGCCCAGTCGGTGCCGGCCTTCGCGCTTGATCTCAGTGCCGTCACCGCGTGTGACAGCGCCGGTCTGCAGCTCCTCTGCTCCGCGCGTCGGAGCGTCCTTTCTGCCGGTCGCACATGGCGGCTGGTCCACCCTTCCGAGCCGGTTCTCCGGGCCTGTGCGGAAGTCGCCATCAAACCGGAGGAACTCGGACTATGAGCAAAACGATAATGACCGTGGATGACTCGGCCAGCATGCGCCAGATGATCAATTTCACGCTGACCATGGCCGGTCACAAGGTGATCGAAGCCTGCGACGGACGCGATGCGCTGGCGAAGCTCAAGGGAGCCGCGCCGGACATGCTGATCACCGATCTAAACATGCCAAACATGGACGGCATCGAACTCATCCGGCAGGCGCGCACGCTGCCCGCGCTGAAGTACACGCCCATCATCATGCTGACCACCGAGTCGCAGGATGACAAAAAGCAGGCCGGCAAGGCCGCGGGCGCAACCGGCTGGATCGTGAAGCCCTTCAAGGCGGAACAGCTCACCGCCGTGATTAGCAAGCTCCTGCGCTGATCTTCGCACCATGAATATCCCCAATCACAGCGCCACCTTCCTCCAGGAAGCCGAGGAGTTACTCCAGCAAGTCGAGGCCGTCGCCCTCGATCTCGAAGCGAACCCCGGCGATATGGAATCGGTGAACCGCCTCTTCCGCGCGTTTCACACCATCAAAGGTTCCGGCTCGATGTTTGGCTTCGACGCCGTCGCCGCCTTCACCCATCACGTCGAGACCACCCTGGATGCGGTGCGCGAAAGCCGCCTCGGCATCACTCCGCCGCTCGTCTCGCTCATCCTCGCCTCGCGGGACCACATCCACCTTCTGCTGGAGAGCGATCCTGCGGGCACCGCCGAACTGACCAGGACTGGCGATCAAATTGCCGCCGGCCTCGCCGCGCTTTCCGGACATGACGCACCTGCCGCGGAGAAGACGCCCGCTCTCCCCTCGTCTGTGGAAAGTAGTGAAGAGGCACCGGCCACTTACACCATCTACTTCCGCCCCGATCCCGCCATTTTTACCGGCGGACTCGATCCCATCTGTTTGTTGAACGATCTGCGGACCGTCGGCTCCTGCGAGATCAAAGCACACTTCGAGAACGTGCCGCCTTTGGACGAACTGCAGGTCGATCTGTGCCACCTCGCCTGGACGATCACGCTGACTACCACCCAGCCGGAAACCGCCATTCGCGACGTATTCATCTTCGCGGAAGACGGCGCCGAACTGCGCATCGAGCGGCCGGTTTCTTCCGACTCGGTGGCCGCCATCAAGGCCAGCGCAGTCGCCCCCGCCGTCGTGGCCGAGCTCATTCGTGAAGAGACCGTCAAAGCTCCCGTGGCCGCGGTCGCCAGCAAGGCAGTGACGCCGGCCTCTTCCGTGCGCGTGCCTTCCGAGCGCCTCGACCAGCTCGTGAATCTCGTCGGCGAACTCGTCATCAACCAATCGCGCATCAGCCAGGCCCACGCGCTCGATGGCAACCCCGACATGGCGCAGCCCGTCGAGGCCATGGAGCGCCTCATCGCGGAGTTGCGCGACAGCGTGCTCGGCATCCGCATGATGCCGATCGGCGCGACCTTCAGCCGCTTCCAGCGCCTCGTCCGCGATCTCGCCAGCGAGCTGGGCAAGGAGATCGACCTGGTCACCGAAGGTGCCGAAACCGAACTCGATAAAACCGTCCTCGATCAACTCGGCGATCCGCTCGTTCACCTCATCCGCAATAGTATGGATCACGGTATCGAGTCGCCCGACGCCCGCCTCGCCAAAGGCAAAGCGCGCCGCGGCACCTTGCGGCTCACCGCCGCGCACGAAGGCGCGCACGTCGTCATCACCATCGAGGACGACGGCCAGGGACTCGACAAAGCCGTGCTCCGGGCCAAGGCCGAGGAGAAAGGGCTGATCACCGCGGACGCCCAGCTCACCGAGCAGGAAATCTTTAATCTCATCTGCCTGCCCGGCTTCTCCACCGCTAAGACGATCTCAAACGTCTCCGGTCGCGGCGTCGGCATGGATGTCGTCAAACGCACCATCGAAGGCCTGCGCGGCTCGATTAGCCTCAGCAGCCCCGAAAGCGGCGGCACCGTCGTCCGCCTTACTCTGCCGCTCACCCTCGCGATCATCGACGGGCTGCTCGTCGAGATCGAAGGAGATCGCTTCATCGTCCCGATGACCGCAGTCACGGAGAATGTCGAGCTGACCCGCTCCGAGCGGCTGGCCAACAACGGTCGCAACGCCGTGGATGTGCGCGGCGCACTGGTCCCCTATGTCCCGCTGCGCGACCTCTTCGAGATCCGCGGCAAGGAACCCGACGTGGAAAAGATCGTCATCGTCGCCTTGGAAGGCGAACGGCTGGGACTAGTCGTGGACCGCGTCATCGGCAGCCACCAGACCGTCATCCAATCGCTCGGACTCTTCTACCGTGGCGTCGATCTCTTCTCCGGCACCACGATCATGGGCGATGGCCGCGTGGCCATGATCCTCAATCTCGGCGGCATCCTGCGCTACGCCACCGCCCAGCCCTCCGCCACCGCCCGCCTCCGCTAGCTAGCTCCACTCCGCTAGCCAACTCACCAACTAATCAGCCACTCCTAAAACAAACTATGAAACTAACTATCGGTAATAAAATCGGGCTCGGCTTTGCCGCGGTCCTCCTCATCCTCGGCGCCACTGGCGGCTACTCCATCATCAAGATGAAGCAATCGGTCGTCGGCTCACGTTACCTCTCGGAAGACTACATTCCTGAACTGGAGATCGCTCAAAACTTTCAAGCGGCGACTGCCGCCGCGGGAATCAATGTCCGCTCTTTCGGATTCACTGGCGATCGAACCTATCTCGAAAAAGGCCAGAAGGCGTTGGGCGATCTGGAAGCCTCGCTCAAGCAGTTGGAAGAACTCGCGGCCAGGACCACGATCCTGATCAAGCTCAAGGCGAGCATCCCCGAAGGAGTGAAGGACGTCGCCGACTACAAGCAACTGGCCAACGACACCGACAAGCTGGACAAGGAGATGCAGTCGCTCCGCGAGGCCGCCACCGCCGCCGCAACTGGTGCAAATGAGAATCTGAGCACGATTATCGCCGGCCAATACACCAAACTCGACAAGGAGATCGCGTCGAACGCCGAAGCCGACAAGCTGGCCGAGCGCAAAACAAAAATTGTCATGCTCAGCGAAGTGCGCTTGATCGTGAATAACACGCGGATTGCCAACTTCCGCTCCCAGGCGCTGCGCGACCCCAAAATCCTGGAGAACGCGGTGGCGGACTTCGGCAAGGCCGATGCGCAACTCGCATTGCTGCTCCCTCTTTTAAAGAACGCGGAGGACATCAAGGAAACCGAAGAAGCCCGCAAGGATCTCAAGGCTTACGAGGTTGCTTTGAAGACCCAGCTCCTCGGAACCGTGAAAGTGGCCGAGCTAGGCGCGGTCCGGGCTAAAAGCATGGAAATTCTGGAGCAATTCACCGCTGCGCTTTCCGATGCTGCCCAAAAAGGAGCCGCGAGCGTCGCCAAGGAGTCCACGCAGTCACTGTCCCTCTCCGCGACCATGACCATCATCAGCGTCATCGCGGCGCTCGTGATCGGGATTGTCATCGCCATCGTCATCACCCGGATGATCACGCAGCCGCTGCTCCGGGCCATGGGCCTGGTCCGGACAATCGCCGAGGGCGATCTGCGCAACACCCTGGAAGTCACATCCCAGGACGAGATCGGCCAGATGACCGGCCTGCTTAACCAAATGGTGGACAGCCTGCGCAAAGTGGTGGGTGAAGTAACCACCGCCTCAGAGAGTGTGGCCTCGGGTTCCGAGGAACTCAGCGCCACGGCCCAGCAACTTTCCGAAGGGGCCAGCGAGCAGAGCGCGGCGGCCGAGGAGAGCACCAGCGCGATGGA